>Ga0210377_10001902_pt1 | contig 18629 bp, 18 predicted proteins | sample PLM4_65_b1redo_FD_155480 | JGI IMG/M metagenome (GOLD analysis project Ga0210377, IMG submission 155480) | Groundwater sediment microbial communities from an aquifer in East River, Colorado, USA - PLM4_65_b1 redo | ecosystem: Environmental > Terrestrial > Soil > Riparian zone | place: USA: East...
CCACCCCGACGATCGTGAGCCAGGGCCCCTCCGACTCCGGCCCGCCGGGCTTGAGCCGCCGGCCGACCGGATCCGCCTGGCCGTAAAACCGCCTGGCCACCGCCTCGCTCACCAGCACCACCGGCGACTGCCCCGCCCCATCGGTCGCCAGAAACGCGCGGCCGCCGAGCAGCGGCAGCCCCACGGTAGCGAAATACTCCGGAGTCACCGACACCCCGTTGAGCATCGGGCTGGTCCCTTCGGCGACAGGGGGCAGTCCTTCGAACGTCACCCCGAGCTGCCAGCTCGCATTGGTCGGCAGGTCGGTGGAGAGCGCGGCACCGCCAATCCCGGGCAGCGGCCTGATCCGGGCGAGCAGCCCCTCGAAGAACGCCAGGCGCTCTGCATCGCCGGGATAACTTCGCTCGGGGAGCATCACCATCCCCGCGGTAATACCATGCGGGTTCACCCCGGTGTCCACGCCGGCCAGCTTCACGAAGCTCCGGAGCAGCAGTCCCGCCCCCACCAGCAGCATCAGCGCCAGGGCGACCTCGGCCACGGTGAGCCCCGACCGCAGGCGCAGCCCGGCGACGCCGCCGGTGCTGCTCCGCCCGCTCTCGCGCAGGGCGGCGAGCGGCTCGCTCTTGGTGGACTGGAGCGCGGGAAACACCCCGAACAGGAGACCGGTGAGGAGAGACATCCCCAGCGCAAAGATCAGCGTCGTCCCGTCAATATGGATCTCGCTCAGACGGGGCACGCTGCTCGGCCGGAGCGACAGCAGCAGCTTGACCCCGCTCCAGGCAAGTACCAGTCCCAGCGCGCCTCCGAGCAGCGCGAGGACCAGGCTCTCGGTCAGGAGCTGGCGCAGCAGCCGCCCGCGCCCGGCGCCGATCGCGACGCGCAGGGCAAACTCCTTCTGCCGAGCCGCCGTCCGGCCCAGCAGCAGGTTGGCAACGTTGGCGCATGCGAGCAGCAGGACCAATCCCACGGCAAAGCCGAGCATCAGCAGGACCGGCCGAATCCGGGTGGTGCCTAACTCGCTGAGAGGCATGCCGTCGGCCCCAATACCCGTGGCTTCCACGGGGTACTCGGTGCGAATCTGACGCGATACATCGGCCAGGTCGAGCCGCATCTGCTCCAGCGTGACCCCGGGCTTGAGCCGGCCGATCCCCAGCAGATTCGGGTGACTGGACCGCGCGAACCGCGGCGAGCCGGCGAACAACTCGACCGGCAGCCAGAGGTCGGCACCCCCCAGCTGCATGGTGGGGAGAAGCACTCCAACGATCGTGTAAGGCGCGCCGTTCAGCAGCAGCGTCTGGCCGACGATGCCGGAATCGGCGCCAAAGCGGCGGCGCCAGAAGCCGTCGCTCAGCACGGTTGCCGGCGCTGCGGCTTTGTCGTCATCCGCCGGCGAGAGCAGCCGCCCCATCGCCGGCCGGACCCCGAGCAGCGAGAAGAGATTGCCGGACGCCAGGTTTCCCTGGACGTTCTCCGGCTCGCCGGCTCCGGTCAGGGTGTAGGAGTCCCCCAGGTCGTAAATCGCGATGTCCTGGAAGCTCTTGGCGCGCCGGCGCCAGTCGAGGTAGTCGGGGTACGACACCAAGATCTGGGGCTGGTCCTTGAGGGTTTGCCAGAGCACGACCAGCCGCTCGGGCTCGCGGTAGGGCAGCGGGCTGAGCAGCACCCCATTCACCACGCTGAAGATCGCCGTGTTCGCCCCGATGCCGAGTCCGAGGGTGACGATCGCGATGAGGGCAAAGGCCGGCTGGCGCCGCAGGGAGCGGAAGGTGAAGCGGATGTCCTGGCGCAGTACGTCGAGGAGCTCCCGGCCGCGCTCGCGGGCACTGCGCCGCTGGTCGGAGCGGCGGCATCGCGCCCGGAAGTATGAGACATCTCCGAAGCGCCGCAGGGCCTCGGCCCGGGCCGCCTCGGGCGTCATCCCGCCGGCCGACAGCTCCTCGATCTCGGCTTCGAGGTGAAAGCGGAACTCCTCGTTCACCTCGGCGTCGAGGTCGGGGCGGAAGATCGGCTCTCTGGTCACGGCTGGACGGTGGCGGTGAGCAGCTTGGCCACCGCCACGGAATAGCGCTGCCAGCTTGCGGTCTCGGTGCGGAGCTGCTGTCGCCCCAGCGCGGTCAGCTGGTAGAACTTGGCGCGCTTGCCCTTGTCGGAGAGCCCCCACTCGGCCACGACCCAGCCCCGTTCTTCCATGCGGTGCAATGCCGCGTAGAGCGAGCCGTCGAGCACCTCGAACGCGCCCTCGGTGCTGGCGCGAATCAGCCGGGCGACGGCGTGGCCGTGCCGGGGGCCCCAGGAGAGTGACTTGAGGATCAGGACGTCGAGGGTCCCCTGGAGCAGGTCGATCGGAGTGGGGGCCATAGCATGTCCTCGAAGGTTGAGGACATACTACGAGCCATTCCCTCGAATGTCAAGGAAATGCCGATGATCAGGCCCGGCCCTATTCAGGCGATCAGAATCCGGACATGCGGAATCGCGCGGTGACCACCACCGCGTGCGACCAGCTCCATTCCCTGGGCAATTCCTCCGACGAGACCACCTGGGAATTGGCGTAGGTCACCCGGGTCAGGTCAGTGGCGCCCCGCACGGCGTAGAGCTCCAGTCCCAGTCCGAAGGTGGTCCGGCGGCCGGCGATCGGCAGGACCTCGGCCGACACCAGGCCATAGGGGAAATCCACGCCTTCCTGCCAGGCCATCCCTCCGCCTGCCCCAATGCTGAGCCGCGGCTGGAGACGGTACTCGGCCCGCGCGTCGGTGGTCACGAACTTGTCGCTCAGCAGCGTGTACCGGTTCTCGAAGACCCTGGTACCGTTTGCTGGGGGCGGGATCAGGACGAGATCGGCCTGACAGCTCCCGAAGTCGCGCATCCGGTAGGCACGGGCCACGAAGGTGAGCTCGAGCCGCCCGCCCCGGGGAGCGAAGCTGACAGCCGGGCCGATCCCTCCGCGGAATTCGTCGCCACCGCAGCTCGTCTGAACGTGGCTTCCGCCGGCCGCCATCCAGGCTCCCGTTACTCCGAGCCCGACCCGTTGAGCTGTCAGGAGGGCCGGCACCAGCATCAGGACCCCGAGACCTGCTCCAACCCTGCGCGTGCGCGGTGTCATGAGGTCAAAGATAGTCCCGCGGCGGCCGACCAGGTGGCCAGATTTGATTCCGAGGGACTGATTGTGACACGCCGTTGTCGTGATCACGACACGTCACCCTTGCTTGATCCAGACGGCCTGTAATATTGCCGATGTACCCTTTTCGAGAGGGTGAGCAGGCTGTGGAGTTTCATTCTGCTTGAGTCGAGATAGGCCGTCTAACGTTAAGCGGCGTCTTCGGCATCATAGGTCCACGGTACCGAACCCGTGCTCCGCGCCAGCTTTCCGCAACATTTCCGCGACCTGGTTGTGGCCCTTCTTCTCCGCCCACGTGAGCGGGACGGCCCACGATGCCCCCGCCGCGACGGGGTCCGCGCCGCCCTCGAGCAATAGCTTGACCATCGCGCTCTGGCCGCGTCGAGCGGCCACGCCGAGGGGAGTGGAACAGTACTCGTCGTCGATGACGTCAATGTCGGCGCGGTGCGCGAGCAGCAGTTGCGCCTTGGCGAGCTCCCCCTCGGCGGCCATGTGATGGAGCAGCGTGAACCGGTGCCAATTCATGTGATTCGGGTCCATCCCGTGCTCCAGCAGGAACGCCGCGGTCGCCTCGTGCTTGAAGTAGTAGTACGGGGCCCATTTCGATACCGGCGGCACCCGGGCGCCGAGTCGAAGGAGCATCGCAATGATGTCGTGCCGGCCCTCGCGCGCGGGCCCGGCGAGGATGCCGTCGCCCCAACCGGCTTGGTCGTCGTGGATCCACTGCAGGTTGGCGCGCAGCAGCCGCTCCGCCTCGTCCAGCTTCCCCGCCTGCACGAGCCGCGCGACCTGATCGCGGTCGGATGGAGCCTGCTGTCGTCCGCCGTGTCGGCGGATGAGCTCGGTGAGCTCGGCATCCTTTTTCTCCGCCTGCGACATGGGTGTGCCGCACGAGTCGACGTCTCCATTGGGGTCGGCACCGTGCGCCAGCAACAGGCGCACGATCTCGCGCTGGCGGTCGTTCACCGCGATCCAGAGCGACAGCCCGTGCGGGGCGCCCTCTTCGGGCAGGTTCGGATCCGCGCCGTGCTCGAGCAGCCATCGCGTCACAGTGACATCGCGTCGGCGGACGGCCGCCGACAGCACCCGGTGATGGCAGGTGTCCTCGAAGTTGGCGAGGGAGCGGTCGCGGGCCAGGGCGTCGCGCACGAACTGCTCGTCGCCACGCAGGGCGGCAATGAAGATCGTGTAGCGCGCACCGTGAGACAGCAGCAACTCCGCGATCTCCTCCCGGGGACCCAGCGCGACCTGGAAGAACCAGTTGGGCATGAGCGCACAGTGCACCGGCCGGTACCCGTCGCCGCGTACTGCGTCCACGTTCGCGCCCGCGGCGAGCAGCGTCCGCACAACGCGCAGGTGCCCGTGCTTCGCCGCGTGGTGGAGCGCCGTGTCGCCCGTTTCGTTGCCGGCGCGGGCGAGCCCACGGTCGCGGGCGAGCTCGGTCTCGACTGCCGCGAGGTCGCCTCGTCCTGCCGCGGCGATGATCGCCTGCGTGCCTGAGGCGACGGCGAACCGGCGCGACAGTAGCCCGCGCAGCAGCTCCGCGAGCTCGCCGTGGCCGCGATCCTCCGCGAAGGTCAGCAGCGCTTCCTGGAAGGGATAGCTGCGGTACGCCGGATCCGCACCGTGGTTCAGGAGAAACTCGGCGATGTCGCGGTGCCCCTCGCGCACCGCGAAGTGGATCGGCGGCGTGTAGTTGTACTCGACGGTCGCGAGCGAGGGGCTGTGCGTCACCAGTCGCGTCACCGTCGCGATGTCACCCTCACGCGCCGCGACGAACATGGCGAAGACATCGTCCGTCGGCGCGTCCGTTCCATCGGCCAGCGTCCAACGCCGACCGGTCGAGAGCTCCACCGGGCGAATGAGCGGCCGCCCCACGAAGCCGCCGCCAGTGACAGCCTCCACGTGGCGGACGAGCCTCGGCCAGCTCGGGAATCCGAACTCGCGCGCGATCGCGAATTGTGCGTTAGCGAGGGTGATTCCAGCGCCGGGTGTACTGCGCTCGGTGGCGGTGATGCGCGCGAGGGCACTTGCGTCGCCGCGGCGCGCATCGCGCAACAGGTCTTTTGCCTGTTTCCGGAGCTGCTCCAGCGAAGGGCGCTCGGGGAGGAGACGGCGCGGAACGGGCGCCCCGGCGTTGCCGCCTGGCGAGGGGGACGGGGACATGAGATCTCCTTTCAATGCGCCCGTGTCCGCAGGTCGGGCTGAAAGAAGATCGAAGCTTTGACCGCCGTGTTTCGCCAGGTGGGCTCTGCCCTATCCGCGGACCGGGTGCGCCCTGCAGCGCGATGTCCACGCTAGCGCGGGCGCCGCTCCGCGTCAAGCGACTGCACGTCTGGTCCCGCACGGACATGCCGCGTAGTATGCCTCGCGCGGTCCTGCTTACAGCGGCCGGGCGCAGGTGAGCCGGCTCCCAGCGGAATGAACCCTAGCTGCCGATCCCTCGCTCGTCCCGGCCTTTGCTGAGCATTCGCTCGGCGAAATCGACGCGCTCCTGGGTCTCCGCCAGCTGCTGCTGGAGTCCCTGGACATCCTGTTCCAGGGCGTCGATCCGGGCGGTGGCCTCGCCCGGTAGTGACTCCGGACGACCTGCATGGATCTTGGCCAGCCGGATCGCCGCGAAGGCGATGATCGCCACGATAGGGATGAGCGGGGTCAGGTCCATGCGCTGGAAGATACCCGTTTCCAGGCCGGGTTTCGAACGATACGAGCGGTCACCGAAAGCTGCCCGAGGTGGCGCATGGCGTGCTCGGCGCCGTGCACCAGGCAACCGATGACCGTGGAAGGGAGCTGGGCCCGTCCCACGGGGCGAAAGTCGCCCAGCGTGGCCACATCGACGCCACGAAGCTCCGCGACGGCTGCGTCGACCCGGGCCGACAGAGCGCCGAGAACTGTTGCGACGTCCCCGGTGCGAAGCTCCCCGCCTTCCGACTGAATGGCCGCGAACTGTTCCGTTGACAGGGCGCTGCCGCGGGCGTAGGTGAAGAGCCGGTCGATAACTCCGGTGATGTGCCGCACGTGAAAGGCCGCTGATGCAACACCGCCGGGGCGGGCGTTCCACTCCTGCTCGGTCAACGGCTCGACGATCTCGCCGACGCTTTCGCGCACCTGAAGGAGAATGTGCGCGACCGGCTGAAGCAAGGCCGGAACGCCGTCGACTGGACCGCGCTGCCACCATTCGGTGTTGGCCATCTCCGCTCAGCTCCTGGTGAATTGTCCAACCCTCACCGACAGCGCGAACGACTCCTCCATTCATGCCGGAACGACGTCTTCCCGTGCGCCCTTGATCAACAGCCAGCCAATGATCCCGATCTCCCCCAGGCCGTACAGCGGCGCCGCGCCCCAGAAGACGGTCTGGTACCAGGCCGGGAAGACGAAATGGGTAGCCGCGCTGACCAGGTATGCGCTCCCGGCGACCAGCAGGAAGACGCCAAGCAGCCGGGGAATGAAACGGGATCTGTATACGAGAAGTCCGAAGGGCAGGAGCCAGAGGCCCCAATAGGCGCTCATCGCACTCACTCCCCGTCCAAACAAACTCAGCGATCCCTGTGCCAGCGCCTCGAGTTGCGCTCTGTCGAACACCGACCAGTAGCTGCTGCCATTCAGCAACACCAGTGGCGCGAGGTGGGTGAGGGTGAGGGCAAACCATATCGGCACCTGGACCAGCACCATGCCCACCAGCACGCGCCCCTGGTTTCTGTCGACCTCCTTGAACAACTGATACAGCGCCGCCGCCAGATAGATGGCACAGACACCGGCGATCAGCTCCGTGACGGTCCAGAGCCGGTAGAGCAGCGGAGCCGACGCGATCCGGGCCGCGGTCGCGGCGGGGTCGCCCGGCGCGATGAACCGCCCCGGGAACCAGGTGATGTCGAGCGCGGAGAACAACGCCATCCCCAGGTAGAGCGCGCCCACGAGTCGTCCGGTGTGCCGGCGTGCTGTCATGGCTGTCTCTCCCCGGGCGACACCGCTCGGCCACTCTGACTCTGCTGCGCGAGCAGGTTACGCTCGAGGAAATCGAGCCGTTCCTGCATTGTATCGAACTCTTCACGGAGCTCCCCAATTGCCGGATCGGGAGGAGCCACGCCGGGCCGGACAGCCTCCAGCCGCTTGATCAGCGCGGTCGCAAAGCGAACCATGATGACGCTGAATGCGACGGCTCCGATGAGGGCGACGAATCCGATGACTGGGAGGAGGACTTCTCTCATGTTTGGGCCTTCTCCTATGGGATACCTATAGGACGCTACTGTTTAACGAGAGATGGGGCCGTGGAGTTTCGGGGAGGCGTTTCAACGTTGCAGGAATACCGGACTTGCCTACGGCTGGGAGTCCGATCGCGACGAGCTATGCCCGCCAACCACCTTCCAGCCCTGGGGTCGGTGTTCCCAGAATATCGTCAAGGCGCCGTCGTACACCGATCGCTTCCCGTCGGCCGCTTCGAAGGACATCCGGTACTCAGTCATAACGACCGCGAGCCCCGGGGTGAGAGGTCGGATAAAAGAGTTCACGTAGCCAATGTGCCAGTGAGGGTAGGCTGCGAGTCTATCGAGCCGCGAGCGGATCATGTCACTCGAAGGAATCCTAAAACGGCCGTTTGCCGCCCACTTCCAGTCAGTGTCATCGGCGTAGAATCGCTGGAGCGAGTCCCGGTCCCGCGCGCCGAAGCGCTCCTGATACGCCGCCAGCGTGGCACTCATGCTGTCGACCATGGCTTCGGCCTGAGCTGGCCACGGATCCACCTCGGGGGCGCTTGTGCATTGAACCAGGAGAAAACCGACGAGGACAAAAGGCGCGCGGGTTCGGCTCATGCTCCCTCTCCTCCGCGACCGCTGCATGCCGTTGGGGTGATCGTGAACATCGGCTCCGCCATGACGTCACGCTTGCCCAGTCTGCAAATGCATCGGGAACTCTGTCCGAGAAGGTCCGCCGAGGCGGGCATGGCGACCGCAAGTAGAACGAGCTCATGCCTCATAGGCTCTGGCTATGCAACCTCGGGGGGGATCCGGCCACTGCGGAACAGATCGGTCCAGACTGCGCGATCCGGCTCGCTCAGGACCTCCAGCTCATTGAACAACTCGGCCGCAAACTCGACATCCGCAAGGCCACTGGCGGTGATCAGGCCCCGATCCCGAACCGCTGGGGCTTCTACATACTCGGCGGCGCCGGCATACCCTGGCACATGATCCCGCAGGTACGAACGACCGTTGCTGGTGTGCCGGCGACCGCGCAGGAGGCCCGCGCGCGCAATGGCCACCGTCGCGCCACAGATGGCCGCGAGGGGGACGCCGGCGCTGTCCAGCTCACGGAGCAGTGCGGCAAGCTCAGGCTCCAATTCGGAGCTCTCCCATCGATCCCCCCCCGGCAGGATGAAGACCGCAACATCCGCGAGGTCAACGTCGGCGATCGAGCGGCTTGGGTGCACCTGAAGCCCGCCCATGGATTCGACTGGCGCCATGGTGAGCCCGACCACCTCGACCCGGTAGCCTCCATGCCGGCGGAGCTCAGCGAGTGCGTGAGCTGGCTCCCAGTCCGCAAAGCCCGGAACAACCAGCAAATAGACAGCCTTCGTAGGCATTGGCCTTCACCACTCCAGGCTTATCACCAGCCAAACCTCGTCCTCAATACCCTCCGGGGCAAGCAGACTGTCGCAGGCGGCTCATGAGACCGGATCGCCACGGCCGCTATGGGCCCCGCGATGCGTGGGACGCCCCTATCTTTGGGCCATGGCGTACGCCGTGAAAGAGATCTTCTACACCCTCCAAGGCGAAGGCGCCAACACCGGCCGCCCGGCGGTGTTCTGCCGGTTCGCCGGCTGTAACCTCTGGACCGGCCGGGAAGAGGACCGCGGCGACGCCGTCTGCAAATTCTGCGATACCGAATTCGTGGGTACCGATGGGCCGGGGGGAGGAAAGTTCACCGGGCCTGATCAGCTCGCCGACGCGGTGCTGGCCCGCTGGCCCGAGGGGAGCAGGACGGGCCGGTTCGTCGTGTGCACCGGAGGCGAACCGCTCCTCCAGCTCGACACCCCGCTCCTCGATGCCCTGCACCGCCGCGGATTCGAGGTCGCGGTGGAAACCAACGGCACCATCGCCCCACCCCCCGGCATCGACTGGCTCTGCCTCTCACCCAAGGCCGATTCCGAGGTCGTGATCACCGCGGGCAACGAGCTGAAGCTGGTCTTCCCGCAGGAGCGCGGTGCGCCGGAGCGCTACCGTCACCTCAGCTTTTCCCATTTCTTCCTCCAGCCGATGGACGGACCCGACCGCACCCGCAACACCCGCCTGGCACTGGAATACTGCCTCAGCCATCCGGAGTGGCGTCTCTCGCTGCAGACCCATAAGATCCTCGGGATTCCCTGAGTGGGGCGACGGTGATCAACGGCTACTCCGACAGCATCCATCACGCGCTGGCGTTCTGTGCCAAGCACCATCCGGTGCCGGTGTCGCGCAATGACGTTCACAGTCCCCTCCTCACCACCGCCAGCATCGCGGTGATTCTCTGCCGCCACCAAACGGACGATGTGACGGTCGTGGCCGGAATCCTCAAACAGCTGGTCGACGCGACCCCGCAGGCCGCCGTCCCGGCCCTGCACCAGAACATCGCCCGTCGCTTCGGGGGGCTCATCGCGGGAGCCACGGAAGCGGCGGCGGAGCCGCGATTTGACCCGCTGGGACGGGAGCGAACCTGGAAGGCCACCCGGTTCGAGGCGCTGGCGCTCATCGCGGGAGCGTCTCCAAGGGTCGCGGACATCTGGATGGCATCGGAGATCCACACCTGCGGGGTTGCGCTCACCGATATTCGCCGGTTGGGCGTGGAATACGCACGAACCGTCACCCCCGCCCCTCCTCTCGAGCTCCTCTGGTGGCATGCGGCGCTGCTCGAGGTGCTGGGCGGACGCGGTGCGGAAGTCCGCTCCAGCCTGCAGGAAGAGCTCCGCCAGCTCAGCTCGCAGGTTCGCGGCTGCCTCGGCGGCTAGCCTTCCCCGCTTATCTTCATCACCGGCAATCGCTTAAGGACCCGATAAAACGCGGTCCCTCCTTTGCAGTGGTGCCGTAAGTATTATTCATCATGTCAACCCAGCTTTCTCCTTCACTCGCCACGCTTCCAAGCGCCTTCGCCGCCGCTTGCCGTCAAGCACGCACCGACTCGGAGCTGTTCGAGCGCTGCCGTGAGGTGCTCGTCCATCGGATGGAAAGCGAAGAAATCTGGTTTTCCATCAGCCAGGCCGGGTCCCCGCCCAGGCGGGTCGGTGGAAGGAAGGGCTTCGGGAACGCCGTAGAAGTCGGCCGCTGCAGCAGCGGCGAGACCGAGCTCGTGATTCTCGCCACGCCGGTGATCGCGGCGGCGATGCGCCCAGTGGCGATGCATATGGCGACGGGTCTCAGCGTCGTCATGGAGCTGCGCAGCGTCCTGCTGGAGCGGCAAGGCGCCCTGGATGATGCAGTGTTCCAGCTCCGCGCGTTGCGGCAAGTCGCCCGGCTCCTCTCCTCGGTCCATTCGACGGAAGAAACCGAACATCTGGTTCTGGATTTCATCGCCGAGGTGTTCTTCGCCTGGTGGGCGTGTCTGTACCGGCCGGAGCTGGGCAAGTACGCTCCGAAGCGCTACCGGGCCCTCGATCAGACCGCGGTGCCCGTTCCGATTCCATCCGGCGCGCTCGACGAGGCGCTACCCAGCGGAAGCGCCGTTACCGACGCGGGCGAAGTCGGGCTGAGCAAGATGTTCCCTCCGGGCACCCAGCTCGTCATTCCGCTCGACGCGGGGAGTGAGCGCCTCGCGCTGCTCGTACTGGGACCCCGCATCAATTCGCTGGTGTACGGACGCGCGGAGCGCGATCTGGCCGGGACGCTTTCCTTCGCGGCTGCCATCGCCCTCAAGAACGCCGAGCTGGTGGAGCGGCTTCACAGCGCGGCGACGACCGACGAGCTCACGGGACTTCTCAACCGGCGCGCCCTCGAGGAACGGCTCGAGGCGGAGATTTCCCGGAGCCAACGCCACCAGATCAAGACCTCCCTGGTTCTCATAGATGTAGACTGTTTCAAGCTGATTAACGATACACTCGGCCACGCGGCGGGCGATCGCTATCTCACCCTCATCGGGCATGTTCTGCAGCAGGAGGTCCGGACTCTCGACGTCGTCGGCCGTCTCGGCGGGGACGAATTCCTCGTCATGCTCCCGATGACCAGCGCGAGCGAAGCGCTGGTGTTCATCAATCGGCTGCAGTCCGGCCTTCAGGAGCTGTCCGCCAGCCATCCCGAGTTCGCGAAGGCGACGCTGAGCTTCGGAATCGCCGAGGCTCCGCGTCACGGCAAGACGCCCACGGCGGTGCTCGCCGCGGCCGATTCGGCGCTGTACGCCGCCAAGCGCGGCGGCCGGAACCTGGTCGAGATCGCGCGCGATACGTGACCCCGGCCGAGCCGGCGGAGCTCTTTCACGCCACGGAGACGGCCCTGGGCAGCCGATTCCGGCTCGAACGCCTGGTGGCCGCCAACACCGAGCGGGTGCTGTTCGTCGGGCAGGACCTCATCCTCAATCGCCGCGTCAGCGTGCGGGTTAATTTCTACAGCAGCGATGCGCTCCGGGCGTGGTTCCTCAAGGAAGCCGAGGCGCTCGCCCGTCTCGACCACCCCGCGATCCGCCATGTCTACGATGTCGGCATCGTGGGGGAACTGGCCTACCGGATCGGCAATTGGATCGAGGGCGAAGGACTCCACGAAGCGGTGGCCCGCGGCCCGCGGCCCATCCCCGACGTCCACAACCTCGCCCGCTTTCTGCTGAACGGGCTGGAGCATGCCCATACCCGAGGCATCGTCGTGCGCCGGCTGGTCCCGTCCGGTCTGCTGGTGAGCCCGGGCGGCCGCGGCACCCTGACCGACCTCCGCTTCTGCAGCCTCACTCTGCCCGCGATCCCTCCCGGGGAGCGACCGGGCGGTCTGCATTTCATGGCCCCCGAGGTCCGCGACGGGCAGATCGGGGACCCGGCGAGCGACGTGTACGGCGCCGGCGCCGTGCTCTACCATGCGATCACGGGAGTGGAGCCCTCGGCGGTGCCGGCGGAGATCGTGCCCCCGACGCAGCTTCGCGCCGCATGCCCCCACGCCCTCGAGCGCGTGCTGATGCGGGCCCTTCGAGAAGTTCCGGGTAAGCGGTATCTCACCGCGACCGAGATGCTGGAGGATTTCGCCTCCGAGGCCGGTGACCACTCGACCGCGATGCTCCTGGAGGAGACCGCCTCCGCGACGGGGAGCGGCGACACGGCGCGCCAGTGGGAAAAGCGGCTGCGCCGCGCCCTGGGCGACGACTACGAGCTGCTGAACGAGCTGGGCGCGGGCGGATTCGGACGGGTCTACCGGGTGCGGGACCTGCACCTCGAGCGCATCGTCGCCCTCAAGGTCCTGCACCCGCTCCTGATCCAGGACCCCGCCGTCGTGGAGCGGTTTCGACGGGAGGCGCAGCTGGCGGGGCGACTCAATCACCCGCATCTCGTCAGCATCTACGAGATCAGCGGGCGGGCAGGACTCCTCTGGTACACGATGGAGTTCGTGGAAGGACCGAATCTGGCCCAGTTGGTGGAGACCGAGGGCCCGCTGCCGCTCCCGCGAATGCTCCGGCTGATGCGCGAAGGGCTCGGCGCCCTCGCCCATGCCCACGGCACCGGCCTCGTGCACCGCGACATCAAGCCGGAAAACCTGCTCTTCGAGCGCAACGGGAGCCTGCGGATCACCGATTTCGGTCTCGCCATCGCGGTGCGCGGGCAGGGGCTCTTCGGCGGTGCCACGAGCCAGAGCGGCACGCCCCGTTTCGCCTCGCCGGAACAGCTCCTGGGCGAGCGGGTGGACGGTCGGTCCGACCTTTATAGCCTCGCGGCCGTGGGGTATTTCGCGCTGCTCGGCCGGCCGCCGTTCGAGGGAAACACGCCGGTTCAGGTGCTGGCGCGGCAGACCACGAACGCCACGCCCGACCTGCGCGCGGCACGCCCCGATGTGGGCGAGGAGGTCGAGAAAGTGCTGCGCCGGGCGCTTCGCGCCGACGTGAGCGCGCGGTATCCCACCGCCGGAGAATTCCTCTCGGCGCTCAATCGTGCGGTGAAGCGGGATGTCCGCCCCCACGAGCCGGCCTGGCTTTCACCCTTTGCCCGTCTGCTCAAGCGGCCAAAATCTTGACTTTTTCGAAAAACTTCGGCAGCTTGATTCAGCGATACATCGAAGGGTTCGTGCATTCCATCTCGATTTCTTGAGCGGGTGATACCGATAGACCCGGGCCAGTCGCCCAGGGTCTTTTATTCTTTCGTGGCGCGAGACGGGCTCGCGTACACAGGGGGGCCGGACGCCGCGTTCCGCGTGCGCCGGTGATGCACAACAACCAGGAGTTCGGGAAATGGCTCGTGTCACTGGCACCGTGAAGTGGTTCAACGACGCGAAGGGGTTCGGCTTCATCACCCCGGAAAACGGCGAAAAGGACTGCTTCGTTCATCACTCGGCAATCCGGATGGATGGGTTCCGCAGCCTCTCTGAAGGTGAGCGGGTCGAGTTCGACATCGTTCAGGGCGCCAAGGGCCCGGCCGCCGAGAATGTGACCAAGGCGACTACCTAACTCCCGGCCTGTGGGAAACACGACGGGCCGCCTCCCGGGGCGGCCCGCTGTCGTTCTCTCTCCGCGGACGCTTGGATTTGTACACGCCCGCTCACTGCTCACCGCTCACCGCTTACCGTTCACTTGTGTCGGTAGATCACCCGTCCGCGGGTCAGGTCGTAGGGCGAGAGCACCACGCTCACCCGGTCACCCTCCAGCACCCTGATCTTGAATTTGCTCATCTTGCCGGCGGCGTACGCCAGGATCGTGTGGCCGTTCTCAAGGAGAACCCGGTAGTTCCGGTCGGGAAGGACCTCCTGCACTACCCCCTCCATCTCGATCCCTTCTTCCTTCGCCATCCGGTCTCCTCTCGCATGTGATCCAGCCCGCCCGAACCCGGGAAATCTCCCGTATTCGAGGCAAAGAGGCAAGGAGGCAACGGCAGGCCGGTAGTGGGTCACCCACTACCCAGTGCAGCGAGGTAACCTTTTCCCGCCCCCGGGCATCCCTGGTGGGACCACGACCGATCCCCTCACGCGTCCCGCTTTCCCGGCCCGAGGGCATCATGCGCGTCCTTCCGCACCTGTTCGGCGTCATGCTGGTGGCTCTCCCGCCCAGGGAATCCTCTGCGATTCAGGACGCGACTCGACCGCTCGCCGAAGTACGCTTCACTCTCTACCAGAACGCCATCATCGTGCCCGCAGTCGTCAACGGTCGCGATACCGTTCGGCTCCTGCTCGACACCGGATGGGGCCCGCTGGCGCTGGTATCGGCGGCCACAGAGCGGCTTCACCTCGTCGTCGATGCTCCCGGTGCCGGCGGCCTCGGCCATGCGCGAGTAGAATCGCTGTCGATTGGGGAGGTAGTTCGATCGCGGCCGATGGTCGAGGTGTTCGAGACTGCTGCCCTCGCTCCACTCATCGGACCCCACGACGGCGTGCTGAGCACCGCCTTCTTTCGAGACCTCGTCCTCCAGGTCGATTATCCGGCAGGCGTGGTGCGTTTCTTTCGGCGCTCGCCGATTCCCAGGACCCCATCAGCCGGCAGAGCCCGAGTTTCGGTTCCGATGGTCCTCTCTCCGAGGGCGGGAGGCCTTCCGTTTGCGGACTCGATATTCGTGGATGGACGACCGGTGCGCGGGCTGTTCGACACCGGCGGATCCGGGGCCTTCGTCGCGATGCCCGGGCTGGTCGAGCGCACCGGGCTGCGACCGATTCCGGACAGTGGCCGCACCGGTATCGGCATGCTGAGCGGCGACTCGACCGTGCGCCAGCTGGTACGTTTTACCCGGGTGGGCCGGGTGGCCATCGGCCCGTTCACCGTGGACTCGCCTCGGGTCATGATCGCCCCCCCGCAGATGGCGGGGGACGGCTGGGGTCACGACCTGGTCATCGGCTACGGCTTCCTCAGGCACTACGTCGTCACATTTGATTACCCGGGCCGGCTGGTGACCCTCGAGCGCTCCTGACGTGGCTCACGCGGCGGTCATCCCGCGCAGCAGCTCGATCTCCTCCTCCACCAGCTCGATCAGCGGCCGCATCGCCACCGCGTCAAAGACCAGCGCCGCTCCCGCCGCGCGGTACAGCTCGGGCAGCGGTCGCGTGGCGCCCAGCGAGAGGAAGGCGCGGTAGGAGTCCAGCGCCGACGCCCCGTCGCGCTTACGGTTGCGCCAGACCTGGAGCGCGCCAAGCTGCGCGATCCCGTATTCGATGTAGTAAAACGGGTAGAGGAAAATGTGCAGCTGCCGGTACCACCGCGCGATCCGCTCCGCGGTGAGGCCGCTCCAGTCGACCCCCTGCTCGAAGCGGCCGCGGATCCTGAGCCACGCCTGGTCGCGCGCCGCCGCATCGTGCCCTTCGCCGCTGGTGTAGATCCATCCCTGAAACGCGTCCACCGCCGCGATGTGCACCAGATTCGCGAGCACGTCTTCCAGGTGCTCCAGGCGGGCAATCGCGGCATCCCGCTCATCCAGCACCCCGTCGGGCCGGCTCAGAAACGCGCCCGAGAGAAGCTCCATGCTCATCGAGGCGAGCTCAGCCGCCTCGGCCCCGGGATGGCGCTGCCAGACCAGCGGCAGCTCGTGTGACGCGAAGGCATGGAAGGCGTGCCCCGCTTCGTGCAGGAGGGTGACCATGTCGTCCAGCACGCCGGACGCATTCATGAAGATGAAGGGCCGACCCTTGACGTGCAGCGTGTCGCAATACCCGCCAGGCGCCTTGCCTTTTCTGCTGTCGAGGTCGAGGAGCCCTTCGTCCATCATGACGCCAAACTGCGAGCCGAGCAGGGGATCGAGCGCGTTGATGACCCGGTGGGCCCCCCGGGCCAGCTCGTCGCCGGTCCGGAAGGGACGAAGGGGCTCGGCGCGGTACGGATTGACCGAAAGGTCCCAGGGCCGAAGCGCGTCGAGTCCCAGCCGGCCCCGGCGTGCGGCGAGCACACGGGCATACGCCGGGACGACGACCGCATCGACGGCGTCGTGAAACCGCTCGCAGTCTCCAGGCGTGTAGTCGAATCGGTGCTTTGCGGCGAACGAGAAGGTCTGGTAGTCGCTGAAGTTGGCTTGCCGGGCGGCCTGCTGGCGCCGCTGGTACATCAGATCGAAAAGCTCCGACAGCTCCTGCTGCGCCGCGACGTATGGGGTAACGGTGGCCCGGAACGCACGCTCTCGGACGGTGCGGTCCCGCGCCTGGAGGAAGGGCGACAGCATCGGCAGCGGGCGCCGCTCTCCTTCCCACTCGGCCAGCATCCCGCCGGTGACCCGCTGATAGCGTGACGCAAGTTCTTCCAGCTCGGCGAAGATCGGGACGTTTTCCTCACGGAAAATCTCGATCGATCGCTTGAACCGGGCGACGGTCGTCTCGAGTCCGTCCGGGACGATGCCGGTGCTCACCAGCCGGCGCGCCAGCCCGACGCTCTGCTCCTCCGCCTTCGGGAGGATCTCCGTGGAAAAGCGGAGATGCGCCGCCTCCTTGGCGGAATCGGTGGTATCGCAGGTGTAGGCGATCATCGCCAGCGAGGCGGCCTCGCTGAGCAGCGATTCGAGCCGGGACCAGTCGAAAAGCCACCCGGTGAGCGTCCCGGCGTCGAGCGAGGCGGCGGCGAGTTCCTGGTAATACGGGAGACAATCTTCCCAGGTGGCGCCCGCCAGGGCGGCCGAGCTCTCCGGCAGCTTCATGCCGTCTCCGATTCCCGGCTGGTCACCGGCTCGGCCTCCAGGCGGAAGGCAAGCACCCCCACCAGCGCGACGATGCCACCGGCAATGTAAAAGGGAGCGCCGAGCCCGAAACGCTGGAACGCGGATGTCGCCATGAGCGGGGCGATCACCCGTGAGACGGCGGCGAAAGTCTGCGCCACCCCCATCGTGGTGCCCAGCTCGGACCTTTCCGTGGCATGCGACATCAACGCGGTGGTCGCGGGAAACAGCAGCGCCGTGCCGATCGGCACCAGCGCCATCACCGCCGCGAGGCTCCACAGGCTGCCGGCCTGAGGATACAGCACCAGGCCGAAGAACAGGAAGATGGTTCCGGCCCGCATGGCACCGGTCTCGCCGACCCGGTGAACGATCGGACCCAGCAACACCGAACGCATGACCAGGGAGAGTGTGGAGACGTACAGGAACACATAGCCGATGGTCTCCTCGGTGAAACAGAACACCTCGCCGAGGTACAGTGCCAGCACCGAGGTCATCGAGGCAAAGCCGAGCATCCCCGCCGCGTAGATCCAGGTGAGTTTCGGCACCGGACCTCCAGGGTGGCGGACGACCATCCAGGCCGCATGCCAGATCGGCTTCCGGATCGGCAGGGCACCGGGCACCGCCGGCGCTTTGGACTCGGGGAGCCACTTCCAGGCGAACACCACGTTGAGCAGACAAAGTCCGGCGGCAATGAGTCCGGGCGCCGCCTGGCCCCAATGGGCCGCGAAGGAGCCCACGACGGGGCCGACCATGAGGCCAACCGCAGTGGCGGACGAGAGCCAGCCAAGGGCGCGAGCTCGATCCTTGGGCGCGACGGAATCCGCCACGTACGCCTGGGCAACCCCGGTGGTCCCCCCTCCGGCGCCCTGGATGATGCGTGACGCGAAGAGCAGCCAGACCGAGTTGGCAAAGCCGAAGATGGCGAATGCCGCCGCCGAGGCCAGCAGGCCCACCAGCAGCGCGGGACGGCGCCCGTAGTGATCGGACACCCTGCCCCAGATCGGCGAGGAGAGCAGCTGGGCGACCGAGAACGAGGCGATGATGCCGCCGATCATTTCCGGGCTCGCGTCGAGCTTGAGGGCGTAGAACGGCATGATGGGGAGCACCATGCCGAACCCCATCTGATCGATTCCGGCGGTTGCGATCAGGACCGACAGCCGCTTCAGCTGAGTGCGCTGCTTGTCGCTCGACGTGGTTGTCATCCGGTCGCCCCGCGGCCTTCGCCCGCCGCGAAAAACACGGCGGCGGACAGCGCCATCAGCACCACGCCGAAGGCCGCGGCTTGTCCGACGTCCGCCTGGCGAAGACTGCCAAGCACCTCCATGGAGATTGGCCGCGTGTCATAGGTATACAGGATGATCGAGGTCACGAAATCGCCAAAGGCGGTGACGAAGGCGAGGCTCGCCCCCGCGGCGAGCGCGGGGCGGAGCAACGGAATCGTCACTCGCCGGAGCACCCGCGTGCGCGCGGCGCCCAGCGACGCCGCGGCCTCTTCGAGCGCGGGATCCAGCTGCCGGAAGCCGGCAAGTACCGCGCGCCCGGCGAGGGGCAGATTCCGGACGAGATAGGCCAGCGGCAGTATCCAGACGGTGCCGACCAGAATGATCCGCCCCGCCCAGGGGTTAGAGACGCTGAAGGTGGTGGCGAGCGCGATCGCAAAAACAGTCCCCGGCACCGCCCACGGGAGCGCGAGCAGACCCTCGAGCAGCGCACCGCTGCGGACCCGCGCCCGCTGGCTGAGCCAGGCCA
>Ga0210377_10001903_pt1 | contig 18623 bp, 25 predicted proteins | sample PLM4_65_b1redo_FD_155480 | JGI IMG/M metagenome (GOLD analysis project Ga0210377, IMG submission 155480) | Groundwater sediment microbial communities from an aquifer in East River, Colorado, USA - PLM4_65_b1 redo | ecosystem: Environmental > Terrestrial > Soil > Riparian zone | place: USA: East...
CCTCGCTCGCAGTGCGTACGCATCCACAGAGGGTGACCGTGACGGAGAGTCATAACCGCAGGTCAGGGCTTGATCAGAAAACGTGACAGAAAGTCACATGGCAAGATCCACCGATGTCACTCGCGGTGACATCACACAGAGTGAGGTATGAAGATCATGGACGTCATCATCCTGGTACTACTGATCGGCGCGGCGATCATGTTCGGGCTCGCGGCGCTACGCGTCGGATCCCCCAGGGTCGAACTGGTCGCGCTGGGGCTCCTGCTCTGGGTCCTGGTCCCGCTGCTCCTGCAGATCGACGGACTACGGTAGAGATCATGGCTTATCCGAAGATCAACCCCCAGCGCCGTAACGCGCGCGTCGGTCCGCTGGTCCTTCCGGCCGAAGGACGCTCCGGCCTTGCTCCGGCCTGGCCACTCCCAGATCCGGCCAGTCCTGAAGAGACCGTGGCATGGGATCAGCTCTGGTCCACTCCCCAGGCCGTTGCCTGGGAGAAGCTGGGCTGGACACGGACCGTGGCGCGCTACTGCCGGATCATGGTCGAAGCGGAGCGGCCGGGAGCCAAGGGGGACATCCGGGGCGCTGCCACCTCCATGGAAGACCGGCTGGGCCTCACTCCGAAGGCAATGCGGCTCCTGCTCTGGGCCATCGCCGAAGACGAGAACGCATCCGAGAACTCCGTGACCCTGCTCCCGGTCCGGCGGAATATCAAGGCGGTGTGATCATGCCAGCGCATCCCAAGACCTACGAACGCTTGTACCGAGATCTGGCCAACGCAACTACTGATCAACGACGTGATGAGATCTTGGACATCATCATCGAATACCAGCAAGGGGCCACGGGGTGGGATATGGATCAGTGGGGTTTCGGGGGTGTGTCATGGCCGACCTGACCAGTGATCCCAGTGATCCACGGCTGACCCATGGAGCCGACGATCAGCCGGTCCCCCAGGCCGACGCGTACCTTGTGCTCTCAGAAGAGGACAGGGCCAAAGGGTTCATCCGGCCGGTACGGACGGCCTACGTTCACGAGACGTGCGGCACGGTCACCACCATGTCCCGGACCATCGCGGAAACCTACGCTCGCCAGCCGGGCTTCTACGGCTCCACATACTGCGTTCACTGCCGGATGCATCGGCCGGTTGGGGCCGACGGAGAGTTCCGCTGGGACGTCCCGGTCGATCCGGCTCTCGGGGAGACTCCGAAGGTCGGGACGTAATGCCCTGGAGGGGACCGACGGAACTCCGGCCCTTCCCTACCCTGGGGGACCAGGTGGGCCAGTGGATAGAGACACACCTGGTGGTCGGGGACGGGTACCTCAAGGGCCAGCCCTACACCCTCACTGACGAGATGTGGCGGTTCCTCTTCCGCAACTACCAGCTGGTTCCCGACGCTGCTCCATGGCCGTCCGACTACATGTTCCAGCACACGGGCGCTCAACTCAGACGTAGCCAGAAATGGGGCAAGGACCCGTTCGGCGCGGCCATCGCATGGGCTGAAGCCCTGGGGCCTACCCGATTCGACGGCTGGGACGCTGCTGGCGACCCCGTCGGCGCTCCCTACCCGACTCCGTTGATCTGCTGTCTGGGGACGTCTGAAGAGCAGACGGCGAACACGTACCGGCCGTTCATGGCCATGGCCCAAGAGGGGCCACTGATCAACACCCCCAGTCTCGACGTCGGGATCACCCGGACCGTTCTCCCCGGTGGCGGACAGGTCGACCCGGTGACCTGCAGCATGAAAGCGCGGCTGGGCGCTCCCATGACCATGGCGATCATCACGGAGACGCACCTCTTCACCCTTCAGGGCGGATACCGGGCCGTGGCCGGGGCCGTGAAGCGGAACGTGACCGGTATGGACGGCCGTTGGCTGGAGCTCACGAACGGCTGGGATCCGACAGAGGCCAGCGAGGCACAGAACACGGCCGAGTCCCTGGACCCTGCCGTGTACATCGACACCGTCCAGCCTCACCGCGTGGAGAACCTGGAGGACGACGAAGAGCTGTATGCGGAGCTGCTCCGGCAGTATGGCGATTCGGCCCGGGAGAAGGGCGGCTGGGTCAACGTCCGGGGCCGGATCATGCCAGCCTGCCGATCGAAGATCCACCTGGAGTCCGACCGACGCCGGTACTTCCTGAACGAGATCGTTGTGGGTGTGTCGGCCTTCGTCCAGCCGGAGCAATGGGACGCACAAGCCAGGGACGACGATCCCCTGCAGCCTGGCGACGTGATCGCGCTGGGCTTCGACGGCTCGAAGAAGAAGGACGCCACGGCCTTGATCGCGGAACGGATCCGCGACCGGCGGCTGTTTCCGATCAGGATCTGGGAGCGGCCCGTGGACGCGGGACCGGACTGGCAGATCCCGGGGCTGGAGGTGGACAAAGCGGTCAAAGACGTCTTCAAGGCGTACCAGGTCACGGTGATGTTCGCTGACCCCTACCGTTACCAGGACTATCTTGACTCGTGGTCGGCACTGTGGCCGGACAAGATCGTCATGTTCCCGACCAACGTGGAGATCAGGATGGACCGGGCGATAGAACGGTTCATGACCGGCCTGGGCAATGCGGAGATCACGCATGATGGAGACGCACAGTTCAAGCGGCACATGCTCAATGCCGTCGTGATCAAGGGGAGCCGGAAGAAGCCCCGGCCTGGTGAGGACGACGAATTGCAGACCTACTACCTGAAGCTGGCGAAGAAGTCGGACCGGCGGTGGATAGACGGCGCGGTCGGCGGGGTCCTGGCTCATGAGGCCGGGGCGTACTCGATCGAGCACAAGCTTCAGCCCAAGAAACCGCCTAGGCCTATGGTGGTGTTCAGATGACCACCCAAAATCATCGCCGTAAGGTGGGCCTGGGTCCGGTGATCGTCGCGCTGGTCGGCGCGGTGTTCGTCGGCATCGGCGCGGGGATGCTCTCAGTCTGGGCTGGGTTCGTCGTCACGGGGGTAGAAATGATCATGACGGCGTACCTGCTGGCGTATTGGAGGGCTCGGGGATGAAGCTCCTGGACAGTCTGTTCCCTCCCCGTGAGGTTCAGAGGTACTCACCACCTGCATGGATGAACCAGTACCTCTCCGGAGACATGCTGGGGCCGATCGGCTATGTCATGTCCTACGGCATGGATCGTGCGGAGCAGGTGGGGCCGACCTTCGAGAGCTACGTCATGAACGGCCTGGGCGGCAACGGGGTCGTGTGGTCCATTGAGCGCGTCCGTCTGGCCGTCTTCACAGAGGCCAGGTTCCTGTACCAGCGGTTCCGTAAGGGCCGTCCTGGGAACCTGTACGGGTCGCCGGACCTGGCCCTGTTGGAGCGGCCCTGGGCTGGCGGGTCCACCGGGGATCTTCTGGCGCGCATGATCCTTGACGTCGACATGGCCGGTAACTTCTTCGGCGTGGAGCTGGACGGGGAGATCGTCAGGCTCCGGCCGGACTGGGTGGAGATCGCCCTGACCGAACGGTGGATGGAGCAGAACGGCGAGTACGTACAGGTCGGCTGGCAGCGACTGGGGTACCTGTATTACGAAGGCGGCCGGACCGGTTCCGCTCCGGCGGTGTTCCTGCCCGAAGAGATGATCCACTTCGCTCCGAACCCTGATCCACTGGCCAGCTGGCGCGGCATGTCCTGGCTGACTCCGATCGTCCGGGAGATCATGGCCGACACCCAGGCCACGAAGCACAAGCTCAAATTCTTCGAGAACGCGGCGACTCCGAACCTGGCCGTATCCCTGCCCAAGGAGGTACCGCCGGAGGAGTTCAATGACTTCGTGGACGTGATGGACGCCGCTCACAAGGGGGCCGACAACGCGTACAAGACCATGTACACGGCCGGTGGAGCCGATATCACGGTGATCGGTACGGACATGCGCCAGATCGACTTCAAGATCACCCAGGGTGCCGGAGAGTCCAGGCTGGCTTCGGCCGGGGGGATCCATCCGGCGATCGTCGGCCTGTCCGAAGGTCTGCAGGGATCGAGCCTGAACGCCGGTAACTTCGGCGCGGCCCGTCGGCTGGTGGCCGATGCCACCATGCGTCCGCTCTGGCGCAACGCGGCCGGGTCCCTGGAGACCCTGGTGGGGTACGCCCCGGACTCCCGTCTCTGGTACGACACGCGGGACGTGGCGTTCCTGCGTGAGGACGCCACCGATCAGGCGAAGATCACCCAGATTCAGGCCGGGACGATCGCGAACCTGACCAAGGAAGGGTTCGACGCGGTGACGGCCATCGCGGCTGTGCTCGCCAATGACATGGACCTGCTGGAGCACACGGGGAACCTCTCCGTCCAGCTGCAGCCCCCGGGCGGACCGGCTGACATCCCGTCGGAGGAGAAGACGGCGCGGGCCGTCGGAGAGCTGATCCAGAAGCTCTATCTGGGTGTGGGTAAGGTCATCACCGAAGAAGAGGCCCGGTCCCTGCTCAACATGGCGGGCGCGAACCTATCCCCGGACATGCCGGACGTTCCGGCCCCTGCTCCAGCCGTACCAGCGATCTCCGCTCCCCAGATTCCGGCGCTCACTGCTCCGGCACCCAACGGAAACGCTCCGACAGGAGGCGGTTGATCATGGCCGAAGATCCAATCCTCTACTCCCGTAGCTTCGCGCTGTCCGGGATCGAGATCCTCCGGACGTCGGACGGTCACGGTGACGGCCGGACGGTGGAGGCGTACGCGGCCGTCTTCGACGTCCCCACGGAGATCACGGACGGACAGGGCCATTACCTCGAAGTGATCGACCGGAGCGCGTTCAAGCGGACGCTGTCCCACGGGATCGACACGGTCGGGGTGTTCTATCATCACGGCCTCACTCTCCACGGCACCCCCAGTGATCTGGGGAGCGTGCCGATCGGCTCCCCGCTGGACATCTCGCCGGACGCTCGCGGGCTCCGCACCGTGACCAGGTTCAACCGGTCCGATCTGGCCGATGCCGTCCTGGAGGCGATCCGGTCCGGCGACGTGAAGGGGTACAGCTTCAGGGGCAAGATCTTCAAGTCCAGCCCCACCAGGGTCCCGAAGGTCACCCGGTCCGGCGCGCTCCCGACGATCCTCCGTACGGAGCTGGGTCTGATGGAGTACGGGCCGACTCCGACACCGGCCTACCGGGACGCGGGGATCCTGGCCATTCGCAGTGAGCTGGGGGAGGTGAAGGAACTACTCACCGCAATGAGGGGTACTATCGAGCCGTCCACTCCTGACGATCAAGGTCAGGACCCGGACGACCAGGACACTCCCGATCTGGGACCCGTCGGCACGGCTTCGCGCCAAGCGCACGCCGATGCCCAGGCCCTGCTTCGCTTCAGAAGCAAGATCAGGGAAAGAGGTCTCTGATGGGTAAGAAGAAGTCCGAGATCATCGCGGATGAAATGGATCTTCTCCGCGCTGAGATCAAGGTGATCGAGGACAACGACGAAGCCACTCCAGACGAGATCAGCCGGGGCAACACCCTGCTGGAGGAGTGGGACACCAAGAAGACGGACCTGGCGCACTGGCAGGAACACGAGAAGCGCGTGGACGAAGTCCTTCGTCACCAGCGCGTCACCGAGCCCCAGTCTCCGGCGTCCGAGCGGCGCGGACCCGAGGTCATGATCAAGAAGGACCCTTGGGAGACTCAGACGGATCTGGTCCGCAGTCTCTGGAGCCAGGGATCCTTCGATCCCGTGGACACCATCTCCCGTGCTCTGAGCGCCGTAGAGAACGGCCCCAGGCACCTGAAGGACGACGCCAAGGAGAAGCTGGACGACCTGCTTCACACGGACAACCGTCACGCCCCCCTGATCGCGCGGCACATGCTGCTCACCGGATCGCCGGAATACCACGACCAGTTCCGGGAGTACGTGGCCAGCCGTGGTACCTACGTCGGGGAGGCCATGCGCGCGGCCATGTCCCTGACGGACGCGAACGGTGGGTATCTGGTCCCGTTCACGCTGGACCCGACGATCATCCTGACCAACGCCGGAGCGGCCAACCCGTTCAGGCAGATCAGTTCGATCAAGACGATCGCTACCGACACCTGGAACGGTGTCACGTCGGCCGGAGTCTCGGCAGAGTGGACGGCTGAAGGCACGGAGGTGGCGGACGCGTCACCGACCCTGGGTCAGCCCACGATCACGCCCAAGAAGGCCGATGCCTGGGTCTTCGGATCCTATGAAGTCCTGGCCGACTCCGGGTTCGCATCGGAGCTGGGCAAGCTTCTGGCCGACGCGAAGGACCGGCTGGAGGCGGCTGCGTTCGCCACGGCCAACACGGGAGCCACCATCCCGCGCGGTGTTGTGGCGGCTGTAGCGGCTGTGACCGCATCGATCGTCACCAGCGCCACCACGGGCGCGCTGGTGGTCGGGGACATCTACAACACCTCCGATGCGCTCCGGCCGCGTGACGCCGCACAGGCTTCGTGGGCGGCGAACAAGAAGGTCTACAGCAAGATCAGGCAGTTCGACACGGCTGGGGGTGGCGCGTTCTGGGCCAACCTGGGCATGGGCGTCCCCAACCTCCTGTTGGGCCAGCCCCAGTACGAGGCGTCGGCAATGGCGGCGGCCGTCACTACGGGTGCCAACATTCTGCTGGCCGGGAACTTCGCGGAGTTCTACATCATCGACCGCGTGGGCATGTCCGTGATGTACGAACCGATGGTCAAGGGGACCAACGGACGTCCGTCCGGTCAGGGCGGATGGTTCGCCTTCTGGCGTGTCGGCTCCGACGTGGTCGATCCCGCTGCGTTCAGGCTTCTTCAGCTGAACACCGTGGCCGCTGCTACGGCGCTGGCCTGATCTATGGCTTGCTACGAAGTGGTTACAGATCCGGTCGCGGTTCCAGCGGGGTCTTCACTGAGCGAGTTCCGCGTTCCGGCTCCGGCCGGAAAGGTCGTGTTCGCTGGAGGTTGGTTCAGTACCACGCTTGACGTACTGGAGGCCAGCTATCCCGACGGAGACGAGTGGGTGTTCGTCTTCAAACAGAAAGATGGGTACGACGTAGATCTTTACGTGACCTGTCTGTAGATCATCGCGGGGGTCTCCCCTCCGGCTGGTAGCGTGAACGCCAGTCAGAGGGGAGATTTCCATGGCCCGGTATCGAGGCCGAGAAACGAACACGGGTCTGATCAGAAACGCAATGAAGAACGGGGGCCTGTGGCCCCCAGTCCTGGCGTTTCTTGACGAGGCCGAACTGTCCCGTATCCCGATGTTCGGCCATCCCCCGGTCATCCGGGAGCGGGACGGTAGATTGATCATCTGGGATACGGATCAGCCGGTGCCTGTAGGGGACTGGCTGGTCATGACTCCGGACGGAGTTCTTTACTCACTCTCCGATGGGGAGTCCTCCAACCTGTTCGAACCGATCAAGGAAGACGAGAAGTGACAAGATCTCCAGATGAGAAGGTAGTCATCGGCTATCTTCACCCGGGCATGGTCCACGCGGCGTTCATGGAATCCGTCCTGGACATGCTGGTCTACGACGTGGCCTATCACCGGAGGATCGTGGACGGCGGCGGACGGCTGGCCCTCATGGCGGGCTCGAACCTGGCTGGACCCAGGAACTCACTCGTGAAGCGGTTCCTGGCCTACGGTGAGGCCGACTGGCTGTTCATGGTCGACAGTGACATGACCTTCGCCCCGGACACCGTGGAACGGCTTCTGGAGTTCGCCGATCCGGAGAAGGCTCCGATCGTCGGTGGGCTCTGCTTCGGCTTCGATGACCAGGCCAACATTCAGCCCACACTCTTCGGGCTGCTCGGGGACGACGAACACCCGGAAGTGATCAGGTACCACGAGTGGCCACCCAACTCCATGTTCCAGGTGGCGGCGACCGGCGGCGCGTGCCTGCTGATCCACAAGTCCGTGTTCACCCGGATCCAGAAGGTCAAGATCCCACGGCGCAACGGCAAACGCGGGTTCAACGACGCGTTCCCGTGGTTCCAAGAAGTCGAGCATGACGGCCAGCCGGTCAGTGAGGACATCACCTTCTGCTGGCGTGCCGGACTCGCGGGTATCCCGGTGTACGTGAACACGGCCGTCCAGCTGGGGCATATCAAGCTCCGTGAGCTGACCATGGATGCCTACCTTGCCCAGCGCCACCTACTGCAGGACCGGAGTAAGGCGGCCGTGTTCACTCCGATGGATCCGATCGAGGTGACGGAGGGTGCCTGATCTCGTGGTGCTGATCCCTACCCGGGGCCGTCCGGGAGCGGTTCAGGAGATCATCGAATCCTTTCTTGAGACCTGCAGAGAGGACACGTTCCTGACGTTCGTCGTGGATGAGTCCGACCCTCTGAAAGAGGTCTACAGCCAGGCCGTCCGGGATTGCCTGTACATCGGCGGGGTGGATGAGAACGGCTGGCGGACCTGGGACCGGACCAAGACGATCAAGGCGGGTGTGCTCCTGACTCCGGCCGTGAACATGGTCGACGCGATGAACAAGGCGGCCGGGTACGTCCTGAACCCCGAGATCCACCGGATCCAGCCTGTGAAGGCGATCGCGTTCATGGGCGACGATCACAGGCCCCGGACACCGGCCTGGGACACCTGGTATCTCGAAGCGCTGAAGGTCAGGCCTGGCTTCGTCTATGGGGACGACCTGTACCAGGGCAGGAAGCTCCCGACACAGGTGGCGATCTCCACATCCGTCGTACAGGCCCTGGGGCACATGGCCCCGGACGTGCTCACGCATCTCTACGTTGACGACTACTGGAAGGCCCTGGGGACAGCGGCCGACTGCATCACCTACCTCCCTGACATCGTCGTGGAGCACCTTCACCCTGCAGCCGGTAAGGCCTCGTGGGATGAGGGTTACCGGCGGGTCAACGACCGGGAGATGTACGAGCATGACGGCGCGGCCTACGGTGAGTACATGCATGAGCACCTGTCCCGGGATCTGGAACGGGTGAAGTTCGCGATCAAGAGGGAGAGGGACCATGGCGATCAGCACGTTTGACGGATGGGTGGGGTACTCCGGCGGCGAAGCCCTGCTTCGAGTCGGGGACGAATGGCCGGACGATCACGTCCTGGTCACGGACAAGCCGGACATGTTCGAGGTGGAGCAGGGGCCGGAGGATGATGCTTTCCCAGGTCCGTCTGTCTCCGGTCCGTCCGCTCCTGAAGCTCCGGCGCGGAAGAAGCCGGGACCCAAGCCAGGAAGCTCCAGGACGAAGCCACAGACTTGATCAGGAGATAGCCGCATGACTCGTCTACGCCTTCGACCGGCGTACAGCACGGATGAACTCAGCCGTGTTTATGACCACACCTACGACCATCGCCAATGGCAGGATCACCGGCTCCGTATCGCCGTGACCCTCGAAGTCACCCAGTGGGCTGCTCGTCTCGGGGGCCTGGCGTCCGGGGCCGACCTGTCCGCCGGAGATGGAACCGTGCTCTCCGGCGTCCGGCTCAGTCGGAAGGTCTTCGGGGATCTCTCCGGAGCCTGGGACATCTCCGGCCAGATCGAGCACACACTTCCCTCCCTCGAACCAGTGGATCTCTACATCTGCACTGAGACGCTGGAGCACGTGGACGATCCGGACCTGATCCTGAAGACGATCAGGGAGAAGGCGAAAGTACTGGTCCTGTCCACTCCGGTGGACGCCTTCGGGGACACGAACCCAGAGCACTACTGGGCATGGTCGAAGGCCGACGTCGAAGCCATGCTGAACCAGGCTGGATTCCAGGTCTTCACTTACGTGTCCGTGAACCTGCGGGCGCTGGGGCCGGAGTACTACGAATTCGGGATCTGGGTGTGCCAGTGAGCGAGTGGAGGTTCTTCGAGGACGGGGAGATCCCGTACGTGTCCACGGCCCAGTTCCACGCGGATCGTGGCCGGGCTCCGCACCTGGAGCAGCCTCACCACCGGCCACGGCTGGTCAGAGCTTCCCAGCTGGCGATCCTGGCCGGAGGGACCGTATCCGATCTGGGGTGTGGTGACGGGGGCCTGCTATCCCTCCTGACCGGTATGGGGGTCGAATGCTGGGGTTACGACTTCACTCCGGCCAACGTCACCGGATGGGAGGAACGCGGGGTGACCGCGCAACGCGCGGACGTCTTCGGAGCCGACCGCGACAAGATCAAGTTCGGGGATGTGACCGTGGTGACGGAGGTGCTCGAACACATCGCCGATCCACACGGCGCGGTCCGGTGGATCGGTCAGAACTCGAAGTGGATCGTCGCTTCGTCTCCTCATGTGGAGGGTCCCTGGGGGCACGACGAATGCCACGCGTGGGCCTGGGATCCGGAGGGGTACCAGGCACTGATCAAACAAGGGGGTTTCGAGATCATCGAACACAACGATCTCAATCCGTTCCAGGTGATCCTTGGGCGGCGGGGCGAATGAAGACGGCGCTGGTCACGGGATCATCCGGTTTCGTCGGCCGTCACTTCGTCCGGGAGCTGGACAGGCGTGGCTGGCGTGTCGTCCGCTGCGACATCAAAGATCAGAACCAGCGGGACGTCATGGAGCTGGCCAGGGCCAACCAGTTCAAGTACGACCTGGTCGTACATTGTGCGGCTCGAAGCCCGCACCGTAAGGCGATCGACACCCAGCCAGCGGCCATGCTCTATAACCAGATGCTGGACGCGGTCATGTTCGAGTGGGCACTACGGGCCGAACCCCGGGCGTTCCTGTACCTGTCCTCCAGCGCGGTCTACCCGGTCGGCCTGCAGACGCCCCGGGCGTTCAACTACCGGATGGCCGAAGCGGACGCGGACACGGGCCTGATCACAACCGACCTGCTGAAGGTGCTGGGCAGCGCGGCGGACCTGCAGCCGGATGGGAGCTACGGATACATCAAGAAGCAGGGGGAGCATCTGGCCGATCAGGTCCGGTCGGCCGGGGTGCCTGTCCACATCGTCCGGCCGTTCAGCGGGTACGGAGAGGATCAGTCGGTCGACTACCCGTTCGGCCGGTTCGCCGAACAGATCAACGCTCGGGAGCCGATCATCAGGCTCTGGGGTGACGGTCATCAGGTACGTGACTGGGTTCATGTGGATGACGTCGTCAACGGCGCGCTGGCCGTGGTCGACTCCGGCGAGTCCGGCCCGGTCAACCTCTGTACCGGCGTCGGAACGAACATGATGACCTTGATCGCCAAGATGGCGAAAGAGGCCGGGTACGTGCCACGGCTGGAGTTCGCGGCCGGACCGACCGGCGTGGCCGTCCGCGTCGGGGACCCTGGACGCATGGAACGTCTGTTCACGCCTAAGATCAGTCTTGACGAAGGCGTGTTTCGCGCGATCAGGGGGAGGTGACCGGATGGCACTCGGAGATCCTTACGCCACCCTGGTACAGCTGAAGGACCGGCTGGGGATCACGGACACCGTGGACGATCTCACTCTGAACGATGCTCTCGACGGAGCGTCCCGGGGGATCGAGGCCGAGTGTCACAGGCAGTTCAACGACGCCGGTACGGAGTCGGCGCGGATCTTCTATCCGACCTCCAGCCGGATCGTGCGCGTGGACGACTTTCAGAGCTCCGCAGGTCTGGCCCTGGCCACGGATCCGGGAGCGGACGGCGGGTTCGAGATCGCATGGGCGGCGGCCGGGTACGAACTCCATCCTCTGAACGGGATCGTCAACGGACAGACCGGCTGGCCCTACAGCAAGATCAGGGCGGCACCCTGGTCCGGTCTCTACTTCCCGTGTACCGGTCAGGCTTCGGTCCGGCTCACGGCGCGCTGGGGCTGGGCGGCCGTACCGAAACCGATCAAGATCGCTACCTTGATCCTGGCCGAAGATCTCTCGAAGCTCAAAGACCTTCCGTTCGGCTCCGGCGGGTACGGCGAGTGGGGCCGGATCAAGGCCCGGGAGAACCCCAACGTCCTGCTCCGGATCGCCCCGTACATCCGGTCCATGGTTCAGGTGGCCTGACGTGGCGACCCCGACGATCCTCCAGGTGATGCAGGCGATCGAGTCGGCGCTTGACGACATCACCGGCCTGCGAACCACGGAGTTCATCAAAGATCAGATGTCCCCTCCGTTCGCCATGGTCGGCGTGCCGGAGATTCCGGACTACCACGGGGCGTTCAGGTCCGGCTCCATGACGATCAGTCCCAGGGTCTATGTCTTCACCTCCGCTGCGGTCGATCGCGTCGGACAGACCAGGCTTTCGGAGTACGCGGATCCCGTTGGAGCCAAGTCGATCAAGGCTGCTCTGGAGGCTGACAACACCCTGGGCGGGATCGTCGCGCAGGTCATGGTCAAGTCCTTCCGTCCTTTGGGAGCCGAAGAGATGGGAGCCATGGGATATTACGGTGGCGTCTTCGATCTTCTCGTGGTGGCCACGGGCAACTAGAAAAGGGGCTGGGTATGGAAGAGACGTATACGGTGTGTGGAGGCCTGCAAGTGGCCGGGAAGATGAACGGTGAGAAGGTCACGCGCTCCGAGCTCGAAGCGGCGCGGTGCAGTGACGAGAACATCGCGTCCCTGGTCAGTGCGGGCCTGATAGAGCTGGACGTGAAGCCAGCCAAGTCAGGGTCCAAGTCCCTGGCCAAGTCCCTGACAGAAGGGTGATCCCATGGCCCCGGTAGTCATGACCGACTGCATTGCCTGGGTCGGCGGGTACGACTTCACCACGGATTCGAACGCGCTCACGATCGATGTGGGGGTGGACGAACAGGACTCCACCACGTTCGGTCAGGGTGGCTGGAAGGGCCGGACCGGGGGCCTGAAGGAAGTCAGCACAGACCTCAAGGGGCTATGGCAGTCCGCTACCCTGCTGGCCCCAGACCCCCAGGCCTTCACGGATCTGGGTGTGGCCGACCTGGGGCAGACTTACGCGATCGCTTCCACAGAGGGCAGCACGGCCTACTTCTACCAGGGCCTGGAGCTGTCGTACGACCTGTTCGGCTCCGTCGGGGAACTGGCCCCGTACGCGGTCAAGTCGTCCGGCTCCAACTACGTGGGGGCCATCCGGGGCGGGGTCTCTCCGGCTAAGGGGAACGTCACCCTCACGGGCGGCCTGGGTGCCGGTCTCAACCTCGGAGCCGTTGGAGCGACTCAGTATCTGTACGGGATCTTTCACGTTCTGGGGACGCCAGGGACCACAGTCACGGGGAAGCTCGAATCAGCCACGGCCGGATCGTTCGCCGGAGCCACATCCCGCGCGACCTTCGGGCCGATTACCACGGCCGGGGCGACCTGGGTAACTCGTACGGCCGGAGCGATCACCGATACCTGGTTCCGGTTCAACGTGACCGCGATCACCGGCACGTTCTCAATCGCTGGTGCCATCGGCATCGGATCTTAGAAGGGGGTCCCCACATGGCCATTCTCGTACTGACCGACGTCAAGGTTGTGATCAACTCTGTCAACCTCTCGGACCATGCCACCTCGCTCACGCTCACTCTGGACGTGGACGAACAGGAGACCACGGCGTTCGGTGCGACGTACCGCGCTCGCGTCGGCGGGCTCAAAGACGGCAAACTGGACGTGGAGTTCAATGAGGACTTCGCAGCGTCCAATGTGGACGCGACGATTTGGGCGGCCCTGGGGACCGTAGTCCCGTTCACAGCGAAGGCCACCAGCGCGGCCAACTCCGCGACCAACCCCGAGTACCAGGGGAGCATCCTGATCAACTCTCACGTGCCGATCGACGGGTCGGTGGGGGACCTGGCAAAGGTCAAGGTCTCATGGCCGACCACGGGCACGGTCACCAGGGCCGTGACCTGAGTCATGGCCGGGGCTCCGACCGCTCCAGAGTTCGATCTGGACACCAGACAACTGCGGGACCTGGAGCGGGACCTTCGGCATCTGCAGGGCGGACGGCCGTCCCTGTCCAGGTACGCGGACGACGTGAAGACCGTGGCCGAACGCCGGATGATCCCGGCGCTCCGGAACAAGGTGAAGTCTCTCCCCTCCAAAGGTCAGAGCAGGGAGCAGGGCCAGCCGGGACTTCGGGAGAGCACGGCTCACGCGATCGAGTTCAGTTTCAGGATCGGGAAAGATCACGCGTCCAGCATGATCAGGATCAACCCCCAGCGGATGTCACCGCGCAAGAGGTTCTCTGGGTTCCTTCCGTCCTACATGGAGGGGGTCCCGGGCTTCACGAACTGGCGTCACCAGGTCTACGGCAACGCGGGTGTCTGGGTACGCCAGCCGTCCACTCCGTGGATGGCCGACGTCATCGCCCGATACACTCCGGACGTCATGCGCGTGATCGAAGAAGGCTTCGAACGCACCACCACCCAGGCTGTACAGGGAAGACGAGGACGGTAGATGGTCAGCGGAGATCCACGGCGGCGTAACGCTCCGAAGAAGAGGCCGGTCAAGATCCAGGCCGAACCGATGGACCTGGACCAGTACGAGGAGAACCAGAAGGCCGAAGCGGAAGATCATCTGTACCGCTTCATTCAGGGCGGGATCAAGTTCACCCTTCCCCCGTTCGGGACCCTGGACCGCAGTCTCATGGAAACGGCCGACGATGACGTCGACTTCATGACGGCGGCCCTGAAGCTGGGCTTCGAAACCGTCATGGAAGACGACACGTTCGAGAAGTGGGACGCGCTGCCTCTGAGCCTGGACGGCCTCAACCGTCTCTTCAAGGACTGGGGCGATCACTCGGGGATGGACACGGGAAAATAGCCTGGCTGGTCTCCCTGCCCAAGGAGTACCCAGCCGAAGTGACGGCGGACCTGGCACGCTTCTACGGCCGGAGACTGACTGACCTGGGGACGGAGAAGCTGACCTATCCGGAGTTCTACGCGTTCATGGACACCCTCCCGATGGACTCGGCCCTACGTCGCGCCACACACGGGGATGAGTTCGTGGAGTGGAGCCAGGTCGTCCACATGCTGGCCCAGATCCAGAACGCCCTCGAGTGGGGGAACTGGCAGCGCGGCGGAGGCGACGGTGCCAAACCACGGGACGTCAAGCCTCCGGTACCCTGGGACCTTGATCCACTCCCCTCCGTGGAAGAGGAGTAAGCCATGTCGGCACGGACCGTACTGATCAACCTGGTCATGCGCGACCAGACCCGACGTGGAGCGGACTCCGCCCTCCGGAACGTGGACCGCATGGGATCGGGGATGAAGAAGGCCGCCGGTACCATGGTCGCTTCCTTCGGAGCGTTCAGCGCGGTTGACTTCCTGAAAGACTCCGTGACCGCTGCCTCAGACCTGTCCGAGTCCATGTCAAAGAGCGCGGTCGTCTTCGGGAGGTCGAACAAAGTCGTCATGAGCTTCGCGCAGAACGCGGCGAAATCTCTGGGCATGAGCAGGCAAGCGGCGGTGGAGGCCACGGCCACCTTCGGCAACTTCCTGGGAGCGCTGGGTCTGAGCCAGCCGAAGGCAGCGTCCATGTCCATGGCCATGGTCAAACTGGCCGGAGACATGGCTTCGTTCAACAACCAAGATCCAGAAGAGGTCTTGCTGGCGCTGCGCTCCGGCCTGGCTGGTGAGGCCGAACCTCTGAAGGCCTTCGGCGTGAACGTCTCCGACGCCGCGATCCAGATCGAGGGCCTTCGCATGGGGATGAAGAAGCAGGGCAGTACGTTCACCGCTGCGCAGAAGTCCCAGATCGCGTACTCCCTGATCATGAAGCAGACCAAGACGGCCCAGGGTGACTTCGCGCGGACGTCCGGCGGGCTGGCGAACCAGCAAAGGATTCTCGCGGCTCAGGCCATGGACACAAAGGCAAAGATCGGGTCGTTCCTACTCCCGATTGTGATCAAACTGGTCCACGTCCTGACAGACGATGTCGGTCCGGCCACGAAGAAGGCGATCGGATGGATCAAGGACTTCGCCAAGTGGATGCAAACGGGATCGGTCTACGTCTACATGATCAAGGGGGCCGTCCTCTCCCTGACCGCGACCCTCGCTGTCTTCGCGGCCATCCGGTTGGCGATCATGGCCGTGACGGCTGCACAGATCGCCTGGAGCATCGCCATGTCCGCGTCACCCCTAGGCTTGATCGTCATCGCGATCGGGGCACTGATCGGCGCGGTTGTTTACGCATATAAGAACTTCACCACCTTCCGTAACATTGTGAATGCGGCATGGCGGGGGATCCAGGTGGGAGCCGCTTACGCCTGGAGCGTTCTGAAGGTCGTCTTCTCGGCCATCCGGGGGTTTGTGATCACACAGGTGATCCCGGCTTTCTGGCAGTTCGTGGCAGTGTCCAAGACCGTGTTCTTCGCTATCCGTGGCTTCGTCATGAACCAGCTGATCCCGGCGTTTCAGAAGGCCTGGTCCGTGGCCAAAGCCGTGTGGGGCGCGGTCTCCGGAGTGATCAAAGTGACATGGATGATCATAGGGCCGATCTTCAGAGCTATCGTCAAGGTTCTGACCGTGGTCCTCAAGAACGCGTTCATCTTCATTGCGAACATCGTCAAGATCGCCTGGATTGCGATTCAGATTTATATCAAGATCGCGTGGCTCGCGATCAGGGGTTACTTCTACGCTTTCAAGTTCATCCTCACGCACATCGTCGCCCCGGTCGTTCGATGGTTGTACACGAACATCATCAGGCCTGTGTTCTCATCCATGATGGGGAACATCCGGGACCGGATGAACTCGATCAAGTCGATCATCAGCAATGTGTGGAAGAACGGGATCCGCCCTGTATTCAACGTTTTGAAGGCGACCGTGCTGGCTCTCAAGCCCGTGTTCAACGGGGTTGTCAATGCGATCCGGTCGATCTGGGGCCGGTTGATCGGCATCGCCAAAACCCCGGTCAACTTCGTGATCGGGATCTACAACGGTGGTCTGGTCCCCATGGTCAACGGGATCGCCAGGCTGGCCGGGATCGGGACCAGGCTCAGCACCCTCCACAAGTTCGCCGGAGGTGGCGTCATGCCCGGGTACGCCCCGGGTAAGGACTCGCTGCTGGCGGCCGTCTCTCCGGGAGAGTCGATCTTCCGGCCGGAGTTCACCAGGGCCGTAGGTCCCGGGTGGGTGAAGACGGCGAATCTCATGGCGAAGCGTAAGGGTGCGTCCGGCGTGTCCCGGTGGATGTCCGGGGCCGACCGCATGCGGGGTGAAGGCGTCGGGTTCGCCAACGGCGGCGTGGTCGGCGGGGGTGGATTCGCCGGTCACTTCGATGACGGCGGCGTGGTCGGGTTCCTGAAGGGTCTCGGGGGCTGGCTGATCAACGCTCCCGAGAAGGCGGCGAAGGCCCTGCTCTCCCGGATCCTGGGCAAGGGCGTGCCTGGCTCCGGCATGTTCCGGGACCTGATCGCGGGTATCCCGAAGTGGATCCAGTCCAGCATCTGGGGATGGATCAAAAAGCATCTCGGGGGAGCGGGCGGCCCGGGGATGAAGCGCGGGCTGGACTTCGCCAGAGCTCAGAACGGGAAGCCCTACATCTGGGGCGGGGTCGGGCCGACCGGCTATGACTGCTCCGGCTTCATGAGCGCGATCACGAATGTGATCCATGGCAAGAGCCCCTACAGCCGTGTATTCACTACACACTCGTTTAACGGCAACTCCGGCCCCGGGGGCTTCGTCCGGGGCAAGCGGTCCGGTTTCATGGTCGGCGTGACCAACGCCGGAGTGGGCCACATGGCCGGGACGCTCATGGGTGTGAACGTGGAGAGCAGCGGATCCCGGGGCGCCCACCTCGGGGCCACGGCGCGAGGGTCGGGCGACTCCCTGTTCTCGGCCCGGTACGGGCTCAGTGCGGACTCTGGGCGGCTCTCGCTGAACCGTGGATGGAACCCCCCGGTCTACAACGGCACGGGCCGTGTGGAGCATCTGGGGACGTCGGCGGCCGGAGGTTCTCCGGTGATCGCGAACTATGGAGTGATCGGATCACAGGTGGAGCTGGACCGGTGGCTGACCAAAGCATGGGAGCGGCTCCAGCGCCATGACAAGATCCCTCCGGCTTCGAGGCGGAGAGGCTGATCATGGGAACCCTGTACACGATCTCGATCGACTGGAACAACACCGGGACGTTCACGGGTCCCGGTGAGGACGTCACCACCCGGACGCTTCAGGAACTGTCGATCACCTACGGCCGGAACATGGAGCGGGCGCTCAACCCCGTCGCCACGGGATCGGCCGACCTGGCCCTGTTGAACACTAGCCGGGACTACTCGCCGGAGAACTCCGGCTCTCCCCTGGTGGGCACCATCCTCCCCGCGCGCGGGGTCAGGATCCAAGCCGCTACGATCTTGAATCCGAACCCTGATTTCGAGGCCGGGGCCACCGGATGGACCGCGTTCGGATCATCGACCATCGCGCAGTCAACGGCCTTCGCGCACTCCGGAACGAAGTCGGGAAAGCTGACTACGGATGCCGGAGTTGATCCTAGAGCTCAGGAGACACAGGTGGCGGTCAGCCCCTCCACCTCTTACGGCTACACCGGGCATCTCTACTCGCCTATAGGGCTTCCGACCGACGTGGCCGTAGGGATCAACTGGTACACGTCCGGCTCCGTGTTCATCTCGGCCAGCCAGACCCAGAAGACGATCACTACCGGACAGTGGACGAACATCACGGCCACGGCCACCTCCCCGGGGACGGCTGCTTTCGGGCAGATGCGGTTCTCCTTCGCCGGGACCCCCGGTGCCGGACAGGTTCTGTACGGAGATGATCTCTACCTGACTCCGGCCCCTGTCACCCTGTTCATGGGTCACATGGACGAGTACGGCGTACGTCCGGCCACGGGCGAGCGAAGGGTGGAGATCACCGCTCAGGACGCGCTGGCGAAGCTGAAGGA
>Ga0210377_10001904_pt1 | contig 18623 bp, 12 predicted proteins | sample PLM4_65_b1redo_FD_155480 | JGI IMG/M metagenome (GOLD analysis project Ga0210377, IMG submission 155480) | Groundwater sediment microbial communities from an aquifer in East River, Colorado, USA - PLM4_65_b1 redo | ecosystem: Environmental > Terrestrial > Soil > Riparian zone | place: USA: East...
TCAGGTTCATTTTTTGGTTCACACCTAAAGTTTACCCAATAAGCGAACCCCGCTCCTTATCCATTATTCACGTTAAAGTAAGACCAATTGAAGGGGGAGCATTATGCTGCTTGACCCTCACCTCATCACTCACTGGACGCAGTATGATGGGCAATATTCCTCTCTAGCTCAAGAACGTATTAAATCCTGGACAGAGCCCACTGCTCTACCCACTGTTTCTGGTCTAACTCACAGCCGTTCTGATCTAATTGCTGAAAATGCGCTGCTGTGCCAACAATTGATCATATTGAAGGGCCAGGTTAACCGACCACAGTTTACTCATCCTTGGCGCTCCACACTATGATATAGCTCCGTCATAAAGTTGATGCCCTTGATCAGCTGTTCCTTTGCATGATCGTAGTGTCGGCAAATGATGTCGTTCTCATCTGTCCCTGGCCTTGCGATCATGCTATCGTCTACGATCGTAACTGCATCTTTTCGTTCAATCTTGTGTGCCTGTGGCTTTGCAATTCGCCGCGCATCAGTTGAAGTTCTTTGCGAGTTGGCAAGAAATCGCTGAACTTGATCATAACTGACTTTCCCTTCGAGTAACACCGATAAACCCGTGGCGGTCATTTTGTTAGTCATGACCAAAGCGTACGGCTCTTTAGCTTTACTGTATAGGGTGACTTATTCCCAAACAACTCGTGGAACATCGATGTGAATTTCGATATGGTCAAGCAAAGATCAAGAGACCCGCATTTGGCATTTTGTCACCTAAGCAGGTGCGTGGCTTTTACAAATTCAAAGCACGTCAGACCAGTTTGTTTATGCTCTCTTCAGTTAACAAGTATGGATTGCATTTAATGTTGAGTTGTCTCATGTCGAACAAAAATTACCTCGCCAACGAAACAGAAAAGTCAATGAAGCTAAAGTAATATCATCTGGAATCAGAACCGACGCACGCTGATCATATCGTTTGATGGAGGTCTGTTGTGCAATGTTGCGAAGATTTCACTTTTTTGTAAGAGTACTCCCCGAGAAAGCTAATCACGACATATTTCTGTATGGTTTATTAATGATCCAATCCATTGCTGCCTCCATAAATATCGAGCATTGAGTTCGTTGAACGAATGCGGCGACCGACTTCAAAGTCATCCAAACCGTGCATCATCACATCTAACAGGAACAAATCAGGTTGCAAGTCCCCGCGCATTTGAAACGCCTAGAAATCATCCGGTGCCAGTTCGAGTTGATAATATTCACCTTCGAGTATTGCCACCAAAGTCTCTGTGACTGGTAACGTATCACCGACAATCAGGATTTTGCTCATTGAGGTTTGATATCTTTCTCACCGGAAAGAAAACTTTGAATCACTTTTACGAGCATTTTCAGGTTGATCGGTTTGGTGAGGTATTCATCCATACCGGCTGTCAGACATCGCTCGCGGTCGTTTGGCATGGCAAGGGCAGTGAGCGCAATGATGGGTGTGTGTTTGAATTCCGGTTCTCTTCTAAGTATTTGTGTGGCTTCCAAGCCATCGATACCGGGCATTTGCACATCCATAAGGATCAGGTCGGGTCGAACTTGTCTGGCTAGCGCGATTCCCTCCATTCCATTTCTGGCGGTGACCACTTTGTATGCGGCCGATTCCAGGTAATCCCTGATCATCATGACCACTTCTTCAGTATCTTCAACAAGCAGGATGGTCCGTCTGTTTGTTTCATCACCTGGCTTCACTGCGTGGAATTTACCTGTAATTTTCATCCTTGACATTGTATCTGTGGCAAGCGCAGGTTCCCAGGGCAGAATGATTGTGAAACGACTACCCATGCCAGGTTGGCTGGTGACTCCCACGCTGCCGCCATGCAGGCGCGCCATCTGGGCAACTAACGCCAACCCCAACCCGGTACCTGCACTTTCGCGCGCCAGGCCGGAATCCAATTGCACAAATGGTTGAAACAAACGTGGCAGGTCGGCATCTTTAATGCCAATGCCGCTATCCCAGACGGTGATCAAAACTTTGTTATCAGATTCATCAGCATGCACCTCGAGACCAATTCTGCCCCCCTCGGGTGTGAACTTGACGGCATTACTTAACAAGTTGACCATCATTTGTTTCAGCCGGCGTTCATCTGCCCAAATCAGATCAAGCTTCTCGTCAACAGCAAACTCGATTTTTTGATTCTTTTGCTGCGCCAGTTGCCGAACTATACGCAAGCTGGACTGGCAGATCGCATGGACATCCATCTTGTTAATATCGAGCGTGATCTGACCCGCTTCGATCTTGGCAAGATCCAGAATGTCGTTGATCAAGGTCAGCAGATGATGACCGCTTTCGCTAATCGTGTGCACGTATTTTTGCTGTTTCTCATTGAGCTGACCAGCGATTTGCTCTTCAAGGCTTTCAGAAAGACCGAGAATGGAGTTGAGTGGTGTGCGCAATTCATGACTCATGTTGGCAAGAAACTCATCCTTCATACGCAGGGCGCGTTCCAGTTCGCTATTTGCCATCCGCAGGGTCTCCTCAGCCTGTTTGATGGTGGTGATATCCATGTTCACGCCAATCATATCTTTAAAGTTTCTTTTCTCATCAATCAGCACGACCGCATGCGAATTAAGGTAACGCAATGACCCATCCGCGCGGATGATGCGATATTCGCTTTCGTATGATCCGGCTTGCGCAATCGCCAATGTTCTTTTTTCGGCCTCCGCCTGCCGATCCTCGGGATGAATGAAGTCCAGCCAACTGGCGAAGGTTGGATTGAATTTCTCTGGTGATGTGCCATAAATTTCATACATGCGCTCATCCCAATAAAACATATCGCTTTCTGATTTGAGTTCCCATACACCAATGCCGCTGGAGGCAGTTGCCAGTTCGAGCCGCTGGTGCGTGGTTTCGATTTCAAGGGTGCGTTCCTGCACGCGCTGTTCCAGTTCGGTATTGAGTTTGCGGATCTCTTCTTCAGTGTGACTGCGTTGGCTCAATTCATATTGGAGTCTCAGATAGAGCCGCGCATTGACAAAGGAAATGGCAGCCTGATTCGCCAGTGTGACCAGCAGACGTTCGTCGCGTTCCGTAAAAGCATTTTCCTGTTCGCTTTCCACGGCAATGGATCCAATGATCTCCGTACTGGTTTGAATGGGGACATAGAGACCGCACCTTAAACCCGGATAAGTATCAACGTAGCGAGGATCATCCTGAAGATTTCCACTGATCAGGATAGGAGTCTTATTCCTGATCACCCAGCCACTTAACCCTTGGTCGGGGGTACTGATGACTTGGTTAATCCGTTCGATTTGTTCGCTGATTTGCTCTTTGTTCAACCCGGGCTGGCTGAGGGCAAGCAGTTCGAGTTGGTCAGATTCAGAGTGATAGATGCGAACGGCGGCGTGGTGCCAGGCCAGCTTCTGAACGAGTACCTGGACTATCCTGTGCGCAATTTGCCTCGGTTCCAACATGCGGCTGATCGCCAGGCCGTTTTCATAAAGCGCTTCCAGCTCAGACAATTGACGGCTGATCTCCACTTCAGTTTGTTTGCGCTGGGTGACATCTTGAATCTGTGCGATAAAATATAGCGGCACGTTGTCTTTACCCAGGACCAGGGAGACACTTAACAGGACCCACACGATTTGTCCAACCTTGTGGATATAGCGTTTTTCTATTTGATAAGATTGGATTTCTCCTGCGAGCATCCGATTCACATAGTTAAGGTCAACTTCAAGGTCGTCGGGATGGGTGATATCCTGAAATGTCCTTTGCAATAATTCCGATTCAGTATATCCGGTCAACTCACATAGCGCACGGTTGATTTTGAGCCAGTGTCCATCGTGGGCAACGAGCGCGATACCGATCGGCGCGTACTCAAATGCACTGCTAAATCGTTGTTCACTTTCCTGCAAAGCCTCTTCCGCCTGTTTTCTCTCGATTATCTGGGCCACCTGCCCCGCTATGGACGCCAGGAAATCCTTATCGCTTTCCGAATACTGGTCTGCATTTTGATAATCCTGCACCACCATCACGCCGATGGTTTCTTTTGAAGTAGTCAGGGGCACACCCAACCAAGATCGCGAGTTTGTGCCCACAAGTTCCACTTCACCGCGCGCAACCAATTCCTCAAATAATGCCTGGGTTAAGAGCAGTGGTTTTCCGCTGCGAAAAACGTAGGCACTGATACTCTTTTCCAATTTGGCCGGGGGCTGAGGTTCGTCGTACTGATCCACCGAGTAGATTTCTTCAAACAGACCGGTTGCTTCGTTATGGAAGATGACAAAGAAATTTTCAGCTCGAATCACATTTGCAACGGAATGATGAATAAGGTTCAGATACTGTAACAAATCATCGGTGGAAATTGCGCCTCGCATGACCTCCAACAATGTCTGGCGTTCCGCTTCTATGCGTTTTCGTTCAGTGATGTCCCGGTCAATGCCTAGAACCAGTTCACGTCCCTCAATAGTGAACAGGGATGTGGAAATTTCAATCGGAAAGACATGACCATCCTTATGGCGGTGAGTGGATTCCACATGTACCACGCCTTCGCGTCGCAGGCGATCCAGATAGGCATACCGTTCCTCTTCAGTTCCCAGCGCGATATTTAGCATGTCAACAGATTGATCAATCAGTTCGGCACGTGTGTAGCCGTTCATTTTACAGGCGGCCTCATTACAATCTAGAAGTCGCCAGGAAACCATTGGATCGTGAGGATCAATTAATACGATTGCATCGGGAGAAGTGTTGAACAAACTCCGGAAGCGCTGCTCGCTTTCGCGCAGGGAGGCCTCCGCCTGTTTACTCTCAGTAATGTCATACAGCACACCGTGAATTAAGTGTGGATTTCCAGTGCTGTCACGTAAGGTGGTCGCCTGGTCGTGAACCCATACAACCCGTTCATCCCGGGCGTATATTCGATAATCAAGGTCAAGCGGTTCGTCACTTTGAATTGATCGTTTATATTCACCTAGAACTCGATCGCGGTCATCTGGATGGAGCCGATCTTTCCACAACTCATCACCGCCTTTAATCCACTCATCGGGCGTGAATCCCAGCATGGTTTGGATATAAGGACTGAGAAACTGCGTGCGGCCCGGATTGGTTGAGGAATCATCAATATAAACAACTGCAGGGATTTGGTCGATCAAGACTCGATACCGTTGCTCGCTTTCCTGCAGGGCTTTTTCCGCCTGCTTGCGTTCGGTGATGTCTTGCACGGCCCCAACCATTCGGAGCGGCTGCCCTTGATTGTCAAACGTAATCTGGGCGTGCTCCAAAACGATTCGCTCGGTTCGGTCTGGACGAATGATGCGATGTTCGATCTGGTAGGAATGTTTTTCAGCTATTGCCTTGCTAATTGTATCCATGATCTGCTGGCGATCATCGGGATGAACGCGCTCGAAGAAAAGTTCATTACTAGATTCTACCTCTCCTGGTTCATAACCGAAAATACGGTACGCCTGATCCGACCAGACCAACGGATTGGCATTCAAATCCTCGTGATTGCTAATTTCAATCTCCCACGCGCCAAGTTGTGCAATTTGCCCGGCCTGCTCCAACACCGCCTCGCTCTTGCGTAAAGCCTCTTCCGCTTGCTTGCGCTCAGTGACATCGCGCGTGATTCCCAACAACCCAATCGCCTCGCCTTGCTCGTTTCGCATGGGAACGGCATGTGTTTCGAGCCAGCGGTGAGTCCCTTTTAGCCCCACGATCTCGAATTCAAGCTTGCCGCTTTCACCCCTGCACACCCTTTCTGTCAAATCCTGGAAGGCCCGGCGATGCTCCGGTATAACGATAGGATAGACCGACTTTCCAAGCACGGTCTCTGCGTCATCGGCTTCAAACATGGCAAGCCCGGAAGGATTCATTTGCAATAACGAACCATCTGGGGCAAGTATTTTGATGCATTCGGGTTCGTTTTCTATAATCGCCTGTAAACGTTGTTCACGGTCTCGCAACAAGTCTTCTGCCCGCTTGCGCTCGGTGATGTCGAGACCCACACTTAGAATGCATCTCTGACCAAAGAGCTCGATCAACTCTGCGAATATGAGTACGGTTATGATCCCCCCTGATTTTTGACGAAATTGGGTTTCAAAATTCTGTATTCGACCCTGTTCGTTGAGCAGGCTGCGCAGACGGATGCGCTCCTGAGGGTCCACCCAATCATTTAATTCTAGCGATGTATGGCTGATCACTTCCTCGCGGGTATAGCCGCCTGACTTCAAGAATGTTTCGTTTACATCAAGAAAGCGGCCGTCTTCAAAACTGGTGATGCAGATTCGGGCGGGGTTGGTTTGAAATATGGATACAAAGCCCGCTTCGCTCTCACGCAGTTTTTCTTCCGCCTGCTTGCGCTCCGTGACATCATGATAATTGATGACGATCGCGCTGACGCTTGGTTCTTCCAGCATGTTGGTTACGATAGCTTCGACCCAGCGCCACGATCCATCAGAATGCCGCAGGCGGAACGTATCGCGCTGACGGCTCCCAGACTTTTGCAGCAGTTCGCGATACTGGTCGCGGATTCGTTCCTGATCATCCGGGTGTAATAGTTCGAAGATGTTGCGGCCCACGAATTGATCGGGTTCGTAATCCAGAGCACGTAGCGTGGCTGGGCTTTCCCATAATAAAACGCCATCTACGGAGAGCAAGGATATGTTATCCAGTCCGTTCTCAAGGAGTGCGGTGAAACGCCTTTCGCTATCTTTCAGCGCTTTCTCCGTCAGCTTACGGTCCGTGATGTCATTGAGCATATTGAGCACATATTGTTTGCCATTCAACTCGATCAGCCGATAGGAGACCAACACACTAATCATTTCGCCGGTCTTCCTGCGGAACTCGAGTTCGGTATTCGGGACTTCGCCGTATCTGCGCAACTTTTTGATATTTCTTTCCCATTCTTTCGGATCCGGCCCCATATTCAATTCAAGGGTTGTGTGTCGTAGAATTTCCGCCCGTGTGTACCCGAACATATTCAGGAACGATTCGTTGGCGTCTATGATGGTTCCATCAGCTAATTCAGTGATGGAAATGCTGAGTGGATTGGATCGAAAGACAGCAGAGAAGCGCTCCTGGCTTTCACGTATAGCCTGCTCGGTAATCTTGCGCGTGGTAATATCATGCAAAATGCAATGGGCTTTGATCACCTGTCCATTGATGTCGTGCTGAATTTTCCCTCGCATCAAAATTTCAATGACCGTGCCATCTTTTTTTACGAGTTGGAGATCCGCCTCCATCTTCCCATCCTTTTTGAAGCGCTCAATTTTCCTGGGAAAGGTCGATCTCGTTTCGGGCGACCATAATTCTCCAAAGCTTTCGCCTATTAGCTCATGCGGCTCATAGCCTAATAATTCACACAATTGCGTATTTAAGTCAGTATATGTGCCATTTGCATCCAAAGACTGATATGCCACTGGTGAGTGTTCAAATAAGTCACGGAAGCGGTTTTCGCTCTCGCGCAAAGCGACCTGTGATCGCTGACGCTCATGGGCATAACGGATTGTCCGCGCTGCTGTTTCCCAGGTTTCCTGCCTCTTGACCAGATAATCCTGTGCGCCAAATCGAATCGCTTGAAGAGCGAGTTCCTCATCTATCAATCCCGAAAGTATGACGATTGAAGTTTCGGGTGACTCCTGATGTAATCTGATAAATGTATCCAATCCCTGGCTGTCTGGTAGGCCAAGGTCAAGCAGGATCACATCAAAATCGTTTTCCTGCAGAAGGTCAACAGCCGCCTTGAGACGCTCGACGATGGTTACTTGAAACGAAGTTACCATATCCTGCTCCAATGCCACGCGTAGAAGCAGAGCCTCGGCCGGGTTATCTTCAATCAACAGGACTTGAGTGATAGTCTTATCCATGAATCACCTCCGGTGGCAAAGTCACCACGCTGAACTAAAATTGATTAATCAATTTCACTGCCTCGACACAATTATCGAACCCGCCGGGCTGGACGTTATAACCATTGGCGCACCAACCGCATGCATCACAGACATCTTTTCGGCATGTGAAGTCGTTAGAATGATGACTAGGATGGTTTTAACCCGAGGTTGGCTTTGATCTCAGCCAAGACTGCACGTCCGTTTTTGCGAGACAAATTCAGATCGAGCAGGATCAATAATATTGAGCGATTTTATGTCACTGCGCCCTCTCAGATTTGGAATTGTAATGTGGAACGTGGAGCCCTGACTAGGCCCGGACTCGATCCAGATGCGCCCACTATGACGTTCCACGATTTTCTGGCAGAGCGACAGACCGATACCCGTGCCGGATACTCACGGCGGGCGTACAGACGCTGGAAGATGAGGAAGATGCGTTCAAAATATTTAGGCTCGATGCCAGTACGGTTATCGCGAAATTAGATTGACAATGTCATACCTGCAGTAAAAAAGTGGCACTCACAATCTCAAACAAGTTAATATTTATTACGATGAATTTCTGAAGAGGATGAAGCACGTTCGGAGTTTCTGTATCATTATAGGCTTTCGAGAAGAAAAGTCAATTTTGTGACTTTTGAGACAATCAGGCGCGACTGGGAACGTAAAAATATTAGCAAAGGCAAATAGTGACACAAAACAAACGTGTGATTATGATAATTAACGTGAATAATTACTCTGTTGCAGAGTCTTACAAAACAAAAAATCAAAGGACATGCAAGTTATAGATCAGCCCTTTTACAAAGACTTCTCAGAAATGAAGCCGTGTGGTTCTTGAACGCACCGTATCACCGAACTTCCGTTTGATGACCGAGTGCACGGTCTCGCATTTCCAGCGTTGTCCATAGAGCCCATCTAGGCGTGGCTGCGCAACTAGTTCAGCACGAGCGATTCTTTCTGGGGCACGAAGCGCCCCGTGTCTTCGCACAGGTGGAATAATATCTCCTAGTTTGATTTGCCTGCCGTCAAATCCTGCATCTGCCAAAAGAACATGATTTCTGATGGTGCACGATCTGAATTGACGGCGCAAACTCTTGAGCAATACAGAATCTTGATAACGTCCATAACTGGCACATGTGCCAAGGATGAGTTGACTGGCAACTCCGACGGCATAAGCACCCTTGATCCAATCCTTTTTGGGTCTGCCATTTCGAAATGAATAATATGCGCTGGCTTGGTCTGTTCGAAAACCAGTTGAATCAACACCTACCACTGTTTCTTTCATAGCAGCTTTTTGCAGCAATAATCGTTTGAAATAGTTATTTGAGAAGAATAGAACACTTATGGAAATGTTAATTTGCATAAACTGATTAATAAAAAATCACTTAGCTTTATAAGCAAAGTGGTATTGTGTTAGGTATCTTCTTGCCTATGTCGATTTCATCGATGCCAATGCAGCTCCGGTTTTGTTCTGATGATCACAAGCACAAGCTTCATTTTGCCACCTTATGGTTTCGTGCAGGAATGGTCGATCTGCATTTTTTGGTTAAGCCAATGTCTGGTCCGGGCATCATCGTTTAAGATTGCGACCAACCTGTCGATTTCTGTGAGCTCTTCCCTGGCATCGTCACAGAAATGAAGATGCGCCAAGGCTACTGCCCGATAGGCCAGCACATCAATATGGGAGTGGACATGAACGTCTTTTGCTTCCTTTATCGTTGAGCGCGCCACATCAAATGGATTTCTGATCCAGCCCGCCAGTGGCTGAATCATGTTTGCGACCCAACCAAATACCTTGAATCGCAGTCGGCCTTTATATAAAAAATATAGCGCTTCATGCAAGGCTACGCTTTCCCGGTCGGTTGTTTCCTGACGAAGAAAATCTATATCCTGCTCATACTGACGAAATAAGGCTGGGACTCTTAGAAGTAACCAGGGCTGGTTTTTCAACGCAACGATTGTCTGCGATAGCAACCCAAAATCCGTGTTCAATTGCAATCGTGGATCAGGGCGATCTCCGAGGGCTTTGCGTGCCCTGGATACATACTTCCTGGCTCTGTCTGTTTTTCTGCCTCCGATTTGCTGGTGTAGCAATGACAGTTCAGCCAGTGCAGCGGAATGCGCTTCCTTTGTATCTGCCAATGACAATGAAGTATTCAATATCTGTTCTGCCGAACCAAACTTTCCACCCCGGCGCAGGGCAATGCCGACCATGCGGGCCACACCTGTTTTGGTGCATTGACCTACTGATTTTTGAAAGTCAAAAGAGAGGCTTTCTGTGAATGGATTTGGGCTTCGGTTAATGCCCCGCCATTTCAACATTTCACCGAATGCGCGGTCAGCATCTGTTAGGATGGGGTTTGGGCTTGCTAACGGTTTTGTGAAGACCGACATCGTTTGGAGCGTCTTTTCCACGGGCTGTGATCCAGGCGGATTTCCTTCGTAATGTATCCAAAATATCGGTAGGGATAAGTCTCGACCAGCCAGTGCGGAATGCAACAAGGGAGGAATATCCGGGTCAACACCGCGCCAGCCCACAAAACAAATTGGATGATGATGCATGATCTCCGTCAGTAGTTCAGCCCGCTTGCCTTTTAGTTGAGTGCCAACGTGTTCCAGGGCCCCCAGGCAACTCGCTGGATCGTCAAGTGAACCGTGGATTTTGAACAGGCAGGCACCATTTTTTAAGTCATCCTCCCAGAATTCAAAAGAGTTTGCCCCCGTATTCTCGAAGCGGCTTTCTAGAGCAGGAGATAGCTTGGCCCACTCCTGCTCGATCAAGCGGTCATAATTGGTTGTAATGACGACGCCACGACTGGCAAGCCAGTGTGCAAGAAAGGTATGGACCTGGTTGGGGAGGCATTGTTGTTCGAGTTCAGCGAATGCGGAATACAGGCCGGAGGTTGCGACGGGGCAGATTTGCAAAAAGTCGTTCAGGGTGATCTCAAACCCCAATTTGTAGCTTACGTCTCTCAGGATATTTTTGTAGTCATCAGGCTTATTGACATAGGCCCTTGAATACATCATCGAATCCAGGAACAATTGATACAGCAGGGTTGGTGTACTTGGCATACCTGTGTTGCCCGCCATGGAGGCACCTGCCCCCACAAAGAACACCAATGAACGGTCGCTTCCTGCCAGGTAGAAGCGCAATAAATCAATACTTGCTGTCGATGCGATTAAATCCGGTTTTGAAATTCCGGGATGTAAAATATCCATTATTTCCACAAGGTTGCTAGTGTCTGGATGTTTCCCTTTATGCAGCAAGAATAGTTTACCATCCCTTGATTAAGCGCGACTCGCCGGTTCTGCTTTCCATTTCAGAATAAAATCCTGTTGCGCTTCACTCAGTGGCGTCTGGATCAGGAAGTGCAGGGTCTTCGACCAGAAAGCGTTTACTTCCGTAAGCGCCTGTTCCGTTGAGTAGCCGCGTTGGATCAAAAGGGATGCCAGGATCATAGGTGTGCGTCCCTCGAGGTTGTGGCCTGCGTGAATGTAAATCCGTTCACTCGCCTTGAGCGCACGAGTGATATGCTCAAGAACCTGCCGAACCTGCTGGCGCGTGGGACGGGTGCGAAATGGTAATGGAAAGATGTCAACCTTGACCTGTCTGTCCATGCCCTGACCGGTTTCAAGCAGAAAATTATGATACGAAAAGTTCCTATGACGATCTTTGGGATTGGTCAGGTCAATAAACCTGGTTAGTCCCAGACCCAACATATCTCTGAACAGATCGGCATTCACACCGTTATCTGCAGGAATTGGATAAGCACCAGCCCAGACCTCGTTCGGTAAAAATTCAGCGAAACCCTTTACGACGATATTGGATCTGGAGGCTTCCGGCACCTCGGGGGGAGATAGGCATTGATCCACGATTCCAAAGCGATCGTGGGAAAATAGATCAGTTCATTATCATCCAACGTGTGGTTATGCCAGCCGTATTTTGCACTCACATCCTTAAGACCAGCTTTCATGTTATCCGGGCTGTCCCAGTAAATATGGGCGATATCGGCATGGGTGACACCATTGTTTATCCAGGCACGTGCCCCCAGGCGGTCTTCGGGATAAAGCGACAGTTGGGTGATCATCCAGAGACTGAGATCCTCTCCCGGCTCCACCACTTCGTGGTCCTTGATTTCCCCGTGCAGCCGTTGCATGGCATAGGTGCACACCAGCTCTTTTGCCCAAGCGGGAGCGGATAGAACTATTTCAGCAGACACATATTCTTCCAACGCTTTAACGGCTGGCGATTCAGGTCCCAGAAACTGCCAGTCAAGTCGGTCTGGTGCGATGTCTTCCGTGCCGTTAATCAGGGGTTTTAGTTTTTCCTGCCAGGGACTGCGATAACGCATTCGGGCAGATGTATTCTTATGATCGCTCTCGATCTCATGAGCGAGCGCCGGAACAAATTGCTCCAGCCAGCCGATCACGAAATCATCCGTCAGGTCATTATGCCCGGCATATACATGAGTATCCACATTGGGATATAGCGTTTCCAGCAACGCCAGGGTGGCATAGCCGGAGCGCCAGCCGCCGAATATATCGTCCACCACCAGAATGCGCGCAGGCATGGCAGGGTATACAGCTTGAATCTGGTTGCCGAGAGTTTCCAGCCAGGCGCTTTGTTCGCTGAGCCATGCCAGGTAGTGACCTTTGCGGCCAGCCTCGTCACTACATTCTCCGCAGCAAAAAGCCGGGGTGCTTTTTCCATAGCGTGCCACATAGATTTCGTTTTTCTCCAGACCGATGTTCGTGCGCGTGGAAGGTGGAAAAGGCTTCGCTCTGGTTTTAGCCCACAGTGTCTGCGCAACTACCACCGGCATCCAGCCTGAATGCGCCAGTCCAAGTACAACATCTGGCTGAAACTTTTCAATTTCAGCGCAGACATTATTCCCAAGTCGGTAGAGGGCTTCGATGGTCGGCAGGAGGATGGGTGGGTAGGTCATGGTGTGAGGTGCAAGGTCGATAAGAATTCTACTTGTTCGGTTTTCCCAATTAAGCTAAGTGCTGTGTTCATTATAACGTTGCAAGGTAGCTCGCCGCGTGACCAGATTCCCATTACTCTCTTCATTGAGAGTGTGGATTGTAACCCTGATGCCTTGTGCCAGGTAAATTATTTTCACTACGGAGAGCGGGAAAGGATTTATAGATGAAAGTGTGGAGACCTGAGGATGGATGTTTTATAGCTTGACCCGTACAGGAAGAATCCTATAATTGTAGACAGAATTGGTTATATTTGAATCAGGAGGATCTTGGTACATGCCTAATCGTTCTGTCGTTGTCGTCGGCGGAGGTCTCTCCGGTATGGTTGTTGCCCGTGAACTGGCACTGCGTAGCTGGCGGGTGATTCTTCTCGAGCGTTCCCAGCGTCTGGGAGGCAAGGCTGGCTCCGATATCAAGAACGGACATCTGGTGGAACACGGATATCATGTCTTTCCGCAGTGGTATCCCAATGTCCGAGCCATTCTGGCGCGCATTGGTGTACAACTCATCGACTTCGATCGCTATCACTTCCTCCTGCCAGGCGGGTATCCACGCAAAGTTACCGTGCTTGGCCCCTCGGGTTTTTCTGCGATGTGGCATTACATCTTTAATGGACTCCTGCCGTGGTATCACAACCTTCTATATATGTACTCCGTTGTGGATATCATCAGCCGGCCGCTTTCCGAGAAGAAATTCCTGGATCGGGTGAGCCAGATCGGTTTGATCCGCGGGAAGTGGTATACGAGCGAGTCGGTCGCAGAGATGGGACAGGAGAATGTTCTCAAAGCTTCGGCCATTCCTGTGTATGACCTCAGTGCAATGACTGCCAAACGCATTGCCAGCTACTGGATACGGCAGGCCAGCCCATTCCTTTCAGTCCTACCGGGAGATCTGCAAACAGTTTTCATTGATCCACAGGTGCGTGAGCTTGAAGCACTGGGAGTCGAGATTCGATATGACTGTGAAGTGAGCGGTGTGGTGATGCACGAAGGCCGCGTCTCAGCAATTGCTCTGGGCGATGGCACCGAGGTATCAGCCGATGTATATGCTCTTTGCACCCCCTTTGAAGTTACTCGAAGTTGGCTTCACGACAACTTTTACGAAGCAGATCCTGAACTCGGTAACATGCATTTTCTTGAAGCTCAGCCGATGGCTGCCCTACATCTTCGTCTGCGACAAGAGCTGCCGGACCTGCCGCGCGAACACGTGTTTCTGCACGGAAGCTACTACGCACTTTCGTTCATCGATGTCGGGCGCTTCTGGAAGGAACTGGACGGCAAGCCTCAGCTTTCCTTCATATCCAGTAATTACAGTCCGTTGAACGAGGTTAGCAAAGAGGGTGCAAAAGACCTGCTTTTGAAAGAGATCGGCGAATATCTTCCCATTACGGCAGCCGATGTCGAAAGTTGGGAATTGAATCCCAACACGGATGTGCCTTTATTCATCAACACCATTGGAGCCTGGTCAAACCGGCCACGCCCAAAAACAAAAATCAAGAACCTTTACCTGGCGGGCGACTACATAAAGAACGCCATTGATCTGGCGTGCATGGAAGGCGCTGTTTCCTCCGCCATAGAGGCTGCAGCTCAAATCATCAACGACCATGACGAGACCGATACACTTCCAGTTGTTCAGATCCCGCCGGAGTGGCCGAGGATATTGTTGGTGTTTGCCCGCATCCTGATGGTTCCCGTGGTGGCCGTGGCACGGGTCATTGCCTGGCTCGAAGAAATATTCTTCCCACATCGGCCAGACGCTTCGAATGTCCGTATCCAGGCAACGCCAAGGCTGCAAATGGACTCGCGCCCGCCGCGGAAGCGGTAACGCTTGGGAAAGGATCTATTGTTATTGCATGAGCTACCCGTTTGCGTCCGTCAATGCAAGCAGATAAAATAGATGGTCGACCCACTTACAGGTTACTTCTACAGACTCATCAAGATGTACTCATAACTTTGGCATTATTTCCATGCTGCATCGTTTTGGTCCCGCCTCTTCGAAAGCGTGGAAGTGTTTTATGTTCGACACTTCATTCAACCCGATCTATCGAGATTAGGTCACAAGAAACAATGGTACACGCTGTACGAGATTTAAGGAGGTAGTATGCGTGACCCGTCCCGTTGGACGAAACGGCTGAACAAAATCCCAGGCTGGATCAAGGGAGCGATTGGACTGGTGGGAAGTATCGTTGCCTTTACTCTGGCCTTTAGGCAAAACCGGGATCTGTATCTTACGGTCGCGATTGTGCTCATCCTGGGATTTGGCATCATAACAAGCCTGTCCGCCCTTTTAACGCCCCGGCGCCCTAGAACGAAGAAGATCCAACTGTGGAACTATCGCCTGGAACGCCGGCAGCTGTGGGGACTCATTGGGCTGGCTGGTACGGTTCTGGTCTCGGGGCTGCTGTTGTCTAATCCTGTTGCGCGTACAACGGGCTGGCAGTCGGTTTTCGGGACACCTTCCCCCACCTCGCCACCCCGCCAACCAGATCCGGACATCCTGATCGCCACCTTTTCCTCGGAGTTTGCAACGAAGAAAAGGGATGTCTCGCAAGTTCTCTGGGATGAGCTGGACAAGGAATTCAGCAAGGTCGGGATCAAAAACATCACTCTTGACACAGACCCCCAGATCGTCACCAGCAAAACCGCAGCACAGACGCTTGCTAACGAAAGAGGCGCTCGTGCAATCATATGGGGCGTATATGATGATGAGTCCATCCAAGTCAATACCTTCCTCACCGCAATTGACCAGCCTGGCGAAATGGTGCGCGGTACGTCCAGGATTCCCCTCTCCACTGGTGGTGATCCAACCGCGGAACTCTCCTACGTGGTCGACGAGATCCTTCCGGATAATGTCTCTTTCCTTTCTCTGTTCCTCATCGGTCACCTGGATTATCTTGCGAACAACTATGAAGCCGGGCATGCAGCCTTTGATGCCGCCATGAACAACATCCCTGACGACGTGCGGCTGGCAAATGAGTCCCTCGTATATTTCTTCCTTGCCCGCCAGACGGATTCAACCGGCGGGGATGTGACTGACGTGATTTGCAGCTATTCAAAGGCGATCGAGCTCGACCCGAATTTTGCCCTGGCCTACAACAACCTGGGCACGGTCTATGGCAGGTTTGTGCAGATAAGCAATCTGGACTTGCAGGTGGTGCTCGTTTCCGAGCCTTCCGCTGAGGCGCTTCGCTGCCTGCGAGCAGCGGGGCTCGAGCCCGGTCAATACAACGATCCCCGGTCCTTCTTCCGCCGCGCTCTGGATGCCGACTCGAACCTGACGATGGCAGCTTTCAACCTGGCTGTCATCGAATGGAAGCTCGAACGCGTATCGAACGGAGGGGAGATGAGTCCCTTCCTGACGGTCTTCGAAGAGTTCCAACAAAGAGATCCCTCCCTGGCCGGTCCATATATCGTTCAGGGTGTCATACTCGAGAAATATACCGGCGCCCCGGCGGCGATCGAAAAGTACGAGCAGGGCATCGCAGCCGTGCCTTCCGATCCACAGTTGCACTTTCTGCTTGGGCAGCTTTATCTCTCGCACGAGCAGGATGAAGCAAAGGCAGAGAAGGAATTCCTGGCAGCGATCGATCACAACCCTTTGGACGCCGAGTCACACCTGGCGCTTGCCAACCTGTACGTCGGGCAGGGCAGGTTCGACGAGGCGGCAAAAACTCTGGAACCCATCCTGGGCATGGACATATCCACAGTGGGGAGCACTTCAGTTGTATATGGGGCACACATCCTGCAATCCCAGATCCATCTCGAACAGGGCGACAAGGCTGCGGCAATTGGCACGCTCGAGCAAGCTGTCCCGGCCGAAGACACGATGCCCTATGCCTCCTTTCTGCTGGGCTTGCTGTATCAATCTGATGGACAGGAGGCGCAGGCGCTTGAATCGTTTAGCAGAGTGATGTCCGCACGGCAGAGTCATGGAGAGGGATACGATGAACTTCAGAGTGACTGGAACGAATTGGCCTGGAAGTGTTTTTCCACCGATGCGACCGAGCCCATGCTCCCGAAGGAAGGTTGCTTGCCATCTGCGGAGGAGGAACGTACGGATCCCCTGTATGCATTGTTCCATGAAATGGTTGTCGAGCGCAGAGTCGTGCAGGAACCTTCTTATATAGGGGCGGAGTGTCCGTTTGTGTATACGTTCAACCCGGAGACGCAGCGTTGGGAGTTCGAAACGACCATCCTTTACCGCATTGTCAATGTGGAAGCGACACAGACACGTGAACTCTCCCGCTTCGACGGCCGGCTGCTGATCCGCGAACTGGAACCTGAGATTTCATACATCGATCGCCTCGTTGTCATGGCGGAGATGGAGGATGGTTCGATACAAATCCTGACCTCGCAGCTGGATACTCTCCAGGAGGATGACGGAAAGATGGTGATATTACATCAGGGCGATGAGTTGCTGGTCACGATGCGTGACCCCATCCCCGATGGCTCCGTCCGCAGGTGGTGGCTAGTGGCGACGGGCTATTACACTCCGGTTCAGAAGTGAATTTCCATCATGCCGATCTCCTAAAGCAATTGGTGGTCATAGCTTCAAATAACTTATGAAAATCCCTATTTTCATAAGTTATTCCATCACAAACAAATGAGGATGCCATTCGTTCTCGCTTATAATTGTCTTATGACAGCAAAAAGCGGACTGCCAGAACAACTTCGTCCTTATTTTTGGGATTACACTTTTTCCCGTCTTTCGATCACAAAAGACAAGGATCTGGTTATTCGGCGTATTCTTTCCAACGGATCTTGGGAGGCCGTGCGCTGGCTGCGCAAAAAACTGGGAGACCAGGAATTGCGGGAATGGCTAATTGTCCATGATGGCAGGGGACTGACCGCACGACAACTCCGATTTTGGGGTCTGCTGTACGACCTGCCGACTCGGCAGGTGAACCAGTGGGTAAAAACTGCGCAAGCCGGTGTGTGGGGCAAGCGATGAAGTACTTTATTGAGGGATTACCAAAGAAGCAGATCGCGGTCCTGAAAGCCTTAGGTCCTCACATGATTTCCAAGGGTTTTTATCTTGCTGGCGGCACAGCATTAGCAATTCATTTTGGACACCGTGTTTCTGTGGATTTGGATTGGTTTACGCCCCAGCCCTTTGATGACAGCTTGTTACTTGCTCAGTCGCTTCGGAATTCCGACGTGAATATGGAAATCGCACAAGTGTCACCAGGTACGTTACATGGAAGTATTCATAACGTGCGCGTGACTTTCCTGCAATATCAATATCCCATGCTTAGATCGCTTCAGTATTGGAAAGCAATGGATTGCAACCTGGCATCACCTGAAGATCTTGCTAGCATGAAGCTTTCCGCCATTGCCCAACGGGGTGCGCGCAAAGACTTTTGTGATCTTTACGCGCTCGGGAAAACCAGCTTTTCGTTGCAAGAGATGCTGGATTTTTATCAAAAGAAATTTAGCATCCGTGATATTGGATCAGTCTTGTATGGTCTGGTTTACTTTGATGACGCAGAGAGTGAACGCATGCCAAGGATGCTTTGGGATGTAACCTGGAGGGAAATTAAGAAGACAATCACCAACTGGGTAAAAGAGATTTCCTAGAGAGTTCGACTAAGCTTGGTCTACCATCAGGAATAATGTGGGGTGATCTTTTACTATAAGATGCATTTGCGTTCTGAAATTCCCTATTTATTTAACGTGAATAATGGATAAGGAGCGGGGTTCGCTTATTGGGTAAACTTTAGGTGTGAACCAAAAAATGAACCTGAAAGGAAGCCCACGCCATGAGTTTACTCGAATTATTTGTGAGTGTAGATGATT
>Ga0210377_10001905_pt1 | contig 18615 bp, 11 predicted proteins | sample PLM4_65_b1redo_FD_155480 | JGI IMG/M metagenome (GOLD analysis project Ga0210377, IMG submission 155480) | Groundwater sediment microbial communities from an aquifer in East River, Colorado, USA - PLM4_65_b1 redo | ecosystem: Environmental > Terrestrial > Soil > Riparian zone | place: USA: East...
CTCCAGAAGAGAGAGCACACGCGGATCAGGGACATACGGGAGTTCCCGGATAATTGCCCTGCGCAGTTCCGGCGCGGCAAAAAGAATATCCTCCATAAAGCAGATTTGCCCTTCTTCTCCCTTGTCCAGAAGCTTCGGAAGGGTCATCTGCAGCGGCCCGCCGATCTCCGCAAGTAGCGCTGCAAACGGGGGGGAGGTAACATCCACGCCGTAACCTTCAAGGGCAGCCAGGAACGCCGCTTTTCCATCCTCCTCCAGGTCTCTTCGGCGCAGGGTTATCTGGATGAGCTGGTCGAGCCAGACATCATCATCGAAAAAATCCAGGAGATAGGTATATTTGGAGATGAGGTCGCCGCTTCTTTCCCGCCACAGCCGCCGCACAAGTGGAGAGAGCGCGCGCTTCCCGGCTTTCTTCAGCTTGACGCCGATCTCTTCAATCTCGTCGAAGGTGATGTTGTCGCTTTTCAGCCGTTCCAGGAGACGGACAATGCCATGCCGCTCCTTGAGGCTTTCATCGATCTTTTTGCGACGTTCCATAGGTCAATCCGTGACGGTTATTCATCATCATCCGTCGTCTCGTCCTCGACGAGGATATCCTCATCATCCGGGCCTTCGTCCGTTTCTTCCTTCTCGGCCAGCCTGGCCACCGCCACGATCCGCTCGGTTTCCTCGGTCACCATCAACCTGACCCCCTGGGTGTTGCGACCGATGACCGAGAAGCCGGCTATCGGCATCCGGATGATCTTTCCCTGGTCGGTGATCAGCATCAGGTCGTTCTCGTCCGTCACCTGGTTTATGTCCACCACACAGCCGTTCCGCTCGTTGGTCTTGATGGTGATGACCCCCTTGCCGCCGCGGCTTTGTCTGCGATATTCCGTGAGTTCGGTCCGTTTGCCGAAGCCGTTTTCCGTTACCGTGAAGAGTGTGGAATCGGTGTACTGTTCGTTTACGATCACCATTCCGATCACCACGTCGTCGGCCTCCAGGGACATCCCCCGCACCCCCCTGGTAACACGCCCCATGGGGCGGGCGTCCTCCTCCCGGAATCGGATAGACTTGCCGTTCCTGGAGGCGAGGAGCACATCCTGCTTGCCGTCGGTAAGTGAAACGGTGATCAGCTTGTCCCCCTCGTCCAGGTTGACGGCGATGATACCGCCGGCGCGCGGATGGGAGTATTCCAGGAGGGGAGTCTTTTTCACCACCCCCAGGCGGGTTGCCATCATAATGAAGCGGTCGTTGGTAAACTCCTTCACCGGCATGATGGCGGAGATTTTCTCGCCAGCGGAGAGGTTCAGGAGATTGACGATCGCCTTCCCCCGCGTGGCCCGCCCTCCCTCGGGAATTTCGTAGACCTTGAGCCAGAAGACCTTGCCCGCGTCGGTGAAGAAAAGCATGTAATCCTTGGTGGAGGCAATGAACAGCTGCTCGACGAAATCCTCCTCTTTGGTTTTCATCCCTGTCTTTCCCTTGCCGCCCCGGCGCTGGGCGCGGTAGAGGGAAACGGCGCTCCGTTTGATGTAGCCAGTATGGCTGATGGTCACCACCATGTCCTCTTCGACGATGGTGTCTTCCAGGGTGATCTCGGCGGTCTGGCCAATGATCTCGGTGCGGCGAGGGTCGCCGAACTTCTCCTTCACCTCGAGCAACTCCACTTTTATGATCTTCAGGATCTCCGCCTCGCTCCCGAGGATCTCCTTGAGCCGGGCGATAACGCGGAGGATCTCCTCATACTCCTGGATAATCTTGTCCTGCTCCAGGCCGGTCAGGCGATGGAGCCGCATCTCGAGGATCGCCTGCGCCTGCAGTTCGGATAGACAGAGGAACGGGTTCGCCGCGATGTCGGAAGGCTGGGCGAAGCGTCCCGCCATCAAACCTTCCTTGGCCTCGGCCGGCGTTTTCGACCCCCTGATCAGGGCGATGACGCTGTCCAGCCAGTCGAGGGCGATCTTCAGGCCAAGCAGGATGTGGGCGCGGGCCTCCGCTTTCTTCAGCTCGAAAACGGTGCGACGGGTGACGATCTCGCGCCGGTGATCGATGAAATGGCGGATCACCTCCTTGAGGGTGAGGACCTTCGGCCGGTTGTTGACGATGGCGAGCATGATGATGCCGAACGACGACTGCATCTGGGTATGTTTGTAGAGCTGGTTGAGGAGCACCTGCGGGTTTTCGTCCTTCTTCAGCTCGATGACGATCCGCATTCCGTCCCGGTCCGACTCGTCCCTTAGATCCGAGATCCCCTCGATCTTCTTCTCCCGCACCAGTTCGGCGATCTTCTCGATGAGCCGCGCCTTGTTCACCTGGTAAGGGATCTCGGTGACGATGATCGACTCCCTTTCGCTCTTTTTCTGCTTCTCCACCCTGGCGCGGGCGCGCATCTGTATGATGCCGCGGCCGCTGCGGTAGGCGGAGATTATCCCTTCCGTACCGTAGATGAAGCCGGCGGTGGGGAAATCGGGACCGGGGATCCGTTCCATCAGCTCTTCCAGGGTAAGGGCGGGGTTTTCGATCACAGCAATGATCCCCTCCACCACCTCGGACAGGTTGTGCGGCGGGATGTTGGTGGCCATCCCCACGGCGATGCCGGACGAGCCGTTCACAAGGAGGTTCGGGATCTTGGCGGGGAGGACCAGCGGTTCCTGGAGCGAATCGTCATAGTTCGGCCCCATGTCCACCGTTTCCTTGTCCAGGTCCAGCAGCATATCGTGAGCCATCTGGGACATGCGTATTTCGGTGTAGCGCATGGCCGCGGGGGAGTCGCCGTCGACAGAGCCGAAGTTTCCCTGGCCGTCCACCATAGGGTAGCGGAGCGAAAAATCCTGGGCCATCCGAACGATGGTGTCGTAGGCGGCGGTATCGCCGTGGGGGTGATACTTGCCGATAACGTCACCGACCACGCGGGCCGACTTCCTGTATGGCTTGTTCCAGTCATTCCCCATGTCATACATGGCATAGAGGCAGCGCCGGTGCACCGGCTTGAAGCCGTCGCGTACATCGGGGAGCGCCCGGCCGATGATGACCGACATGGCGTAGTCCATGTAGGACTTCTTCATTTCGTCTTCGATGTTGACTGAGATCTTGTTGGTCTGATTTAGCATTAATTGTCCTTAATGGTTTAATGTAGGGGCGCCCCCCTGTGGGCGTCCGTTATCTCGGGCAGGCACAGGGGCCTGCCCCTACATGAATCTAAATATCGAGATTTGACACGTTCAGCGCGTTCTGCTCGATGAATTCACGGCGCGGCTCCACCTGGTCCCCCATGAGGACAGTGAAAATCTGTTCCGCCTCCACCATGTCTTCGATCTTCACCTGGAGAAGGAGCCGGTTGTCCGGGTGCATGGTGGTCTCCCAGAGCTGGTCCGGGTTCATCTCGCCGAGCCCTTTATAGCGCTGGATATAGAGACCTTTTTTGGCGGTCTCCAGGAAAAAGGAGAGTATCGCGTCCGGGTCGGAGGTGGCGAGCAGCTCCTTCCCCTCCGTTGAGATAACGGCCGTCCCCTCGCCCAGTGCCAGGCGCATCTTCTTGCTGTTTTCGAATAAAAGAGTGTACTCGTAGGAAGTGAGGACGTCGAGCGAGTGCCGGTCGAGCCGGACCCGGAGGTTGCCGATCTTCACCGTGGCCCGCTTGTCGTTCACGTCGTACTCGAAGTCTTCCCTTATGGCCTTGATCCGCTCCAGGTGGGGGATCAGGTCGGTCAGCTCCTCGAAGCCGTTCCGAGCATTAACGGCAATGAGCATGCGGAGAAGTTCCTCGTTGATCCCCTTGCGCGCCACCTTGTCGAACACCAGGCGGAAGTCTATCACCTGGCGGAGCAGCGGGATGATCTGCCTGCCGCGCAGCGTCCGTTCACCGCTCTCCAGGGCCAGCGCCATCTCGTCCGTCCCTTCCTCCAGAAGGTAGTTCTGCAGCGCCGCCTCGTTCTTCAGGTATTGCTCCTTTCGGCCGCGCTTGATCTTGTAGAGCGGCGGCTGGGCGATGTAGAGATAGCCCCGCTCCACCAGCTCCGTCATCTGCCTGAAGAAAAAGGTGAGAAGCAGCGTCAGTATGTGCGAGCCGTCCACGTCGGCGTCGGTCATGACGATGATCCGGTTGTAGCGGAGCTTGGCGATGTCGAAATCGTCCTTGCCGATGCTGGTGCCCAGGGCCGCGATGAGGGTCCTGATCTCCTGGGAGGAGATCATCTTGTCGAAGCGGGCCTTCTCCACGTTGAGGATCTTCCCTTTCAGCGGCAGGATCGCCTGGTATTTCCGGTCACGCCCCTGCTTGGCGGAGCCCCCCGCCGAGTCACCTTCCACCAGGAACAGTTCGCAGAGCGCCGGGTCCTTTTCCTGGCAGTCGGCCAGCTTCCCCGGCAAGGTGCCGATCTCCAGGGCGCCCTTGCGCCGGGTGAGATCGCGGGCATGCCGAGCCGCCTCCCTTGCGCGGGCCGCATCGATCGACTTCTCCAGGATCCGCTTGGCGATCTGGGGGTTTTCCTCCAGGAAGGTGGCAAGCTTTTCGTTCATCAGGGTCTCCACGTACCCCTTCACCTCGGAGTTTCCCAGCTTGGTCTTGGTCTGCCCCTCGAACTGGGGCTGGGGGATCTTCACCGAGATCACCGATGTGAGCCCTTCCCGCAGATCCTCGCCGGAGATGGCCACCTTGACGTTCTTCAGGAGGTTGTTGGCGTTGGCGTAGGTATTCATGGTCCGGGTCAGCGCCGCCTTGAAGCCGATCAGGTGGGTCCCCCCTTCATGGGTGTTGATGTTGTTGGCGAAGGAGAAGACCTTCTCGTCGTAGCTGTCGTTGTACTGCATGGCGATTTCTATTTCTACTCCCCCTTTTTCCCCTTTGATGAAAATGGGTTTCGGGTGGATTGGGGTCTTGTTCTTGTTGAGATATTCGACGAAAGAGACGATTCCCCCCTCGTAGAAGAACTCATGGACCTTCTCTGTGCGCTCATCGGTGATCTTGATCCGCACTCCGGCGTTCAGGAAGGCCATCTCCCTGAGGCGCTGTGAAAGGACGTCGAAGGAAAACTCGGTGGTCTCGAAGATCTCCCCGTCGGGGAAGAAGGTGATCTTGGTCCCCCGCTTCTTGGTCTCCCCCACAATCGCCAGCGGGCTTTCGGGTTCGCCGCGCCGGTATGACTGGCGGAAGATCTTTCCCTCCCGCCGGATCTCCAATTCCAGCCGCTCGGAAAGGGCATTCACCACCGAGACGCCGACGCCGTGCAGTCCTCCCGACACCTTGTAGGCGGTATTGTCGAACTTCCCGCCGGCGTGAAGGACGGTGAGCACCACCTCGGCCGCCGACCGCCCTTCGCTCGGCAGGATGTCGGTGGGGATGCCGCGGCCGTTGTCGACCACGGTGATCGATCCGTCTACGTTGATGCTGATCGTGATGTCATCGCAGTGACCTGCCAGCGCCTCGTCGACGGAGTTGTCCACGATCTCGTAGACCAGGTGATGAAGCCCCTGGGCGGAAGTGGTGCCGATATACATGGCCGGGCGCTTCCTTACCGCGGAGAGCCCTTCGAGCACCTTGATCTGGTCGGCGCCATAATCGTTCTCGTTTGTAATATCTTCTATCATTAATTACCCCTGGTTGTATAGCTTGCCTGACTCTACCAAAAAAGTACTGCTGTTTTCCCGTCCATTGAGAATGATGTTATCCACATCTGTAGTCGTAATGAACACCTGCATCTCTTTTCCGGACAGAAACTCCATAAGATTGCCGTTTCGCTCCTGATCCAGTTCGGAAGTCATATCATCCAGAAGAAGCACCGGCGGATCACCATGCCTTCTCTGGATATATTCGATTTCCGCCATTTTCAGGGCGAGTATGAAGCTGCGCTGCTCCCCCTGTGATGCATTATGCTTCAAGACCTTGCCGTTCAGGTGAAAATCAACGTCGTCGCGGTGCGGGCCGACAACTGTCGCCCCGATGCGTCTTTCCTCCATAGCCGAACGGTCCAGGGCAGCGGCGAATTCTCCCCTTCCGTTTTTGCAAAGTCCGTCCATATCCAATAGATGCGGACGATAGGATATGCCGGCCTTTTCATCTCTGCCTGCAATAGCCTCGTAAAACGTCCGTAAAAACCCGTCCATCTCCCGCAGGTAAGCGATGCGGCTGGAAATGAGTCTGATGCCCGCTTCAACCAGCTTTTCACTCCATATTTCAAGGCCGCCGTCATCGCCGTTTCGCAGAAGCATATTGCGGTTTTTGAGTATATGGAAATACTCATGGTGATAGTAGAGATAAGAGGAATCACCGCTGAAGATGGCCCTATCCAGATACTTCCTGCGCGCGTCAGGCATTCCCTTGACCATGGCTATATCTTCAGGTGAAAAGATCACCACGTTCAGGCTGCCGAAAAAGTCTGTCAATTTTGCTACGGGTTTGTGGTCCAGCCGAACCTTTTTCCCTGATTTTTCAACTGCAAGAGCAATTTCCCTGGCGACACCGTCCCGTTCAACTACTCCTATTACCGTACCGCAGATTGAACCCCATGTCATCATTTCACTGTTTTTCGCCATGCGGAACGACTTCATGGTTCCCAGCAGATATATGGACTCAAGGAGGTTCGTCTTTCCCTGGGCATTTTTGCCGAATATTATATTAAACCTGGGGCCGGGGAGCAGCTCGATGTTTTCCAGATTTCGGAAAAATGAAAGGGAAAGTTTACGCAATTTCATTGGTATTTCAATCAATAATCATGAAAAAGGCCGCTCCTATGGAGAGAGGCCTTTCCGGCGGAGATGAATGATACCTTTGAACACAAATCATGTCAAAGACGCATCGGCATGATTACAGAGCGAAAATCAATGGAGTCCGCCGGTCTCATGATTGCCGGAGACAATTCGTCACGGAGATCCAGCTCAATAAATTCATCTTCCAGGACGGTCAGAACGTCGATCAGATACCTAGCATTAAAACGAACCGTCAGAGGATCACCGCCATATACAATATCTATCTCCTCCCGTGCTTCGCCCAGTTCCGGATTACTGGCTGATATCACCATACTCCCTGAATTGATGTCAAATTTTATTCCCTTGAATTTTTCACTGGAAAGGATGGACATTCTTCTCAGGGAATGGAAAAAATCTTCCCTTTTTATCCTGACAACCTTGTCGTTATTGACCGGCATGACCCTGGTGTAATCAGGAAATTCACCATCAACAAGACGCATCACCACAAAAGTGTTCCCTTTCTTGACAACTGTACTATTGTCAAGAAAACAGATACTTATATCACCTTCTTCTTCCTCGGTCATTTTTTTCAGTTCATAAACACCTTTTTTGGGAAAAATAACCCCTTTTTGCAACTCATCGCTCATTATACCCGAAAACTCCTTTTCCGCTATGGAAAGGCGATGTCCATCCGTAGCCACCATCCTGAGTATCTGGCGATTGTTTTCTTCCTGTGCCTTGATGAAAACTCCGTTAAGATTGTATTTTGTTTCATCGTGGCAGATTGCGTACGAGGTTTTATCTATCATTTCCCTTATTATCGAACTGGTCATCTTCACGAAGCGGTCTTCGTTGATCTTTGGAAAATAAGGGAATTCTTCCGGTGACAGTCCTACAATATTGAACACCGCTTTGCCGCAGCGTATCTCCACCCAATCGTTTTCCTTTGTGGAGAAAATTATCTCTTCATCCGAGAGTTCCTTTATAATTTCATATATTTTTTTAGCGGAGACGGTTATTTTTCCTTCCGTTACCACGCTTGTCGGATATGAACTTTTCATACCGACTTCCAGGTCTGTTGCGGTCAGAAATATCGCATTGGGTACGGCTTCAATAAGAACATTGGATAGAATGGGCATTGTGTTTCTTTTTTCAACGATGCCCTGGACTTTTTGCAAGGCCCGTAGAAAAGTGTCTTTGTCAATTTTAAACTCCATTCTTCCTCCTTTTGAACACATCACTGTATTCTATATTATATTTAAATCTTTTTAGTAGTAATAGATAGATTGCTGTTGATTTGTTGAAAACCCCATTTATATGGTGATATATAAGAATAAATTGTTGTTGAAAGATGAGCTGTAATTTCGTCAGTTCCGATACTTTATAAACAGAGTATAAATTTATCCACAGAAAAAAAATGTTATGCACAAATTTATCTTCAGCTGAGCAAGTTCTTTTTCAATGTTTCTATCGTGTTTTTTATCTCAATATTTTGTGGAATAAGTCTTTCTATTTTTTTGAATGAATGAATTATGGTGGAATGGTCTTTACCGCCAAATTTTTCCCCTATCTCCGGATAGGAGCACTTTGTGAGTTCACGGCAAATATAGATTGCTATCTGGCGTGGAACAACAAACGCTTTCAACCTTTTGTCGGATTTAAGATCGGCAATCTTGAGTTTGAAATAGTCCGCAACATGTTTCTGGATCATCTCGACACTGATTTCCCTGGTCTTGTCGACAATTATGTCTTTCAAAACGTCCTGCGCCATGGTGAGTGAAATTTCATTTCCAGTAAGGCTGGAAAATGCCCCAAGGCGGATCAGCATCCCTTCCAGCTCCCTTACGTTGGTCGTAGAACTTGATGCAAGAAAAAGTGCAACGTCATCGGGCAGTTTTATCATGTCCAGATCGGCTTTTTTCTTTAGTATGGCCACTTTAGTTTCGATGTCAGGGGGTTGAATGTCGGCAATCAATCCCCATTCAAAGCGAGAACGTAATCTTTCCTCAAGACCCGGCATATCCTTAGGGAACTTGTCGGAAGTGACAACGATCTGTTTGTGGGACTCATGGAGGGAATTGAAGGTATGGAAGAATTCTTCCTGGGTCCTTTCCTTGCCGGCGATGAATTGAACATCGTCTATCAAAAGAATATCCATACTTCTGAATTTGTTTCGAAACTGGTCCATTTTGTTGTACCGGAGGCAGTTTATCAGTTCATTCATGAATTTTTCTGAGGTGTAATAGCAGACCCTGGCTTTTTTATTAGCCTGTATGATATGATTGCCTATAGCGATCAACAGGTGTGTCTTGCCGAGACCGACACCACCATAAATGAAAAGGGGATTGTAGCTTGTTGCAGGATTATTGGCAACTGATTGCGCGGCTGCATGGGCAAACTGATTGCTAGCACCGCATACGAAGTTTTCGAATGTGTATTTGGGGTTGAGATTAGAGACAAAATCGGAGTGACGGTATTTTCCCGTTTCATTCTGAATATTTTCCGTTTTTGCTATTACAGTGCCGCTATCGGTTTTCCTTTGCTCTGATGATTCGGAAATCCTGAAATGGATCTGGTACTTTGCATCGGTGATAGAAGAAACCGCCTCCTGGATCATGGCCATATATTTTTCAACGACCCATTCCTGGATAAATTTATTAGGCACGCCAAGTTCTATCAGATAATTTGATGAAGACAAATATTTAATTGGTCTGATCCAGGTATTAAAAGTCTGAGGAGTGAGCACCTTTTCAATATTTGATTGGGCTTCGAGCCAGATTTCTTCCATAGTATTCACAAAACCAATTATCGGAGTATTGATGCCGAGCCAGTTGCGTGGCTTCTAAACAACAGAGGGAACAAAAGTAGGTAAGGATTAAAAAAAGGTCTGCTTGTGTTGGTTATAGAAACTTTGGCAATGAGGCATGAATTGCAGACCTTTTATCCGGTAACGGACGGCAATGTAAAAGTTTTACACAGGCTTATCAACAGGTGTTGATAAGTTATAATGTGATATATCAGTTAGTTAGGCAATAAAAAGGACGCTTACCGGAAGATACGGAGGATGATGAAGACTAACAGACGAGCAGTATTTTTGCAAGGCTATTTATTGCTTTATGGTATAAAATATCACTTGACAAGAACTGCTCAATATGGTTAGTAATATCTTTTGTTTCGATAATTATCAATCAAAATGTAAACAGGAGTTGAGGACATATGAAAAGGACATTTCAGCCAAGCAATACTTCACGTAAAAGGACTCATGGTTTCCTTGTACGGATGTCCACCAAAAACGGAAGGCTTGTAATCAAGAGAAGGCGCGCAAGGGGCCGCAAGAGGCTGGCCGTTTCCATAGCCGCAAAATAATTGTTTCATGTCCGCACAGGGATTCCCAAAGTCTGAACGGTTGCTGAAAAGGAGGGAATTTCTGCAGCTGTCAGAACGGGCGCGGAAGGTCCACACGCAGCATTTCATCGTTATACGTGGCCATTTAAGCGGCTTATCTGCAAGGATCGGCATAACAGCGAGTCGAAAGACAGGGAACGCTGTTGCAAGAAACCGCAGCAAAAGGTTGATAAGGGAGTTTTACCGGCTGCATAAGGGACTTTTCAATTTCTCTGATTATAATATAATCGCCAAGCCGGGGGCAGCGCGACTGGAATTCGCGGACATCTTCCGTGAGTTGACCAGTGCATTGCAGCGTCTCGGATAATTTACAATGTTGACTAAAACAGTTATTTCCTGCATCAGATTGTATCAAAAATACCTGTCTCCCTTCAAGGGAAAGACCTGTCGATTTTACCCTTCCTGCTCCCATTATTCTGTCCAATCGCTGCAAAAACATGGTCTGGTAATTGGTTTCTGGTTCACTGCATGGCGACTGGCCAAGTGTCACCCCTTTCATCCAGGTGGGCATGACCCAGTAAAGTAGAGAATACGAGGAGATTTCATGGAAAAGAGAGTTTTAATAGCTGTACTCCTTTCAATAGTTGTGATGTACGGGTATTCCTTACTGGTTACGCCTACTCAGCGCAGCAAGATGCCAGAGGGCAAACAGCCGCTGCAGCAGCAGATGTCCGCGACTCCATCCTCAACACCCAAGACCGTTATGCAGGCTCCGCTGCCCGTTCCGACTGTTTCGGCCGGGACAAGAGATGTAGTGGTGGAATCCGACTTATACACAGCCGTATTCAGCACCTACGGTGCAACATTGAAAAAGCTCGTTCTCAAGAAATATAAGTCGAGTACAGCTGCCAATGCCAATCAGATCGCACTTATTAATGAAAACACGCCGGAGAAATATTCTTTGCAGACCATTGGAAATGGGCTACCCATCGACAGGGCAGCCATTTACAATGCCAGTGCCGATAATCTGCTTGTCAGCAAAGGTGAAAAAAAGAGCCTGGAATTTGTCACCAAAACAAAAAGTGGAGATTATGTAAAGAAGACCTTTACCTTTACCGGCGGGAGTTACACCATCGGACTTGAGCAGCAGTTTGGAAACTTCAGCGGCGCAAAACAGGATGGGGTTCTTCAACTTGTCCTCATGAGCCGTTTTGTGAAAGATCCGAACGAAAGCAGCTATGATGTGCACGGACCTACAACCTATGCGGATAATTCTCTTCAGACTCAAAAAATGGACGACCTGGTTAAAGGTCCCAAGAGTTTTGATAAAAACGTCTTCTGGAGCGGATTTGAAGACAAGTATTTCCTGAACGCCGCGATAGCTGAGAATGGCAGCATAGCAGGGGTGCAGGTTCGACAGAACAGCGGATACGTTGAGAATATCATTTCCTCTCCACGGCTTTCCCTTCCCCACGGCGAAAGCATTGCTGTCTCTTATCGGCTTTACTTCGGCCCCAAGGAGCTGGACATCCTGAAGGCGCAGGGGAGCAGGCTGGAGGAAGTGATAGATTTCGGCTGGTTTTCGGCGATCGCCAAGCCACTCCTATATGCGTTGAAATTCTTCTATAAATATGTTCAGAACTATGGCGTGGCCATCATCATCATAACCGTCATCCTGAAGGCACTATTTTATCCCCTCACCAACAAGAGCTACAAGTCTATGAAGGAGATGTCAAAACTGCAGCCGAAGATGGAGGCCTTGAAGGAAAAGTTCAAGAATGACCGAGATGCCATGAACAAGGCGGTTATGGAACTTTACAAAACCCACAAGGTAAACCCCATGGGTGGATGCCTCCCCATGGTCATCCAGATACCGGTCTTTTTTGCCCTCTACAAGGCGCTGATGTTTTCCATTGAATTGCGCCATGCCCCGTTCATGCTCTGGATAAATGATTTGTCTGCTCCTGACGCCCTTTTCGGCCACTTGCCGAAGGCATTGCCCCTTCTGAGCGGTTACCCCATAGGCCCTCTTCCGCTGCTCATGGGCGCAACCATGGTAATTCAGCAGAAAATGACTCCTTCGAACATGGACCCTGCCCAGGCCAAGATGATGATGGCGCTGCCATTCGTTTTTACCTTCATGTTCCTGAATTTTCCTTCCGGCCTGGTTCTCTACTGGCTGGTCAACAACATACTGACCATTGCCCAGCAGGCGTACATAAACAAGACGCTGAAGGAGAGCTGAGAAGAGGAGTATAGGCGGTAACCACATGTATATCCACGACACCATTGCAGCCATATGCACACCCCTTGGAGAAGGGGGGATCGGCATCGTCAGGATCAGCGGAGATCAGGCACGGCAAATCGGATCGACAATATTCAGCAGGAAACCGGACGGTGGCTTTCAAAGCCACCGTTTTTATTATGGCTCGATAATCGATCCCGGAAGCGGCGCAACACTGGACGAGGCACTGGTTGTCTTCATGCAGGGGCCTCGTTCATATACATGCGAGGATGTTCTGGAAATTCAGTGCCATGGCGGCTATCTGCTGGTTCAGCGGGTCCTGGGGCTTGTACTGAGTCATGGAGCGCGCCTGGCCGAACCTGGAGAATTCACCCGTCGCGCCTTTATTAACGGAAGGATCGATCTGATTCAGGCTGAGGCGGTAATTGACATCATCCGCTGCAAAACAGATGCGTCTCTTTCGCTGGCTCAACACCAGCACGCTGGATTACTCTCTAGGCAGATTGACGCTGTGAGAGAGGGAATAGTAAACGCCCTGGCCCATGTAGAGGCCCATATCGATTTCCCCGAGGAAGAGATAGAGGCTGACGGTTTTGCCGATATAGCGGGGACGGTTGTAAAAGCACGGGAAAGTATTGACGAAATCCTGGCCGGATTTGCCGAGGGAAGGGCGTTGCGTGAAGGTGTATCGGTGCTGTTGGCTGGAAAACCGAATGTTGGCAAGTCGAGTCTCCTCAATTCCATTCTACGGGAAAAGCGCGCCATTGTCACCGCTATACCCGGCACGACACGTGATGTGATCGAAGAGGTGGTGAATATTCATGGATTGCCGGTCAGAATAATGGACACCGCCGGTATTTGTGAATCCGATGATGACATCGAAAGTGAGGGCGTGCAACTGGCCCTGGATAAAATCTCCCGAGCCGATCTGGTGCTGTATATGCTCGACGTGTCGCGGCCGCTGGACAGTAACGACCGGCGCATAGAGGATGAACTCGAAGGGAGGAACTTTATCGTAGTCCTGAACAAGTGTGACCTTCCTGAGGTCATTTCGCTTCACGGCACGTTTCTGGCCCACGAGGCGGTCAGAATTTCCACCTTGAACGGAGATGGGGTCGACCGCCTTCTCCAGGCAATCCACACCCGCTTCCTCCACGCGAGGGCGGTGGACAGCAGGGAATACGTGGCCCTCTCCAACGTCAGACATCGGGATTCACTGGAGAAATGCGCCGCTGCCCTGCAAAGATTTACTGCAAACGCAATGGGAGGATTATATCCGGAACTCCTTGCCATCGAACTGCGTGAGGCGCTTCATGCTCTTGGCGAGATAACGGGTGAGACAACCACGGATGATATTCTCGATCAGATATTCAAACAATTCTGCATCGGCAAATGACGATGGAGTCTCTTTCAAAAATACTGCCGTAACTGTCTGCGGTTTTGTCGCGGGCTCGGAAGTTCAACTGCACCAATGTAAGCCTCCCATCATCGCCAGCTTGCGCCATACACACCGGTCTCGTCATGATATTTTGCAGGGGCTCCATATGTTCCACGTGAAACTTATTACGTGATGCCAAGGGCAGCAACGGTTTGCGGCTGGGATACAGTGTCCGGATAAACGGTTTGTGAAACATTGCCGAAAACGCATTATCTTTAAAAGGGTTCAAATGATCCTTTACGATAGAAAATATGATGTCATTGTTGTCGGGGCCGGACATGCCGGTTGTGAGGCGTCGCTGGCAGCGGCGCGCATTGGATGCCGGACCCTGCTTCTCTCCATCAATCTGGACTCAGTGGCGCTCATGTCCTGCAACCCGGCCATCGGAGGTCTGGCCAAGGGGCACCTGGTAAAAGAGATCGACGCCCTTGGGGGCGAGATGGGAAAGAACATCGACGCCACCGGTATCCAGTTTCGCATCCTCAATATGCGGAAAGGGCCCGCTGTCCGTGCCTCCCGCGCCCAGGCCGATAAGCAGTTGTATCGATTGCGCATGAAGCGAGTCCTGGAGAGCCAGGACAACCTCGACCTCAAGCAGGGTGAGGTCACGGCACTCCACGTGGAGGGGGATTGCGTCCGAGGGGTTGATACCCGTGCGGGGGTCCGCTTTGAAGGGGCAACCGTCATCATAACCACCGGGACATTCATGCGAGGCCTGATCCATATCGGCCTCACCCATTTTCCAGGGGGGAGGGCAGGTGACCTCCCTTCAGTTGGCCTTTCCGATCAACTCAAGGATCTGGGTTTTGCCGTGGGAAGGCTCAAGACCGGCACGCCGGCACGCCTTGATGGCCGGACCATCGACTTCAGTCGATTGGAGCCCCAGTACGGAGACGACCCGCCAATCCCCTTCTCCTTCTCCACGGAACGCATTGAACAGCCCCAGGTACCGTGCCACATCGCCTATACCAACGAACGGAGCCACGACATCATCCGTGGAGGGCTCGACCGTTCTCCGCTATACTCGGGGATCATCGAGGGTGTGGGCCCGCGTTACTGCCCCTCCATCGAGGACAAGGTGGTCCGTTTCCCGGAAAAAATCCGCCATCAGACCTTCATTGAACCCGAGGGGCGCGATACCGTCGAGGTCTACCCATCGGGTCTTTCTACATCCCTTCCCATCGACGTGCAGTGGGCGTTTTACCGGAGTATCGCCGGCTTCGAGAGGGTCGAGATCATGCGCCCGGCATACGCCATCGAGTATGACTACGTGGACCCGGTCCAGCTTCATGCTTCCCTGGAAACTAAACTCCTGCGCAATCTCTATCATGCCGGCCAGATAAACGGCACCTCCGGTTACGAGGAGGCGGCAGGACAGGGGCTTATGGCCGGGATAAACGCGGCTCTAGGGGTCCGGGGAAAGGAACCGCTCGTTATGGAGCGGAGCGAGGCGTACATTGGGGTAATGATCGACGACCTGGTGACGCTCGGCACCCGTGAACCATACCGGATGTTCACCTCCCGGGCGGAGTACCGCCTCCTTCTTCGGGAGGACAATGCGGATCTGCGCCTGCGGGAGAGGGGGCATGCGCTCGGTCTTGTCCCGGAGGAGGAGTACGGGCGTTTTCTTGTGAAACGGGAGCAGATCGAGTCGGAACTCGAGCGCGTACGGCACACAAAGATTCTGCCGTCCGAGGCCGACCCCGACTTTCTCAACGAATTCGATCTGGTTGGGTTGCAGAATGCCCTTACCTTTGAGCAACTCCTGCGTCGCACCGATTTTTCCTACGGGGATCTGGCGAGGATTGACGCCGTTACCAGCGGGGTTCCCGCGAATATAGCGGATCAGGTGGAAATCCAGATCAAGTACAAGGGTTACATCGATCGGCAGATGGAACAGGTTGAGCGGGCACGTAAGCTGGAAGGGACGCGGATCCCCGATGCTTTCGATTATGCAGGCATGTCGGGCCTTACAGCCGAGGTGCGGGAAAAGCTGATGCGCTTCCGTCCCGACACCCTTGGCCAGGCATCACGCATCCAGGGGGTGACCCCGGCGGCCATCAGCGTTCTTTCCATTGCCGTCAAGGCGCGGAGCGGCAGGTGAACGAGCGGGCAAAAAGGCTCCTTGTCAGCGGAGCGGGCGAACTAGGGCTGAAGCTTGCCGCCGCCGAACTGGGGAAGCTCTATGCCTTTGCCTCCGAGCTCAAAAAGTGGAGCAGAAAGATCAACCTCACAGCGATCAGGGGCGATGAGGAGATTGCGGTCAAGCATTTTCTCGATTCCCTTTCCCTTCTCAGGATTGTCGGTTTCAAGGGGCATCTCCTCGATATCGGCTCAGGAGGAGGTTTCCCTGCCATCCCCCTTAAAATAGCCCGTCGTGAACTGCATGTCATGTCGGTGGATGCGGTGGAGAAGAAGATCCTCTTCCAGCGACATGCGGCCCGACTCTTAGGGCTCCAAGGGTTCGAGGCGTTGCATGTCCGCGCCGAGGAACTGGCGGCCCACCATGCAGGTTGCTTCGACTGGGTCGTCTCTCGCGCTTTCAGCGACATTCCCACATTTGTCCGCATAGCCTTGCCGCTCGTCAAGGAGCAGGGGAAGATCATCGCCATGAAGGGGAGGTGTGGTCGTGAAGAGGCAGAAGCTGCCGGACCGGCTCTCCGGGAGATGGGGGCAGAGGTGAGCGAAATAATTGAATTCAAACTCCCGGTTTCAGGTGATCCCCGTTCGCTGATTATCATCAAACGAATTTAAAGGAAGATTACAGGCACAGTGAAAACCCCCCGTCTTTTCCCCCGCCTTAAATAACATATAACATGCAAAATAAATACATTATAAGCAAGTTGCGCATGTCATGTTTTTGAGGTTTGAGCAGCGAGTTTTTTGATGATCAGGAACAAACAGTTTGACCTCTTTTATTTATTATCGAATGAATAGCAGGAGGGGTAGATAGTTTTCTTCACCGGGGAAAGCCGAGAATTGAGAAGTAAATCCTGAAAAAGCGCGAAAACCAAATTATACGGCCATATTTTCGTTTTGGGACGTTTTAGCTCTTCCAAAAGGATCTCCCCAGGATTTTGTCGAGAAATGCCGTCAGAAGTTAAATTTGTAAGCAAGGCTGAAAAACCGCACTGACAAAGGTTTCAGGCGCTCTAAGGGGTAAGGAATATTATTCGACAGGATTTACAGGCCACGGCAGTAATGTCTGCCCGCCAATTTTTCACAATGATGGATTCAAGATAGTGCAAAGGAGTAAGTCGCGTTTTTTTATTCGTCGTAAGGAAGGCTTGGTTGCATCTGCTGGGCCGTATCATTTCTTTGGTGGGGGACTCCAGAAGGCGTCTTCCGCTTTTCCTTATTATCCTGTTCAGGGATCGAACCGGGATAAGACAACATCCTCTCCCTGTCGATGGTAAATGTGTTTTCATCCGGATTATGTCTCCAGGTATTGGGCATGCAGGAAAAACGGGTGGATTTGAAAATCAGGCCCTTCCTGATGGTCTCGACAAGCTCGGCGACAAGGAGGGATTCATCCGGTATCTGGGCCATGACTAATGGTGAATGGGTATTGATGATTACCTGGCGCAAGGGGTTGTCGGGGCCAACCGGTACGCAGACATCGACTGCGATCTCCTGGAGAAGATTTGTCAATAAGCGGATCCGATCAGGGTTAATGCCGTTCTCCGGCTCTTCCAGGCAGAACAGTCCGGGTGATTCCCGATCAAGCTCCAGGAGCGCGATGGCAAGAAAACGAAGAGTTCCGTCGGAAAGCGCGCACGCCGTGTGTTGCGTGCCATCCGGCTTTGTTAGCTTAACGGTTAACAGCTCTCGTTTATCATCGAGATCAACGGTTATTTCCCGCGCATCCTCGGTGAATTCGGCAAGCCTGTTGGACAATCGCTCATAGATCTTTGACTGGCAGGCATTCATAGAATCGGGATAAGCTGATTTGCCGTCAGTGCAATTCTCCCTCCGGGCAAGATTATAGAGCGTAGCCGCAAGGTGTGACCCGTCCTCAGCCAGCATTGTCTGCGCAGTCAGTTCATCGGGTTTGCGAAGCGCCGATGGCTCAAGGCGCAAACGGCGCCAGGACTGCATTTCTCGCTTTGCCATAAGAACAGTCGGATTTTCGGCGGTATTTACCGTTGAGAGGACAGTCCTCGGCATGTTTGCGGATAGTATCAATCGGGGTCTGCCGCCACCCTCTCCGTCCGTGTGGAGCTCTATGATACGTTCCTTCCCCTCTCCTTGCGTAGAGATGAACGCCCCACCGCCTCTTCTCCCTTTTACCGCGCTGTAACGCCAGGCAGCAGCCTTATGTGGGAAACGAATATTCTGTGATGCGGTCCCGAGGTTTATGTGGCTCAACTCTTCATACTGTAGTTCCAACCCGCCGAATCTGGAAACCGTATCGGTTCTGAAACCAAATGTAACCAGATAACGAAGGAAGGTGATTTTGGCTTTAGCTTCCTGCCCCAGATCATCAACGCCCATTTCGGGCACGATCATCTCGGCCTCGAAGCTTATCTTATCGGCGTAATTTTCACCGACCCGGTGAAAAAGGTTGCGGATATCCGATGCGCGCCCTCCCTCGTCGCGAACGGATTTGGCTGCGTCTATGAGTGGATTGTCGGCGAGAGCGCTCAGGAACATGATTGCATCGAACAGGTTTGATTTGCCCGCCCCGTTTGCGCCTGTAATGCAGGTAAAGGGGCCGAATCTGACATCAACGTCAACGAGATTTTTGAACCCGGTTATCTTCAGTCTGGTCAGCATGTAACGCCTCCTTTATGGAGCGATTACAAAAAATGGTTCCTTTAAATGAAAATCTGATTCATTCAGTTTACTTTGATCGTTGAATAAAAACGCGTATATGAAAAAGCCGCACTGCCTGATTGGCAGTACGGCTTATACTATT
>Ga0210377_10001906_pt1 | contig 18613 bp, 22 predicted proteins | sample PLM4_65_b1redo_FD_155480 | JGI IMG/M metagenome (GOLD analysis project Ga0210377, IMG submission 155480) | Groundwater sediment microbial communities from an aquifer in East River, Colorado, USA - PLM4_65_b1 redo | ecosystem: Environmental > Terrestrial > Soil > Riparian zone | place: USA: East...
GCTGCGCTGGTCGGCGCCCGCGAGCTGGTCGGGCCGATCATCGCCATGACCGTCACCCTGGCGACGGTCTACCTGCCGATCGGGCTGCAGGGGGGGCTGACCGGCGCGCTCTTCCGCGAGTTCGCCTTCACCTTGGCGGGAGCGGTCACGATCTCGGGGATCGTCGCCCTGACCCTGACGCCGGTCATGTCGGCCAGGTTCTTGAAGCCGGGAATGGAGGAGCGCGGCCTGGCCGGCAAGATCACCCGCGATTTCGAACGGCTGAAAAACGCCTACGGCCGCCTTCTCGACGCCACGCTTGCGGCGCGTCCGGCGGTGTACGCGGTCTGGATCGCGGTATCCCTCGCCGCCGTGCCGATGTTCATCATGTCCGCCAAGGAGCTGGCGCCGGTCGAGGACCAGGGGGTCATCTTCGGCATTCTCGACGCGTCCGCCAATTCGACGATTGACCAGAACCGCATCTTCTCCGCGGAGGCGAACCGGGTCTTCCACAGCGAACCGGAAACCGACTTCACCTTCCAGATCACCTTCCCGAACTCGGGGTTCGGCGGGATGGTCGTCAAGCCGTGGGACGAGCGGAAGCGGAACGTCTTCCAGATCCTCCCCGGGGTCCAGCAGAAGCTGCAGAAGATCCCCGGGATCCGGATCTTCCCGACGACGCCGCCGGCCCTCCCCGGCGGCGGCGATTTCCCGGTGGAATTCGTCCTGGCGTCGACGGCGGAGACCAGGGAGATCCTGGAGTTCGCCCAGCAACTGCAGGTGAAGGCCATGCAGAGCGGGATGTTCGCCTTCCCCCCGCTGATCGACGTCAAGATCGACCAGCCCCAGGCCGAATTCGTCATCGACCGGGACAAGGTCGCCTCCCTGGGCCTGAACCTGGGAGAGATCGCGGGCGACCTGGGCGGAATGGTCGGCGGCAACTTCGTGAACCGCTTCGACATATCGGGGCGAAGCTACAAGGTCATCCCCCAGATACGGCGGATCGACCGTCTCAATCCCGAACAGCTCAACGACGTCCACGTCACCGGCCCGAACGGCAAACTGGTCCCGCTGAGCACCTTCGCCACCGTGCGGGATTCGGTCGTGCCCCGATCGCTCAACCGCTTCCAGCAGCTGAACGCGGTCAAGATCAGCGGCGTCGCCGTCCGGCCGCTGGAAGAGGCGTTGCGGTTCATGGAGGACGAAGCGGCGAAGATCCTGCCGACGGGCTACGTCATCGACTACACCGGCGAGTCCCGCCAGTTGCGCACCGAGGGGAACCGGTTCCTTCCGGCGTTCAACCTGGCCATCATCCTGATCTTCCTGGCGCTGGCGGCGCAGTTCAACAGCTTCCGCGATCCGTTCGTCATCCTGGCGGGTTCGGTTCCGCTGGCCATGTTCGGCGCCCTTCTCTTCACGTTCCTGAAGATGCCGGACCCGAACATCCCGTTCTGGACGCGCGGCTGGACCACCACGCTGAACATCTATTCGCAGGTCGGCCTGGTCACCCTGGTCGGGCTGGTGTCGAAAAACGGCATCCTGATCGTCGAATTCGCCAACAAGCTGCAGATCCAGGGAGAGCCGAAGCTCGCGGCCGTCCGGCAGGCGGCAATGATCCGCCTTCGGCCGATCCTGATGGTCAGCGCCGCCACCATCGCCGGCCACTTTCCGCTGACCCTGGTCACCGGCGCCGGCGCCGCCGCGCGGAATTCGATCGGCCTGGTGCTGGTCGGCGGAATGTTCATCGGGACCCTCTTCACCCTGCTCGTCATCCCGTCCATCTACATGCTCATCGCCCGCGACCACGGGAAGGACCGCGAGCGCGAAGCGGCGATCATGGGGACGGATGCCTGACGATGTCGCCAAGGGATGAAAGCGGACGGTGCCGGAGGGGAAATTCCCCTCCGGCACCGTCCGGAGCGATCATGCCGCCTTCGTGTGGAATTCCCGGATCTGTTCCGGCGTGAATTTGTTCAACTTGATGACGCGCGCTTTCCCGGCCAGAAATACCGGGATGGTCTCCCTTACCTCGGACTCGCTCCGGGCCTCGACGATGGCATAGCCGGTGTGGTCCCCCGCCATGCACCCCCACTCGTACCGTTCCAGTACGCCCTTCCCCTTCGCCAGTATTTCGTCCTAGGCGCGGAGGCTTCCTGGGGGGTGTGGGGCGATTCAACGAAATACTTTTCCATAGGCTCCTCCTTTCCATCGCTGCGGTAGAAAACGTTGCCGTGCCGACGGGCCGACGTACTTATTAGTATATCTTCTCATCAAAAGGGAAGACCCCCTGCGGAGCATTTTTACCGGCGATCCGAGTCGAGGAACTTGTACCGCGGGAGAAACTGTTTCACCCTGAAGAAGGCGATCGCATCCTCGTCGCCGGGGAGGATCGGTGACCTTGAGACGAACGGCCCTCTGGTGTGGCGTCGGCTTGGCGGCCCTGCTCGGAGTCGCCGCGTTGGCGCTGGCGGCGGCCGTGCACCGCCCGCGGCTCCTCCTGCCCTGGGTGGAGCGGGCGCTGGCGCCCAGGGGCGGAACCGCTTCCCTGTCGGGCATCCTGGTGTCCATTTCCCCACCAACGCTTACGCTTTCGGGCCTTGCGATCGTGCCCCCTCCCTCGGGCGAGGGCGACCTCCTGCGCGTGGACCATCTGCGGATCGAGGTGACCCCCGGTCGCCTTTTCCGCGGCGGTCCGTGGGTGCGGAACCTGGAAGCGAGGGGGGTACGGTACGAGCGTCCACGCCCCCGGAAGGCGGAAGGCCCGCCGGACTTGACCCCGCTCACCCGCCTGTTCGACATCGAGCGGCTGTCGTTGACCGACGCCCGCCTGCGCGTGGTCCTGTCCCAAGGCGTCCTCGCGGTCGACGGGGCGCGATTGCTCCTCGCTCCGGGGGAAGGCGGAGTGCGCGCCTTCAGCGGATCCGGGGATCTCTCCTTTCGCGGAGAGGGAACCCCCGGCCTTTTCGGGGGGATTACGGCGAGTGGAAACGTTACCCCCGAGCCCGCGGTTACGATCGACCTTGTGGCGGACAAGGGCCGCCTTGACCTGCCGTGGATCGCGGGCGATCTTTCCGGGCAGGCACGTCTGCGGGTGACGCGGAAAACGTTCCTGGTCGAGGGGCTGACCTTGACGCTGTCGCGGGGTCGGGTGCGCCTGGGGCCGCGCGAGGAGGCGATCGCGGAACCGATCCGCCTGAACGCCACGGCGGGTTCATCGCTCGACGGACGGGACCTTTCCCTCGATCTCCATGGGCTGGACATCGGTGGCCTGCTCCACGCGCGGGGACGCCTGCGCGGGCCGACCGTCGAAACGGTTCACGGGACGCTGGACGGCGAGGTCCCGAAGGTGGAGCGGGTGAGGACGTTCCTGGCTCCCTTCCTCCCTGATACGGTTGCGGACGTGGGGCTGACGGGCAGGCTCCCCTGGCGCGTCGGCCTGTCCGGCGGGATCGCGGACCGTCTCCTTACCCTCGAACTTCTTCCCGCCGACCTGGGGCTTTCCTGGGCGGGCGCGGGGCTGGAAGGCCGCGTCGGGGGATCCATCGAGGCGGCGGGTCCCCTCGATGGATGGCGCAGCGGGAAAGCATCGCTGCGCGGGCGGCTCCGGGGAACGGGGAGGCTCGAACTGCCGCCGCTGTCGTTCCGCCGCCTTCGCTTCGACACGCCATTGGCCGGCGCGATCGCCGCTCCCGCCTTGCCGGGATGGATCCTGTCGGCGGAGGCGGGAGAGATCCTCTACGAAGGGCGTCCCCTGCCGCTGGGACCGGTGGCGATCCGCGGGTCCGCCAGCCCGGTGGAGAATTCCTACCTCGTGCAAGGCGTGGAGATCCGGTCCGGGTCCCTCGGCCGCTTGACCGGTCAGGCGGCCTACCGCGGGGGGATCGTCAGCGGACGACTGGAGGGGGAGAGGCTCCCCGCGGACAATCTCGTCGCCCTGGCGGGGGCCCTTGGCGGATACGACTGGAAGGGGTGGGCCCCCACGGGCGCGGTCGGTTTCACCGCCTTGCTGGAACCGGTGGGGAGCGGCCACCGGGTGGCGGCCACGGCCACGCTCGGGGAGATCGGCTTCCAGTCCGCCGACGGCGATGCGATGGGGCAACAGCTCGCCGGGACGGTCGCCCTCGAAGCGGAGCTGCTCCGCCAGACCCGGATAAAGGTCGCCCTGGCGCTGCGGCGGGGGGAAACCCTCTGGGGGACGGTCTACCTCGACCTCGCGAAGGCTCCGCTGGACCTTCGCGTCGCGGGTGCGCGGGCGGGCGCCTGGGAGTTCGAGGAGCTCCTCCTCGAAGGCGGTTTGGAGGGGTTCGGCCGTCTCGGGATCGAGGGGAAGGCCCGCCGCGAGAGCGGAACGTGGCGCCACCAGGGGCGGCTCGCGGTGCGCGACGCCCGGCTCGGGCCGATCTTCCGCACGTTCTTGAGGGACCCCTTGGCGTCGTCGCACCCCGATCTTGCCGGGTTGGAGATGGACGGCGCCGCCGAGGCGGCCCTTTCGTTCTCCGGAACCGGGAAAACCGCCGACCTGACCGGATCGCTCCGGCTGCGCGTCCGCGATCTGCACCGGGGAGAGGAACCGCCGCTCCTCTCCGGGCTCGACGTCGACCTTCCGATCTCCTACTCCCTCGGCGCCGCAAACCCGGGGCTCCCCACCCCCTCCGACGCGGGGAAATGGGGCCGTCTGCGAATCGGGAAGGTCCGACTCTCCGGGCAGGAAGTCGGCCCCCTGGATCTTCCGGCGATCCTGGTCCCCAACTCCCTCCATCTCGGCGGGGCGATCCACGCGTCGCTGCACGGAGCGAACCTCTCCCTGCGGCGGATCCGGGCGGACGAACCGCTTTCCCCTGATTTTCGGATCCGGATGGCCGCGGAGCTGGACGGCCTGGATCTTTCCCGGATCGCCGGGACGAAATCGATCGAGGGGCGCCTCGGAGGCGTCCTGGATCCCGTGATCCTCGGCCCGGAGAGGATGACCGCCGCCGGAGAACTGACCGGAGATCTGTTCGGCGGCCGGCTGGACGTCCGTCGCGTGACGGTGGAGCGGCCCTTCAGCACGGGACCGGAGATCGGCGCCGACCTGAACGTCGACCGGATCGACCTCGAACGGCTTTCCACCGCCTTGGGCGTGGGACGCATCACCGGGCGTCTCTCCGGGTCGATCGCGGGATTGCGGGTCGCATTCGGTCAACCGGTGGCGTTTCACCTGAAAATGGCGTCGGTACCCGCCGAAGGGGTGAGCCAGTCGGTGAGTCTCAAGGCGGTGAACTCCATCTCATTGCTGAGTACGGGCTCGGCGTCGAGCGGCATGGGGATCTCCATGATGGCGACGTTTTTCCGGGAATTTCCTTACGAGAAGATCGGCTTCGAGTGCGGATTGAACAACGACGTCTTCACCGTCCGGGGCCTCATCCATGAAGACGGAGTAGAGTATCTGGTGAAGAGGCGCTTTTTCGCCGGGATCAACGTGGTCAACGGCAACCCGGACAACCGGATCGGCTTTTCGGATATGCTGGAGCGGGCGAACCGCGTGACCGGCGAGCGCTCCAATTGAGGCGGAGGACCCCATCCGGCCGTAAGTAAAGGAGGAACAGCATGAAACGACCCGCGCGTCGCATCGCTTTTTCCGCCCTGGCGGTTCTCGCCCTCGTCGTGGGGTGCGTCACGGTGAACGTCTACTTCCCCGCCGCCCAGGTGGAGAAGACGGCGGAGAAGATCGTGGACGAGGTCTACCAGGAGAAGATGGAGCCGCCGAAACCGGCGCCGGCGGAGAAGCCCCGGTCGCTGAACGAGGGCGACGTCTTCCGCGGTTTCGCGCGGCTAGCCCGCCTCGGGCCCGCCCCTGCCTTCGCCGAGGACGCCACGAGCGTGAGCAACGCGGCGATCCGCGGGCTGAAGGAGCAGGTCGGCCAGCGGCACCGGGAGTTGCTCCCCTTCTACCAGCAAGGACAGGTGGGGATCACTCGGGACGGATTCCTGGAGGTCCGGGGGACGAGCGGCCTCGGGTTGCCCCAGGTGGCGGCCCTGAAGAGGCTCGTCGACGCCGATAACGCCGCCCGCCGCCAACTCTACGACGCGGTGGCGAACGCCCTCAACCTGAAACCGGAGCAGGTGCCCGAGGTCCGGAAGATCTTCGCGAAGCAGTGGAGGGAGAAGGCCCAGGCGGGCTGGGCGGTACAGGCGGACGACGGCCAGTGGGGGCGCAAGTAGGGGACGGGATCGCCGGTGGCGCCATAAGCGCGACGCTCCGGAACTCCTCCCCCGCCCTGGAATCTAATGTGGAACGTTCAGGAGCGGGGAAAAGGAGGCGGGCGATGGCGTCGTCCTATGTGATCTGCGGTGCGACAGGGAACGTCGGTTCCAAGATTGCCAGATCGCTTCTCGCGGCCGGGGCTCCGGTTCGCGCCGTCGGCAGGGAGCGGGTCCGGCTCGGGCCCCTCGCCGCGGCCGGCGCCGAACCGTGGCCGGGCGACCTCGGTGACGCGAAATTCCTCTCCAAGGCGTTTTCGGGGGCCGACGCCGTGTTCGCCATGATCCCGCCGAAATACGACGCCCCCGACATCTCGGAGTATCAGAACGGCATCGGGGAAGCCCTCGTGATCGCCCTGGAGAATGCCCGGGTTCCCCGCGTCGTCACCCTGAGCAGCATCGGGGCGCACCTCTTCGAGGGGACGGGTCCGGTCCGCGGACTTCACGACCTGGAGAAGAAGCTCGAGAGGCTCGGGCGTGCGGAGGTCGTCCACTTGCGGGCGGCGTACTTCATGGAAAACCACTTATGGAGTCTGCCCGTCCTCAGGGAACGCGGCGTGAACGGAAGTCCGATCCGCCCCGACGCGCCGATCCCCATGGTCGCGACGAAAGACATCGCGGACGAAGCGGCGAGGACGCTCTCCGCGAGGACCTTGTCGGGGCATTCCGTCCGATACCTGCTGGGCCCGCGCGACCTGTCGATGGCCGAAGCGACGCGGATCCTCGGCCATGCGATCGGGAAACCGGACCTCCGGTACGTCCAGTTCACCGAGGAGGAGGCGCGGAAAGCGATGTCCGGGATGGGGATGTCCGACAGCGCGATCGACGCGCTGCTCGAGATGCAGCGCGGCTTCAACGCCGGCCGGATCCGCCCCACCCAGGAGCGGAACGCGTCGAACACGACGCCGACGACCCTGGAGGAGTTCGCGCAAACCGTCTTCGCCCACTCCTACAGAGCGGCGGCGTAACGACGAGGAAAAACACCCACCGGGCTGGAGTCCCGGTGGGTGGGACGCCATCCATCGACTTATTTTTCCGCGATCGCCTTCAGGCCGGCCAGGCCTTCCTCGAACTTCTGACCGACCATCTTGTCCATGCTGCAGAACAGCCCCATCAACCTGGAGAGGAAAGGGCTCGGGCCGTACATTGCCTGCGTCACCTTCGCGGCATCGCCCTGGCGCTCCAGGGTGAATTCGATCGTGTTATGGGCTTCGAAGGGTTTGATGAAATCGATCTTGATCAGCACGTTCGAGGAAGGCGTCGACTCGATGATTTTCATGTTTCCTTGGCCGACGTCCTTGTTGCCCATCCAGATGTATACCGCGCCCTTGCCGGCGTCGGCGCCGAGGTAGCTGCGCCTGACCGCCGGATCGATTTTTTCCCAGGGTGACCACGCTTCCCACCGATGGAAGTCGTTGATGAGGGGAAAAATCTTCTCCGGCGAAGCCTTGATGCTCGTCGAACGCTCAACGCGAAACGTGTCGGGCCGGGTCGCGGCATAGACGAGAATCCCGGCAACAAGAACGGCGACGACAACGGCGATTTTCTTGACCATGGTTTCCTCCGCCGAATCCGTCGGATGGTACTACGCCTCCGTTACGATGCGGGCCGTCGGCGAAATGGTGCCGACCCGAACCGTTTCCCCGACGCATCGGATCCTCGCCGGGCCCCTGGAGAAAAGCCCGCCCCGAAACTTTGCCCCGCATCCCGGCTTCGAAAAGGAACCACTTCCGAGACCCTGAAAGGGGGAAACGCCCGCCATGATCAAGGTGAAATCGTTCACCACCCAGCTCAAGATCTTCCATGCGCGCCACGAACTGGACGAACTGGACAAGGAGGTCAGCGACTTCATCGCCTCCCGGGGGATCAGGAAAGTGATCTCCATCAGCGACTCCTCCACGACGGGGAGTTCGGGGGAAACGATCGGCCTGATCCGGGCGTTGGCATACGAGGAGGGAGCCGTCCGCAAGCTCAAAAAAGGCTGATTCGTACGGAAGGCAGGCATACGATTTCCCGGAAATAAAATACCCGCCGGGCCCGGGAACCCGGCGGGTGGGATATCGTTCACCGCCTCTTCGGCGTTGCCATCGAACCATAAAAACGGGGTGATTTTCGGCATATCGTTTCCCTCCCGATTCAATCCGAACGTGGTCGGCGCACGACATGACCAATTAGACGCTCCACCGCGAACATCGGACTCGGGGTCCCGGGAAATTCCGGGGCGGGATCGAACCGTCCCCGGAACCGCCGCCGCCGGGGGGAGCTCTAATAGTTGCTGCGAGGATCCGGAGAGAGGCGATTCCATGAAGAAACGCAAGCAGAGTATGAAACGGGTCTCGAACTCCTTCGCCGGGACCAGTTGGCCGATCTGATCGAGGCGGCAAGGATCGCGCTGGACCCCTCTTCCATCGAACTGCTCGCTACGGCAAGCGCCTGAATCAGGCACGATTCCAGCAGCCTTTCCAAAAAAAGGATCGGGGCACCCGCCAGGCGGAATCGGTGACCTCCGATATCGAAGAGGCGAACCGGGTTGATATGAAGGAGCTTTCCAAAGGATATTCAATGCTTTTCAGGCGTCTGGCCGTCTTGATGGTGTTTTCGCTCCTGCTCCTGCCCGCCTGCGGAGGTGGGGAGGGCGGAGACGGAATTGTAATCGACCCGGGCGGTTCCGTAATCCCCCCGCAAGCCGGGAACGACCCCGACCCGGGTGTCGCCGACATCCGGGACGCGTTCCTCGCCGCCGTCAACGAGGCGCGGTCCGTCAACCGGACATGCGGAACCACTCCATACGGCCCCGCTCCGCCGGTCTCATGGTCCGGAAACCTCGCGATGGCCGCCTACCTTCATTCCGAGGACATGGTATTGAACGCCTTCTTCAGCCACACGGGAGCGGACGGCAGCACGCCGGGCCAACGGATTACGCGGCAAGGGTACCCGTGGAGGACGTACGGGGAGAATATCGCCGTCGGGTATCCGACCGTCTCCTCCGTCCTCCAGGGTTGGCTCGGAAGCGAGGGACACTGCCGGAACATGATGGATCCGGACTTCACCGAGATCGGCGCGGGGTACGCCGTCGGCCCGTTCGGAGGGAACCCGGCCGCCCGCTACTGGACGTTCGACCTGGCCGACCGGTAAGATGCGGACCCCCGGGGGAACGATCGTGACTTCCCGATTGCGTAAGCTGCCCCTCCTTAACGTGCCGGTGCTCATATTGGCGGCCCTTTTCCTTCTCCAGGGATGCGCCGGTGGCGGCGACCCCGGTACGCCGACTCCCCCGGGCTCCCCCGGGGACACGCCCGCCCTCGGCGTCAACGCGAGCCTTCAAGGGGCAAGGCCCTTCCCCGACGACAACCCGTGGAACACGCCGGTCGATTCGGATCCGACGGATCCGGATTCCGACCTCCTGATCGATGCGATCGGCCGGACCGCCGCGCTCCATCCGGACTTCGGCGCCGACTGGAACGGGGGCCCCTTCGGGATTCCGTACATCGTGGTCTCCGGGGACACGCCGAAGGTCCCCGTGTCGTTCCAATACTCGGACGAGAGCGACTCCGGACCGTACCCGATCCCTCCCGGTGCGCCGATCGAGGGGGGCGCGACGTCGCAAGGAGACCGGCACATCCTGGTGGTCGACAGGGACGGCTGGACGCTCTACGAACTTTTCGCCGCCTATCCGTCCGGCGCCGGGTACTCCGCCGGCTCGGGGGCGGTCTTCGACCTCTCTTCGAACGCGCTTCGTCCGGCGGGGTGGACTTCCGCCGACGCCGCCGGGTTGCCGATCTTCCCGGGGCTCGTCCGTTACGACGAGGTGATGGAAGGAAAAGAGATCCGCCACGCCTTGCGCTTCACGGCCGCGAGGACGCGTCGCGCCTACGTCCACCCGGCCCGGCACTACGCCAGCGCGAGCACCGACCCGTCGCTGCCTCCGATGGGGATGCGCGTCCGCCTGAAGGCCGGGTTCGACATCTCGGGATTCCCGCCGGGCGCCCGCGTGGTCCTCCAGGCGCTGAAGACCTACGGAATGATCCTGGCCGACAACGGGGGAAACTGGTTCCTGTCCGGGGCGCCCGACTCCCGCTGGAACGATGACGAGATGAACACCTTGAAGCGTCTGACCGGCAACGATTTCGAAGTGGTGAAAATGGGTCCGCCGGCCACCCGGTAGGCGCCGCAGCTCCGTCCCGAAACTTTGATCCCCGGAAGGCTTCGAAGGAATGAAGGAGCCGAATCGCGCGCGAGGAGGGTCGACATCCGTGTCCCCCGGGAAAAAACCCGTACTGCCGGTGACGGTGTTCACCGACTACATCTGACCGTTCTGCTACGTGGGCGAGAGGCGTCTCGCCCTTCTCGGCGAGGAATTCGACGTGCGGGTGGAGCGCCGGTTCCTGGAGATCCATCCGGAGACACCGGCGGAGGGCCGGCCGGTTTCCGAGCTGGGGTACCCGCCCGAGCAGTGGGCCCGGATGACGGAGAACCTCGAACGGATGGGGAAGGCGGACGGGATCGTCTTCTCCGAGAGGACCTTCACGACGAATTCCCACAAGGCGCTCCTCCTCGCGGAGGCGGCGAAGGAGGAAGGACCGGAGGTGTTCGAAGCCCTCAACGAAGGGCTCTTCCGGGCCTACTTCACCGAGGGGAGGAATATCGGGGATCCGCGGGTTCTTCGGGATGTCGCGGAGGCGGCGGGCGTCCCGGCCGCCCGGATCGGGCTGGCGTGGTCCGACGCGGCGTACGAGGAACGCCTGGCCCGCGACCACGCGGCGGCCGCCGGGTTCGGCATCGCGGCGGTCCCCACCTTCGTCGTCGACGGCCGATGGATCATCGAGGGCGCCGTCCCGGTGGAGACGCTCCGCGAGGCGGCGAAGAAGGTCCCGCCGGCCAAGCGGCCTTGATGGGTTGCCCGGCTGTTTCCTGCCGTGTTTCGTGAGGTTCCTAACGGAAAATCTCCTCTCCCCGGAATAGATTGAAACCGTGGGGAAGGAGGTGAGCACGATGGAACTTCTCGGCATGGAGGATTTCGTTGTCGGGTTCGGCGTCGCGTTCATCACCACGGTGGTACTGATCGGCGTGGCCGCGGCGGTCGCCCTTGCCGGGATCGCCGAGGAAGAGAAGGCCGGGCATCGCCTTCTGTGGGCCGAGTGGCCTGCGGATGAAAGGATCGAGGTCGCCCCGGAGGTGGAGTTCCGCAAGGCCGCCTGATCCCCCCGCAACCGCCGCCGACCGCCGGCTGGGGGTCCCGGGAAGATCGGGACCTTCCACCGGCGGTATCCGTTCACCAATCCCCTCCGTTTCTTTTGCCCCGCCGCCGGGATAAAATGGGGTGGCGGCGCAAGGGCAGCGCCGTAAAAGGTGGACCGCGTGCCGCTGCCGTTTCCGTCCATACGGGAACTCCTCCACGGCTTTTCCGAGGCCGAATCGGGAAGGGTCCACTCCCTCTTCATCGAACGCCGGTTCCTTCGGAATGCCGAGGTCTTCCGGCAGGGGGACCCGCCCGAAGGCGTCTGTGTCGTGAAGAAGGGCTTGGTGAAGATCGTCGCCCTCTCCGAAAAAGGGACCGAACAGATCCTGCACATTCTTCGGCCCGTAGACGTGTTCGGGGAGCTGGTCCTGGTCGGAAAGCCTCGCCCGTTCACCGCCGTCGCCCTGACGGACGCCGTCGTTTCGATCCTCCCCCTGGCGGTGCTCCAGGATCTCCTCGCAACCTCCCGCGTCTTCACGCGCAACTACCTTCGCCTGCTTTCCTTGCGGCTCTACGAACTGGAGCAGACCTTTCCGGCGCTGGTCCAGGCGTGGCCCCACCATCGGCTGGCGAAGGAATTGCTCCATCTGGCGGAAGACCTGGGAGACGAGACTCCCAAGGGCACCCGGCTGACGTTGCACATCACCCACGAACTCCTCTCGAACCTGATCGGCGCCTCGCGGGAAACGGTGACGCTGCTCATCCACAAATTCGAGGAGATCGGGCTGTTGCGCAGGGAGGGACGCGACCTGTTCCTCAACCGGGAGCGGCTTGCGGATTATCTTGGACTCGAAGGGAAATGAAGGGAGGCGACGCATGCCGGCACTCTCGCAAATGATCCTGCTCCTCCTCGGAATCGCGCTCGGCATGCCGGCGGCGGCGCATCCCGACGAGATCCCCTACGTGACGACGCCGGCCGGCGTCGTCGACGCCATGCTGTCCATCGCCAAGGTCGGAGAGAAGGACACCCTGTTCGACCTCGGCTCGGGCGACGGCCGCATCGTCATCGCGGCGGCCAAACAGTTCCACGCGCGGGGTGTGGGCATCGAACTGGACGGGACGCTGGTCGCGCAAAGCCGGGAGACCGCCGCGCGCGAAGACGTGTCGGACCGGGTGGAATTCCTCCAGCAGGACATCTTCGCCTCGGACTTCCGCAACGCCACGGTCTTGACGATGTACCTGCTGCCGGAAGTCAACCTCGACCTCCGTCCGCGGATCCTGTTCGGGATGCGGCCGGGCACGCGCGTCGTGTCGCACGATTGGGACATGGGGGATTGGGAACCCGACGACCGCCGGGTGGTAGCGACGTCCGAAAAAGCGGTCTGGCCCCTGAAGGAGAGCCGGGTGTACCTGTGGATCGTGCCGGCGCGCGTCGCGGGCTATTGGCGCGGCACGCTCGCGGGCCCGGAGGGGGAGGACCCGGTGGTGATCGAGTTCGCGCAACGCTTCCAGAACGCGTCGGCGAACGTGTGGCTTCGCCGTTGGAACATGGCGGGCAACGGCCGCATTCGCGGCGACAGCGTCTCCCTCCGTCTCGACCGGTCGTCGTGGAAACCCGGAGCGGCGCCGCTGCACTTCACCCTGCGGGTGGACGGCGGCCGCATCGAGGGCGAGGCGCAGGATGGCCGGGATCGGTTCCACCTGCGAGCGAGCCGCCTGCTGGAGTAGCGGACCTTTTTCGAATCGACGCGAATGCCGTCCCCATCCTACTTACGGAATCATCAATCAAAACTGGGCCGGAGGGGATCATGGGCGAACGAACTATCGCTTTGGCGGAGCGCTTCAAGGCCCTCAACAGTGAAATGATCGCATTCGTGGAGAACTGCTCCGATGAGAATTGGCGAAAGGTATGTCCGGGGGAACAATGGCCGGTGGGCGTGGTCGCCCGACACGTCGCCGCAAGTCATTTCGGCGCGCTGGGCCTGGTAAAGATGATCGTCGCCGGGGAGAAATTGCCGGATCTCTCCGGGGCGGCGATCGACCAGATGAACGTCAAACATGCCGACAAACACCGCAACTGCACCCGGGACGAGGTGCTCAAGACCTTGCGCGAGAACGGCGGATCCGGCGTCGATTACGTGGCCGGACTCGGCGACGCCGACCTGGATCGCATCGGCCATGTCTCCGCGGCGGGAGGCGATTTGACCGTCGAACAGATCATCGAGAACATCCTCCTTCGTTCCGCCGGCGAACACCTCGCCCACACGAAAGCCGCAACCGGCGCGTAGACGCCGCCTTCGAGGCAGGCTTCGTAGACTTTCGCCGTGCCCGGAAGGGGGAAGATGCCGAAGCACCTTGTATTCGTGGGCGGCGGCCACGCGCACCGTACGGCGCTCGCGGGCCTGCGCGATACCGTGCGGGCTGGTCACCGCGTCACGGTGATCGGCCCTTCCCCGTATCACTACTATTCGGGGATGGGCCCCGGACTCCTCTCCGGGATCTACCGGCCCGCCGAGGCCCGCTTCCACGTGAAGATGATGGCGCAGGACGGGGGGGCGACCTTCATCGAGGACCGCGTAGTCCTGGTGGATCCCGTCCGGCGCGCCCTGGTCCTCGGTTCGGGTGCCGAGGTCCGGTACGACGCCGTCTCCTTCAACACGGGGAGCGAGGTCCCGTCGGATCTCCTCCATCCCTCCGGCGAGGACGGAGGGCTGCTGGTCAACGAGTACCTGCAGTGCATCGGTCCCCCTGAACTGTTCGGGGGCGGCGATTGCGTCTCCCTGGCGGGATCCCCGTTGGCCCGGGTCGGCGTCTTCGCCGTGCGTCAGAACCGCCCCCTCCACCGGAACCTGTCGGCGTTTCTCGAGGGGAGGCCCCTTCAACGGTTCGACCCCGGGGGCGACTATCTCCTGATCTTGAACCTCGGAGACCGGATGGGTCTTTTCCGCCGGAAAGGGATTGTCCGGAGCGGGCGGCTCGCCTTCCAACTGAAGAACTACCTCGACACGCGATTCATGCGAAAATTCCAGGTGTCCGGTGAACTCCGCGAACCGCTGGAGGAGTGATCGAAACCGGAGGAAGGAGGGGATGTCTTGGGATTCCTCGACTATTTCAAACCCGTTCCCGTCTTGACCGCCGAGGAGGTCCGCGCCTTCCTTCGGCAGCGGAGCGCCGATTCGTACAATCTGATCGACGTGCGGCAGCCGGCGGAGTACGAGAGCGGGCACCTTCCGGGGGCCCGGCTCATCCCGATCGCGGAACTGGCGGATCGCCTCGGCGATCTCGACCGTTCCAAGCCGACCGTCACCTATTGAAAGAAAGGGGTCCGCAGCCGTGCCGCTGCGGCAACGCTTTCGGAGGCCGGCTTCGCGCAGGTTCACAGCATGGCGGGAGGGATCGACGCCTGGAACGGTCTCGTGGCCGATGGGGCGTATGAAGCGGGGCTTGCGTACTTCTCCCGGGCGTCCCGGCCCGAAGCGCTGATTTCGCTTTCCTTCGCGCTCGAGGAGGGTAATCGCCTCTTCTACGAGCGCATTTCCCAAGACCTGAAGGAGGAGGAAGCCGCATCGATCTTCCGCTCGATGAGCCAGGCGGAGGAGCGGCACAAGGAGACCCTCCGGGAACTTCACGCCCGTGTCTCCGGAATCGGCGGAGACCCCGCGCGCCCGGAAGGGATGGAGGCCGGAGAATTCATGGAGGGGGGGGCTCCGCTGGAAGAGACGCTCGCCTCGGCGAAGGGAAAGACGCTGGAGGAGATCCTCGAGCTCGCCATCGCGATGGAGGCGAACGCCCTGGACCGCTACATCAAGATGGGGAGGGCGGTCGCGGACGAGCGGTCCAGAGAGGTCTTCCTGACGCTCTCGCGGGAGGAGCAGGCGCACCTGGAGCGGATGACCTCCTTGCTGGACCGGTGAAGGGGCAGGTCTGCCGTCCGCCCGGGGTCCGCTTGCCGGGGATCGATTCCTCCTATTGGGGATTCCGTGCCCCATTTGGGGAACCGACCCCCGGGGTTAATTTCGGGGCGAATGAAATAGAGGTATCTTTTCAAATAGTTGCGCTATCTGTTTGAATTGGCACTGTCCTTGAAGAACCCTGTACAGATTCAAAATCTCCCTTGGAGGGAAGAAGATGAAGAAACTGCTCTCAGTTCTGTTCGCCGTTGTTTTCGCCGTGACCATGTCCGGGTTCGCGCTCGCCGCCGACAACGCTGCGATGCCGGCGAAGGCGGATAAGGCCGAGAAGAAGATGGACGAGAAGAAGGCCGAGAAGAAGCCTGCCGCGAAGAAGGCGAAGAAGAAGGCCGAGAAGAAGGCCGAGAAGAAGGACGAGATGAAGAAGGACAACACGGCCCCCGCTCCTGCCGCCCCTCCGGTGAAGAAGTAGTCCAAGCGGTACCAACGGAAGGATCGTCCCGCCCCACAAGGACGAGGACGCCACGGGCAGGGGGACACAATCTCCCTGCCCTTTTCATTTCTTCTTGAGGATTCGAATGAGAAGACTGTTCCCGATGCTCGCGGCCGCCGCGCTCGCCCTCTCGATTTCCGCGGGCGGCTGCGCCAAGGAGAAACCGCCCCCCCAACCCCAACCTGCGAAGGAAGCGGTTGCGGGAACGGAGAAGAAAGCCGCACCGAAGCCCCGCGCGAAATTGTTCACGGGGACGATCGAAGCGGTGGACGAGGCGGCGGGGACGGTTACCCTGAAGGGGCCGAAGGGGGGGGAACGGAGATTCCAGGCGCGCGATAAGACGAAGGACCAGCTCGACGGGCTGGAAATCGGGGACAAGGTCATCGTGAAGCACGTGGACAACATCGTCCTCTCCATTGTGAAGCCCCGTACGAGCAAATACGCGTTGCCTTGGAACGAGAACGAGGTGCTGTGAGAGGGGGTCGAGCGATGTGCGGCCGGTTCACATTATTCGAGCCGGACAAGATCCTTTCCAGGGAGTTCGGCGTTGCCGGCTTCCCCGCGCTGTCTCCGCGCTACAATATCTCCCCGTCCCAGCCCGTGGCGGCCGTGCGTGCCGCTCCCGCGGGCGCCGGCCGCGAGCTCGCCCTCCTGCGATGGGGGCTCATCCCTTCCTGGTCGAAGGATCCGGCGATCGGCGGCCGCCTCATCAATGCCCGCGCGGAAACCGCCCGGGAAAAACCGTCCTTCCGGAACGCGTTCCGCCGGCATCGTTGCCTGATCCCCGCCAACGGCTTCTATGAATGGCAGCGGCAAGAGCGTGGGAAACAACCGTACTTCGTGCGGATGCGCGACGGGCGACTCTTCGCCTTCGCCGGTCTGTGGGAAAGATGGGAAAGCCCGGACGAGGGCGTCATTGAAACGTGCGCTATCCTGACGACGGCCGCCAACGCCGTCCTGGCCCCGATCCACGACCGGATGCCGGTGATCCTTCCCCCGGCGGAGTACGCGCGGTGGCTCGATCCGGCGCTACCGGACACGGATTCCCTGGGCCCGCTTCTCGTTCCGTTCCCGCCGGAGGAGATGCTCGCATCGCCCGTGAGTCCCCGGGTCAATGCCCCCACCGTCGACGACGAGAAGTGCATCGCCCCGCTTCAATCGTAGGACCCCCCGCGCGCCGAAGGATCCCTCGCCTGTTATTGTTTTTGTTGGGCGGGCAGCCCGGTCTCGCCCACCAGGATGCAGTGGCCGAGCCGGTTTCCGCTCGCGTTGCAGCACTCCTCCCATGACCATACGCTGCACTCCCCGGGGAGGCATGTTTCGTACGGATTTTCGTTGGAATTCACCAGAACCAGCAAGCAGACGCTGCCGCGCGCTTCCATCGCCGTTGTCCCCATCGTGGCATCCTCCATCAAGTGTTGGGAACCATGTTGTGGAGTGGAGTCCTACCGGACGTGCCGTCCCGATCCGTGGAAGGGATCCTGCTGTCAAGGAGCGTATCGTAGCGCCCATCATACCAGCCCGTACGGAGAATACAACGGTTGCGCCTGTCCCCACGGCCGCCGGGCCGGCAGCCTCACTCGCCGATGACCTTGACCAGCACCCGCTTGCGCCGCCCCCCGTCGAACTCCCCGTAGAAGATCCGCTCCCAGGGGCCGAAGTCGAGCTTCCCGCCCGTCACCGCCACCACCACCTCGCGCCCCATCACCTGGCGCTTCAGGTGCGCGTCCCCGTTGTCCTCCCCCGTCCGGTTGTGGCGGTACCGGGAGACCGGCTCGTGGGGCGCGAGCTGCTCCAGCCAGCGTTCATAATCCTCGTGGAGGCCGCTTTCGTCGTCGTTGATGAAGACCGAGGCCGTGATGTGCATGGCGTTGCACAGCAGAAGGCCTTCCCCGACGCCGCTTTCCCGCAGACACGCCTCGACTTGCGGCGTGATGTTGACGAAGGCCCTTCTCCCTGGAATGTCGAACCAAAGCTCCTTGCGGAAGCTCTTCATCCTCCACCTCTCCGGGAACGATTCGAAGGAGTTCATCCGAACGCCGGCGAACCCGGATAAATTATACATTCGCGGTTCGACCCGCGGAGCACGCGTCTGCACCTTCGAGAGCGGAAATGAAAAAGGCCGGCGCAGCCGGCCTTTCCCACGCGCGCTTGCGCGACCCTGGCGGGGGCGACTAACGCATCACCTCCCGCGGACACCCTTCCTGAAATCGTATTCCCCTCTCATCGCTTCTCATTTCCCGTCACTTTCCTGGTGTATTTCTCCCCGACCCAAGTGACCTTCGTGTCCAGGCCGGTGGAGAATCCAACATGGTACCCGATAGAAAAGGCCAATGCCGTGGCCAATACCACCAATGCCAAAGTATCCAGAAAATTCACGAATCTTCCCATGACACTCCAGAATTTTTCCATGGCCCCTCCTTTTATTGGCGCCAGGTTATTTCACTCCCCTCCTTCCTGTTTTTTTATCCATCCGTAACGTGGAAAAAGACGCAACGGCTTTACAGCAATGATCACACCAAGGAACAGGGCGACCGTAATTGCCAAAGGATTTGGATTATATCACGACTCTCAGGAATGGTTATCGGTAGATCGATTCCGACCTGTTGGGAAAATATTTCTTTTTATGGTGGCACTATTCTCCCAACAATGTCCGTTGAGCGGAACCACAGGATTTCATAGAGGGCGGGCCGGGTCGCGGTCAGGACCACCCGGCCGCCGAAGCCCGCCGCCTGCAGGAAGGCAACGGTCCTGTTTTGCACCTGCATCTTCGGGTCCCCGATCTCGCCGATGCGGTACACGATCCGGCGA
>Ga0210377_10001908_pt1 | contig 18598 bp, 12 predicted proteins | sample PLM4_65_b1redo_FD_155480 | JGI IMG/M metagenome (GOLD analysis project Ga0210377, IMG submission 155480) | Groundwater sediment microbial communities from an aquifer in East River, Colorado, USA - PLM4_65_b1 redo | ecosystem: Environmental > Terrestrial > Soil > Riparian zone | place: USA: East...
ACAACCCTCTCTTGGCTTATGTTAGACTTCATCTCGACCTTCCTCGGTATGGTTTGTGCGCTACACAAAAGCATATCCGATGAAGGTCTTTTTTACCTCCCCAACTTATGACTTTAAGAAAGCCCTGACTACTCTTAATCGCTATTGCAATCACCACCCTAATCTTGTACAATGCAAATGTAGATACGAAAAGCAAATAATCTAAAGTTTAGAAAACACAAGACCTCCGAGCGTGAACATCGGAGGTCTTGTGTTTTTGTATCCTTGTCTACCTATTTCCCTGCTACTTCATCACTTCCCCAACTTTTTCTTAAACGCCGCATTCAGCGCAGGGACAATCACGAATAGATCGCCAACCACGCCGTAGCGGGCTTGCTTGAAGATCGGGGCATCGGCATCTTTGTTGATGGCGACGACCATCTTTGCGCTGCGGATTCCCGCGAGATGTTGGATCGCGCCGGAGATACCGCAGGCGATATACAGATCAGGCGCAACGACTTTGCCGGTCTGACCCACTTGATTGGAGTAGGGGATATAACCTGCATCCACTGCGGCGCGTGAGGCACCGACTGCACCGCCGAGAGTCGTAGCGAGGTCGGTGATCAAACCAAAGCCTTGTTGTGCTTTCCAGATTTCAGCTTGCTTATCGTCGAGTCCGGCGGGCGATTGCAGGGATGGGTTGTTCGAGACGCCGCGTCCGCCAGAGACGATGACTCCAGCATCGCTGAGGCTCACGCCCACGGCGGCAACGCTGTAGCCTTCGACGGTGGAGATGGCATCGGTCTTGGCTTCGACTTTTGTGATCGTTCCACTTTTGCCAACTTGCTGTTCAGGTTTCGGGAAGGCGCGTCCGCGAATGGTGATGAATTGCGGAGTGCCCGAGCAGGTCACCTTTTCGAAGAGCTTGCCTTCGTAAATTGGACGGGTGACCACAACGCTATCACCATTCACTTCAACGGCTGTTGCATCGGTGATGACGTTGCTGTTCAAATCCAATGCGGACATGGCGGCGAACTCACGGGTACGAGTCGTGGTGGGGAACAGGATCAGGTTCGGGCTTAGTGATGAAGCGAGCGCGGTGAGGGTGGATGCATACGTCTCAGCGCGATAATCTGTCAGCGCTGAATCGTCTGCGAGCAGGACTTCATCCGCGCCATATTCCAACGCGGTTTTTGCTACAGCCTCTGCACCGGAGCCGAACACCAACGCGATCGCGGAGCCGAAACTTTTTGCGAGACCCAGCGCTTCCCACGCGGCGGGTTGCACATCGCCTTTGAAATGATCAATGTATACAAAAGTTTTCATAGCACTTTCTCCGCCAGGATTTTTTCAACGAGTGTTTCAGCGATGGCTTCGGGCGAGTCGCCGGTGATGATGTCGATCGTCGTTTCGCGCGCGGGCGGGTTCAGCAATTCACTGCGCTTGATGACCGCGGCGGGCGCGCTGATGCCGAGGTCGCTCAGGGACCACGCGGGGATGGTTGCCTTCGAGGCTTTGCGGATGCCCATGAATGACGGGTAGCGCGGCTCGCCAATGCTTTGGACGACGCTGAGTACGGCGGGCAAATTGGCTTTGACGGATTGCCGACCTTCTTCGATAACGCGTTCGACGCTTACGCTTCTTTCTTCAATTTTTATTTGCCCCACCAACCCAAGCATGGGCCACCCGAGGACTCGGGCGGTCTGTGCGGCGGTGAGACCCGACCCGCTGTCGAGGGTCTGACGACCGAACACGACCATGTCTGCGCCGAGCTTTTGGATCGCCGCGGCAAGGACGCGTGCTGCGCCAACTGTGTCGAGTTCATTCAGCGCCGCATCAGAGACTAAAACAGCTTCATCCGCACCCATGGCGAGCGCGTGCTTGAGCGCCTCCCGCGCGGACTCGGGTCCGATACACAGCGCGGTGACTGTTGAACCGCTGACAGCTTCCCGCTGTTGAAGCGCGCCTTCGACGGCGTACTCGTCGAATGGGTTGATGACCAACGGCGCGTCCCCCCAGTTGACTTGCCCACCCTCGGCTCTGACTTTCGCCTCCGAGTCCGGGACTTGTTTGATGCATGCGATGATTTTCAATGCTTCCTCCATAATTTACGATTTTAATTTTCTGTAAAATCATTTGCCGCTTCTTGAACTGCGGGGTTTTTGCTTTGCTTTCCAATTTGACACAAGTTTGCTAAAAGATTTTTGTCGAGGGTATTATATACCTCCGCCAATCTTCTGAATTCCCAGTCATCATTCAAATCCAATGTAAGATAGGCAATATCTTGAATCTTCCCTACAAGCCAAACTCGGGGTAAGGACCAGAGAGAGTCTCTCCCTAATTGGATATTACCGATATGTGTCGATTGGCAAGCTATTCCTAGCAAATAGGATATAACCTCTGTGCTTTTTTCTTCTGGAAATGAAGGAAGGGTATCAAAGCATTCCCAAAGATTTGGGTAAAAGGAATTCATTTGTTTAATGTAGTATTGTGAATAGGAGTCGATTCCAAGTTTTACAGACATGATTTTCCCAGATATAAAATGTGTTCGTTATTAATAGTTTTAGCATGAGCGATATATTAGCTACTTATTACGCATAAATGCAATAACAACCAAAACATCCGCGCCGAGAATTGCCAGAATTCCTAGAAGGCTAAAAATCTTTTGCTGCACTTCCCAGCGTTTCCGGTTTTCCAGCCTCTTGAGGAAGAAGTCCCTGAACGGGTACAGGGACGGTTGTGCCGTAAGGCTATTATAAATGGACTGGTAATATTCGTCCGTTTTGAACCAGAGTTTGTAGGTGTTGGAAAAGAATAGCAGGCTGAAGATCAGGAAGACGATGACAAATCCGAGGGAGGGTTGGGTCATAAAACCTTTTTACCACGAAGGGGCACAAAGTGTCACGAAGGTTTTAAGGCTTTTCCTTCGTGTTCCTTTGTGACCCTTTGTAGTTGAATCTATTTAATCGTTGTGTGGCTGATCAATTTCCCCGTTCTTAACCCCAATTCACAGGCATGACCGCCGATGGTGTAGGCAGAGATCGTGTCACCGTCTTCGTTGAGGCGTACACGCGAAAACAAGGTACTGGCATCAGGCTTTTCCGCTTTCCAGACGATCTTTCCATTCGGAGAGACGCAGTACAGATTAGATTCATAGCGTGGAAATCCGCTGGGCGTTTCGAGAACGATCGTACCGAGCGCAGATTGCATGGATTTGTCGATCTTGGTGTGCAGTGGTTGAAGTTCCATGTTTATTCCACACCCACGATACCGCCAACCAAGTTCATCTTCAGCGTCCAGGTGGTGCCAAGATCGAATTGTTGGAATTCAGAGAGCGTATCTGGCGAGTAGGTCTTTTCGCCATCTTCTGTAGAGAAGATGACGGTCAATTCTTCGGTTTTATCGCCAATGCGCTGGTCGCTGGCGAGATTGGGATCATCATAGATCGGTTGCAGGTCATTGCCTTCGAGCGTGTAAGTTTGGATGGTCTGCCATTCATCCACTGTATATGAACAATATTGTTGCGTCTCGGTATGGCATTCTTCAACAACTTCTGAGTAGCCATTGCCTTTATCAATGGTCTTCTGTTCGCAGACATCCTTGCTTTCATTACGACAGGAAACATCGTAAGCTCCTGATGGCGGGCTGCCAGCTTTGTCGTTGTAATCCACCGCGCGCACTTCCTGCACCGGTACGTTGGTCTGCCAGTGAATGTCAGTCACCGTTCCTTCGACGGCTGATGTGGGAAACACGAACAAGGTCAGCACGGCTATACAGATCACGGCAAGGCATGCAAAGATCCCGCCCGCAATCAACAAATTTCTTTTGGTGTTGGTCTTCTTGCCTGTCAATGGGGCGGCAGGTGTGATCCCACCGCGTGTTGATGGAGGCACCGCTGCAACTGGAGCAGGTGCTGCAACACGCGCGATGGGTGATCCACAATTCGAACACACGGAATTACTACTTGCATTCTCGGTTCCGCAATTATCGCATTTGATCACTTTGGGCTGGGCGGGAGGCGCTTGCATCAAACGCCCAGCTTCACGCGCCTTGCCTTCTTTCAAGTCTCCGCCGCATTGTGAACATGTTTCCGCGTTGGCGGGGTTGCGTGCGCCGCAGAATCCGCAGTGGATGTCTGCGCCGGCTTGCGCGGCTTTGACTTTTTCCGCATCAGCCACAATTTTTTGTTCAGCAGCAAGTTCGAACTGAACATTTTCGGGCTGCGGCGCGCCGCAATTCTCACAAGTCTTGACACTGCCTTTGTTACGAGTACTACAGTTCGGGCAGGTCCATTCGTTTTCTACATAGCCAAGAGTTCGTCTGCGTCCCATAAATTCTCCTTATTAAAAAACTTTAGCCACAGAGCACATAGAGATTCCGAGTAAAAACTCAAAGGTCTCTGCGCGCTCGTGGCTGGATTCTAAACGATGACTCAAGAAAAAACATGCCACTTTCGTATCTCTTCGATGCGTGATTCGCAATCCGGTTCTTTATGCGGATTTGGATCATGCGCTTCGTGACTCAGCCCGCGCCTGCTCAATGCGTCGAAGACAGTTCCCGCCCCGTTAGCGACATTCATCGGGTCATAGCCACCTTCCAGGACGAAGACGATCTTGCCGTCACAATGCTCTTCTGCAAGCGCCATGACTTTTTGCGCCAACATAAAATAACCGTTCGTAGAGAGTCCAAGTGTGGTGATGGGATCGTTCCAATGCGCATCGAATCCCACTGAGATGAAGATCATCTGCGGCTTGAACGATTCGATAAACGGTTTGAAAATCCGATCTGCGACCTGCTCATAGACTTTGTCCCCAGCATATGCAGGTAATGGCACATTCACGATTCTGCCCTTGGCGTGCGGCGCATCTTCGAACCAGCCTGTGCCGGGATATATTCCCCACTGATGCGCGGACAAAAATCCCACACGGTCTTCGTTCAGAAATGCGGCTTGCGTCCCGTTGCCATGATGCGCATCATAGTCAATGACCATCACGCGCTCCATGCCCTCTTGGAGTGCAACTCGTGCACCGATGGCGATATTGTTGAAGATACAAAATCCCATTGCGCGATCGAGTTCTGCATGATGCCCAGGCGGACGTACGATTGCAAAGGCATTATTCGCGTTACCGTTCATCACTGCGCGCGTGCAGGTGATGACTCCGCCCGTGGCGAGCAAGGCATCGTCGAATGAAGTTGATGTGATGTAAGTAGGAGCGTAGTCAATGATTCCCGGCGCTTCTTCGCGGCAAATCTTTTCCAGTGTAGCAACAAGCTTGGGATGATGAACCAGGCTGATCTCATCGCGCGAAGCGGGCCGCGCATCCAGCAACTCGGCTTTGTAATCTTTGAGGCGCGGCTGCAAAATATCCAGGCGCGCGGGGCGTTCAGGGTGATCGGGATATACATGATTCGGCGAAGGGACGAAGGTGTAAACAGTGCTCATGTTCAGATTATATCCCCACGCCAAAGACCTGACAGGTTTTTAAAAACCTGTCAGGTCTTATGAAATAAAAAAGACCACCGCCTTTTCAGCATGGGGGGGACATGTTGAACAAGGCGGTGGTCAAGACACCTAATACCAATAAAGGGGAGGGCAGGTGCCAGTGAACTCAATATACCCCTGAATAAAAGTTCAAACATTAAAAAAAGATTAGAAACTTGACCTACTTTATCTTGTTTATATCCCCCAAAGGTCTTACCCGAAAGAAAACTTTATTTATGCCTTCTTTGCTCAAATAATTTCAACCAATCATCCACTTCCTGGCTTGTCAGTTTGCGTTGCTCTGTAGGTTTCGGTGCGGAGTCGCGTGCTTGTTTCAGTGTATTCGCAAAGGCATCGGATGATAGTATCTCTGCCTGGGCTGTGCGTGCTTCCAATTGCACGCGATGATCTGAAGAAACGACGATCCAATTCTTTGCGCTTCTGCCCATCTTTTTCAAGCGATTGCGAATGGCATTATCTGCCGTGGATTTCAGTGGGACAAAATGTGCGGTGACACTCCCATGTTTGCGCGTGCCGGCTTGGTTGGTTGGCGCACCATCAAAATAGACTTCTACCTGTTTGCGCTCGAGTCTGCAAAACTCCTGCAGGATGGCGATCAACTCCATTTCATCATCCATGGAATCAAGACGCAAACCCACTTTGGGGATCAAGTTATGTCCATCGATCAGATAAGGCATGCTGATATTGTACCCCTTTGATTAATTTGTCCATGAATTTTTGCTGATCTCGTCTGCTACTCTCGTATTAGTATTTCGTAAGTATGGATACGACACAGATTGGAAACCAGATATGTGTTTTATAATGTGTAATACAAGAATACATCACTTTCTTGAATTAGGAGATTAACATGGCTGATAAAAAACCCGGAAAGTTAATGGTCCCCCCGCAGGGTGGTATGTTGCGCAGTTTTGTAACACGCCTCAAACTCATTACGCGCTTGATGGGTGATCGCCGCGTGAGTGTTTTCCTCAAACTATTGCCTTTGGCTTCGTTGGCTTACCTCATCTGGCCCTGGGACGCCATTCCCGTGATCCCTGTGATCGGCGCGTTGGATGATGCCGCCATCTTGTGGATCGGCTCAACACTGTTTGTTGAACTTTGCCCGCCCACGGTTGTAAAAGAAGTCGAAGCTGAGCTTGCCAGTAATTTGGATGATGACCCAGATGATGTAGTGGATGCCGAATCGACGGATGTGAATGATCAATCATGATGAAGAGACTCATTCTTTTATTGGTATTGCCGCTGCTTGCCTGTAGCGGATTAAGTACTACGCCTCCCTCCACGCCGATAGCTGTTTCAGCCACCCAAACTGACTCGTTGCCTTCGACAGCTCCTGATACTTCTGTCCCAACACTGATCCCTTTTACCGATACACCGAATGCAACGACATTCCCCGACCCAAACGCGTACACATGGCAACCTGTCATCGAAGTCCCATTGCAACGTCCTGTAGATCTGCAAGCTGACGGTTCAGGGCGCTTGTTCGTCATCGAAAAACTGGGTCGCATCCGTATCATCGAAAACGGACAGTTAGCCCCGGATCCTTTTCTCGATATCACAGAACGCGTGAATGATGACAGCAATGAAATGGGTTTGCTGGGCTTTGCCTTGCATCCCAACTTTTCGCAAAACGGATATTTCTTCCTTAACTATACCGGCCAAAACGGCGATACTTTTATTTCGCGCTTTCAGGCGAATGGCGATATTACGCCTTCAAGCAGTGAATTGAACCTGTTGAGGATCAAACAACCCTTCCCGAATCATAACGGTGGCTCCATGGCATTTGGACCCGATGGCTACCTCTACGCTGGTCTTGGCGATGGCGGTGCAGCGGGTGACCCGCTTGGCAATGGGCAGTCGCTGGACACCTTGCTTGGAAAGATCCTGCGCCTCGATGTTGATTCTGCCGAACCGTATGCCGTCCCAGCGGATAACCCGTTCGGGAATGAGATTTGGGCATATGGTTTTCGTAATCCCTGGCGCATTTCCTTCGATAAGCAGACTGGCAACCTCTACATCGCCGATGTGGGGCAGGGCGAGTGGGAGGAAATCAACTTTGTGCCTTTTGGCTCACGCGGCGGCTTGAACTTCGGCTGGGATTTTTACGAAGGCACTCATGATTATGACCCTCAAGGGATTGCTGGTGAATATACGTTCCCCGTTGCTGAATATAGTCACGCTGAAGGTGGCTGCTCGGTCACGGGCGGGTACGTCTATCGCGGGTCCATGCCCGAGTGGAACGGTATCTATCTCTACGGCGATTATTGCACCGGTCATATTTGGGGGCTGATCAGGTCTGGGGATCAGTGGCAGGCTCAATTGTTGTTTGAATCGCAGGGTCTGATCACATCCTTTGGGCAGGATGCCAATGGTGAAATCTATTTATTAAACGACGATGGTAAAGTCTATCAATTGGTTAGCAAATAGATAATAGTTGTCTTGAATATATGATTTGTGACATCAATATATATGACGCCTGTCACTGGCAGGCGTTTTTGATTTGTCCTACAATGTCGCTTGTACACTGGAGGTGTCAGATGGCTCAGAAAAAGTGGCAAGTTAGCAAAGTCCGCTACTGTGAGCATGTGGGGCAGGATGTAGCACTGGAAGTTCAAGTGGTGCTGCCTGCTGATCAGATGCCTGATCAACCACCGCATGTGATCGCCCATCGCTGTTCGAAGGCAATGGAGTGCAACAAGGTCGACAAAATGGTTTGCGCTTATTGTTTTACGAACCCCGATATCAAACCTGTATAACAAGCGTGCGTTCGCCAGAAAACGGCGCAACGCCTGCTTTATAAAAACTCTCTCCTCCCTCTGAGTTGGTCTAAAGGCTGCCCCGCGTGCGAACGCGGGGTATGCCGTTAAATACGAATAAGCAGGATTTCGTCACGCTTTGAAAAATCTTGTGTTAAATCATTGGAGATACCCATGAAAAAAATACTATCCATCAGTGTGGGGTCATCATCGCGTGACCACACCACAAAGCACGTATTTCTTGGTCAGGAGTGCAAACTTTCCCGTCAGGGAACCGACGGTGATTTTGAAAAAGCCGTGCAACGTTATGCCGATATGGATGGCAAGGTGGACGCCTTCGGCGTGGGCGGTGTTGAGTTTTACCTGCGGGTGGGCAAGAAGAAATATTATTTCAAAGATGTGAACCGTATCCGCCGCGCGATCAAGATCAGTAAAGTGGGTGATGGCAACGGCGTGAAGGGGTTGCTGGAACGACGCGCTTTTCAAGCCCTTGAAAAACACTTGAACGAAAAAGAGAACAAGACCCTCAAAGGTATGCCGGCTCTCCTAACGACCGCCGTTGATCGCTATGGTATGGGTGAAGCGATGGTGGATGCCGGTCTCGACCTGACGATTGGTGATCTCATGTTCGCGCTGGGTTTGCCTTTTCCGGTGAAGAAACTTTCCACGGTACGTGTTATCGCGGCAACATTGTTGCCTGTGATCACGAGATTGCCTTTTACCTGGTTTTATGCCCTCGGCGCGGAGCAGGATAAACCGCCGCAACAAAAATGGGATAAGTACTATCAACAGGCGCAGGTGCTGGGTGGAGACTTTATCCAGATCCGCCAATATATGCCCGATGACCTCACCGGCAAGATCGTCGTCACCAACACAACCACTGCCAAGAACGTTGAAGAGTTGAAGAAACGCAATCTGCACATTCTCGTCACTGTCACGCCGCGGCTGGAAGGTCGCAGTTTCGGCACGAACGTGATGGAAGCAACGCTGCTCGCCTTGATGGATAAGCCTCAATCAGAAGTCACCGACGCGGATTTCATAGACTTGATCAACCGCATTCCATTGCAGCCGAATATTGAAGTGTTGAATTAACGCTTTTTTTCAAGCAGGAACCTGCCTCGGCTTCCGGACTTTTCCAAAGCTCATATCAGACAAGAGAAATATTGCCGAGAAATTTTGGGTAATGGCTCTTTAGGACCCATGACGCAAAAAAGATTCGATAATCAAAGCACTAATTTGGATGTAATAACATAAGTTGTTGGTGGGAAGAACAACCTGCATAAGTAAACAATTAAACCAGTGCTTAGGAATCCATTCAGAACCGGTATTGTTCGAATGGTGACCTATGTCACTTGTTTTGAGTCTTACCGGTTGCTACAATCTTTTTAATAGAAATTGTGAAAGTTTTTTTGAGACAGGGAAAATCAAGTTTTTCAAAAATGGATACTTTGAATCAACCCAGTTATTTGTCATATCAAACATGTTACTTTTATCGTGTACCCCTTTTTGTTGGGTTACGTCTTGTGTCAAGAATTTTAATCTCGTAAAGAGAAAATTTCTTTAGTGGTAATGGGGAAAGCCAAGTACATTTGAAAAAGTGGAAGCGATGATTCAGGGATCTATCTTGGGCGCCTGACCTTTGAGAACTGGGAACATCCAGAACCAGAAGGGGCATTCCCTGAGGAGCTACTAGCGAAACCGGCCACATTGGTCGGTTTATTTCATTTAAATCCGACGTATCCAATCTTTTTTGTTCTACATTTGTCTGGAGGCTATAATGAATTACCACTTCAAAGTTCGTGTATTCTCTGTTATTTCAATATTGAGCATGTTGTTCAGTGCTGTGAGCATGCCAACAGGGACGGCTCATGCGGATTCGACTGGTTTGGTTTGTGAGACCTTCGAGTCCCTTGTTCCCGGCGCTATGATCGGAACAAACGCTGGCTGGTACGATGGTGGTGGTGGACCACTCGTCACGGCGGGGATCGGAGTAGCCAGTTCGGTTGGTTTGGCTACCGCGAACAACATCTTCAACTGGACCGCGCATCCCTTCAACTGGAATGCCGCGGACTTCCAGGAGGTCAACCTGCAGGGTGATTTCCAGACCAATGGCAGCGGACAATTCGATGATGACCGCCTGAGTTGGACGATCGCTGGTTCTAGCACCAGTTCGAATAATCAATTCGGCGTGCAACTTGACCCGGCAGGCATTGTCACCTACTGGTCAAATGTGATCGGCGGCGCGAAGGTATATGACGTGATCGTTCCCCTTTCGGGGTTGACAGTCAACGCCTGGTACCGCTTCACTGCGGAGATCACCAAACTGACCGCAACCTCTGCCAGGATCGATGTGAACCTGGTCTTGCTGGATGCCGGTGGTAATCCCATAGGAACGCCCTTCACCGGTTCCATCGCGGATACGAGTGCACTGGCTGCCGGACACACACCGGCTGCTGGCTACTTTACGCCTACGACGATGGTTCCCAGCTATAAGAACTACAATGCAATCACAGGTGCAACTGATAATATCTGCTACGAAATTATCACAAGCGCAGCCACTCCCGCGGTAATAACCACGGGGACACTCAGTACGTTCAGCAGCCAGCCGGGAGTTGCTTCTGCTGAACAAAGCTACACCGTGTCTGGCAGCGACCTCACAGACAACATCGTCATCACTGCGCCCGCCGATTTTGAGATCTCCACGACCAGCGGCAGCGGATTTGGTTTAACCGTTACTTTAGTTCCAACCAGTGGAACTGTAGCCAGTACGCCGATCTACGTCCGTTTCAACCGGACGACGGCAGGTACCTCCAGTGGGAACATCACGCACGTTAGTGCTGGCGCGACCACGCAAAACGTGGCAGTCAGTGGTACGGCAACGGAAGCAGATACGGTCACGTTTGCGGCGTTTGGTGATTACGGGAGCAATTCATCCAATGAACAGGCCGTTGCGACGATGGTCTCCGGATGGAATCCCGATTTCATCATCACGACCGGTGACAATAGTTATACCAGTACCCCCATTGATACCAACATCGGCAAGTACTATCAGGCATACATTGGTAACTATGTGGGTTCGTATGGGAGCGGATCGGTAACGAATAATTTCTATCCCTCCATGGGGAACCATGATTACACGGACGGGGGAGGCAGCACGGCTTACTTCAATTACTTTACATTACCTAATAATGAACGCTATTTTGATTTTGTGCGCGGACCGGTCCACTTCTTTGTGATCGACAGCAATCCATCCGGGACGGGGAGCGCACCCGGAGACGGCCGCTCACCGGCTTCTGCACAGGGCACATGGTTGCAGGCAGGCTTAGCCGCCTCGACCTCACCTTGGAAGATTGTCTACTTCCATCATCCGCCATTTTCATCCGCGACCACGCATGGTTCTGAAGTTGCGATGCAGTGGCCATTTGAGGCGTGGGGGGCAACGGCAGTCTTTTCAGGACATGACCACACCTATGAGCGTGTGCTGCGCGATGACAACAGCAACGGGACCAGCATGCCCTATTTTGTCACGGGTGCTGGTGGGCTGAGTCTGTATTCCTTTGGCACACCCGTTACGGGTAGTCAGGTGCGTTACAGTTCCAATTATGGATCGATGCGCATACAAGCGACGGACACCAATATCAATTTCGAGTTCTGGTCTGTGGCTGGCGGCGGAACCCTGATCGATTCATATGCGATCGATAATACAACTCCCACGCAAACACTTCCTATTAATGAAGGTTCGACGTGGAAGTATTTGGACAATGGCACGAATCAAGGCACTGCATGGAGTGGCGTCGCATTCGATGATTCATCATGGGCATCGGGTCCAGCTGAACTGGGCTATGGCGATGGTGGTGAAGCTACCGTTGTGGACTGCAGTGCCGTGGCAAACTGTAATACGACCAATTACATTACGACCTACTTCCGCAATACATTCAACGTTCCAGATCAGTCCATTTATTCGGGCTTGAACCTGCGTTTGTTGCGTGATGATGGCGCAATTGTGTATTTGAATGGTACAGAAGTCTGGCGGACGAATATGCCAGCGGGGACAGTGACATATACCACCCTGGCATCCGTTGCGATCGGTGGGACGGATGAAACGACCTTTGTAAGTCCTACTGCAACACTTGCTAATACCCTTGTGAATGGGACGAATGTTCTGGCGGTGGAAATTCACCAGCAGGCCATTACCAGCACAGATGTCAGTTTCGATCTCGAGCTGACGGGTGTTGTTTCAACACCGACTTGTTATGCGTTGACTCTGGGGCACACCGGGAATGGGACTACTCCAACAGCAATGCCCGCGAATTCGACCGGTTGTTCTACGGGACAATATCTCTCAGGCGAAGCGATTACGCTCAGTGGAGCTGTGCCTGATACCGGCTGGCAGATCGCCAGTTGGTATGGAACGAGCGCGTCGTCGAACAGCACATTCACCATGCCAGCCAGTGCACATACGGCCGGGGTCAACTATGAGGAGAGTGGAACATCGAGCCTGACTTGTGAAAGCTTCGATGCTTTCACCACCGGATCGACAATTGGTACCTACACCGGTTGGTACGATGCCGGGGGAGGACCTGTTGTCACGGCTGGAAATGGTGTACTTGCCTCGACCGGTCTGGGTTCCGCCGGCAGCATCTTCAACTGGACGGCTCATCCCTTCAATTGGAATGCTGCGGATTTCCAGAAGATCATCCTCCAGGGTGACTTCAAAACCTCGACTGCTGGCCAATTCGACGATGACCGCCTGAGTTGGACGATAGCTGGAGCGAGTAACAGCTCGAATAATCAATTTGGCGTGCAACTCGACCATCCGAACGGCGGCATTGTCACCTACTGGTCACACACAATTGGTAGCGCGAAGGTGTACCACGTAATAGAACCACTTTCAGCTTTGACAGCCAGTACCTGGTACCGCTTCACGGCCGAGATCACCAAGCTGTCAGCAACCTCTGCGCAGATTGATGTGAACCTTGTGCAACTGGATGCCAGCGGAAACCCAACCGGGACACCTTTTACTGGTTCGCTTGATACGAGCACCCTGGCTTCTGCTGAGACGCCAGATGCTGGTTACTTTACAGCAGCTACGATGGTTCCCAGCTACAAGAACTACACGGCACAGCCTGAAGCAGCTGACAACATTTGTTACCAGGTGGTGGCAGGTGCGCCGCCGGTACAGTATACATTGACGACCAGCACCACTGGCTCGGGCAGTATTGCCTTGAATCCCTCCGGCGGCACCTACAATGAAGGTACTGTTGTTCAACTCACCGCGAATCCTGCGGTTGGTTATACCTTCAGCGGCTGGACTGGCGATCTCACTGGAACTACCAATCCCGCTTCGATCACAATGGATGCAAACAAAACCGTCACTGCCACGTTCACGCAACAGCCGCCCGTCTCACTTACGGTGAACACTGTTGGCAACGGCATTGTTACGTTGAATCCCGCTGGGGGAAGTTACCCGGTCGGGACCGTGGTGCAACTGTCGGCTTTGCCCGATGCGAATTGGATGTTTAGCGGATGGTCTGGGGATCTCACTGGTACAACGAATCCTGCATCCATCACAATGAATGTGGACAAGACCATAACAGCCACTTTTACCGAAGCTCCGCCCGCGCCAGCCGGCGTATGCGAAAATTTTGAATCTGGTTTCACGCTTGGGCAGGTTGTAGGCGCGCATGCCGAATGGTTCGATAGTGGTGCAGGTCCTGTGATTACTTCTGGCAATGGGCTTGGCGGTTCTATTGGTTTGGCTCCGGGCAGTTCCATTTTCACGTGGACGCAACATCCGTTCAATTGGAACGATCCCGCGTTCGAGAGCATCAACTTCAGCATGGATTACCAGACCAACGCTACCGGTCAATTCGATGATGATCGCTTGGGCTGGATGACAACCAGTACCGGCACGGACTCCACCACCTTCTTCGGCGTTCAACTGGACACCACGGAAGACGGCGGGATCGTGACCTTCTGGCGCGATTCAGCAGGCACACGGATCCAGACTCCCATTGTGCCTGTCGCTTCTTTCTCAGCCAATACCTGGTACCGTCTAAACGCGACGATCACTAAGCTGACGGCAACATCAGCAAGGATCGATGTTTACCTTGTGCAGTTGGATGCCAGCGGCAACCCCACCGGCACACCTTATACCGGCACTGTGGCTGATACCAGCACCTGGGCGGCTGGCACACCTGCTCTAAGCTACTTCACTGCTACAAGCGTGTGGCCTGCCTACAAGAATCACAGCGCCATTACGGGCGCGGCAGATAATGTCTGCTTCGACATTGTTTCTGGGCGCTTTGCTTTTGTGGTCACCACCGACTGGCATACGAGCGACACATATCCCAATGGCGGTATCACAACCAAGGTCGGGCAGATCGCGGACTGGATCAACAATCCAACTTCCGCCATGCCCGCGCCTGAGTTCATGGTCGTCACCGGTGACTTCCCGCATCTCTCACAGACTGATACGATCATAAATACTGTTCTTGGAAATGATTTCCTCTGGTATCCGGTGATCGGTAACCATGAGATGGATGACCTCAACAATGACTTCAATGTCATCCGCGATACAACCGTTCCCTCACTGCCCAATATCGTGAATTACGGTCCTGCGGGTAGTGTCAATACTACCTACTCATTTGATTACGAGAATGCCCACTTCGTGGTAATCAATCCGTTCTGGGATGGCGCATCGAATGACCATACCTCTGAAGGCGATATCTCAACCGCATTGAACTCGTGGATCAATTCTGATTTGACAGCGAATGATGAAACGCATAACTTCGCATTTATGCACACACCTGCCTATCCGTCTAACCGGCATGTGGGTGAGGATTTGGATGCGCCTGCAAACCAGGCAAGGCGTGATGCGTTCGTCGCCACGTTGAATGCAAATAACGTTGAAACATTGTTCTCCGGTCACACGCATTATTATGAACACGATGTCGCACCGGAATACCCACTGGGTAATCTCGACCAGGTCACGAACGGCGCGATGCGGTCCGGTGAAACCACCACAATTACCTATGTGCTTGTGGAAGGCAATACAACCACCTACAAAGTGTACAGGTGGAATGGCAGCGCCTTCACACTTCACGAACAATGGAGCATTGGTGGAACTCCTTCAACTGAACCGCCGGTTGCGCCGACATCTTTAGCGGCATCGGTTGTAGCTTACAACCAGATCAACCTGGCCTGGGTTGATAATGCTGATAATGAAACCGGCTTTGAGATCGAACGCTCCACCACGGGCAGTGGCGGACCCTTTACAGCATTGACATCCGTCCTTGCGGATGTTGAATCCTATGGCAACAGTGGTTTGACTGCCGAGAGTGAATATTGTTACCGCGTGCGTGCGGTGAATGGGGCAGGGCAATCCATCTATACCAACGTTGCCTGTGCGACTACACCTGAACAACCGCCTGTGACTCTCACGTGCGATAGCTTCGATACATACACACCCGGCTCTGCGATCGGAACTTATGCGGGTTGGTATGATGGTGGCAGCGGACCCGTTGTCACTTCTGGAAATGGTGTGGCGAATTCCATCGGGCTGGCTGCTGCGACAAACATCTACAACTGGACGGCTCAACCGTTCAACTGGAATGATCCAGCCTTCGTCAGTATTGCGCTCCAGCAGGATTTCAGGACAGATGGCAGCGGTCAGTTCGATGATGACCGCGTCGCATGGACAACAGCATCCAATAGCATTGACTCGCTCAATCAATTCGGTGTGCAGCTCGATCATACCGAGGGCGGGATTTCCACTTACTGGCGCAATAGCAGTGATGTCCGCGTGCAAACGCCGATCGTGACATTGCCCAACTTGACAGCCAATACTTGGTATCGTTTCAACACGCTGATCACAAAATTGACAGCGACCTCAGCGCGGATCGATGTCAGCCTGGTGCCCTTGGACGCTGGTGGCAACCCCACCGGAACTCCTTATACGGGCTCAGTGACCGATACGAGCACCTGGTCTGGCGGTGCACCTGCAACACGATACTTTACTGCCACGAGCATGTGGCCGTCGTACAAAACCTATAACTCTGCTGCTGCCGCTCCGGCGGACAATGCCTGCTTTGAGTTGTCCAGTGGTTTGAATACCACCATTACAGATAAACCGGCAAACCCAACCAATAGCACCGATGCCAGCTTCTCTTTCACGAGCACGGAAGCCGGTTCAACGTTCGAGTGCAAGCTGGATGTTGGCAATTTCGAATCATGTACCAACCCGAAGGTCTACAACGGGTTGAGCAACGGGACTCACACCTTCCAGGTGCGCGCGATCGGCGTTGAAGGGCCGGATACAACTCCTGCTTCTTATACCTGGACTGTGGATACTTCCTTATCCTCCTCCTTGGTTGGGTACTGGCGCTTTGACGCAGGCTCGGGAACAACAGCCGCTGACTCCTCTTCGTATGCTAACAACGGCACGATCAGTGGCGCCACCTGGACGACCGGCGAGGTCAACGGTGCCCTGAACTTCGATGGGGTTGACGACCGAGTCCAAATTCCAAACAGCACCAGCCTCAGCTTGAGCACGAACCGTGTCACATTTGCTGGATGGATCTATCCCACCAATGTGTCCGGCAGTTGGACAACCATCATCCAGCGATCCAATACAGGTGCATCCTGGTTCGATTGGCAGATCTATTCTCGTGCGTCTGATGCTCCGACGCCAAACCATCCTGTCTTCCGTGTGGATTGGAATCAAGACGGGATCATGGATTCAAATGAACAGGTGCAGGGCGATATCATCCTGCAAGCCAATACCTGGTACTACATTGCCGCCACCTATGATGGCACGGCGATGAGGTTCTACATCGATGGCACTTTGCGCGGTACTACGAACATCTCCGGTGGCACCATCCCTGCTAGTACCCGACCAATTTGGATCGGCGGTAACGATGCCTGGGGTGAATACTTCCCCGGCAAGATCGATGACTTCCGCATTTACAACCGGGCACTGAGTCAGGCGGAAATCCAAACTTTGATGACGCCGCCGACCTGCTACGCTTTGACTCTGAGTCACACCGGAGTGGGAAGTGATCCGATTGCTTCCCCAACCAACTCAACGGGCTGTTCAACTGGACAGTATGTGGCAGGAGCAACGATCAACTTAAGCGGTGCTGTTCCAACCATAGGCTGGCAGATTGATAGCTGGACCGGTACGAACAATAACTCCAGCATCGTCAGCACAAATACTGTCACCATGCCTGCCAGCGCGCGTACTGCCAGTGTCAACTATACCCAGATCGAATACAGCTTGACGGTCAATACTGTGGGTAATGGTGTTGTGGGCAAGAGTCCAAATCTGGCTACATATCATCATGGTGATGTGGTGCAATTAACGGCGGTACCGGATGCCGGCTGGAGCTTTGCAAACTGGTCTGAAGACTTAACCGGAACCACCAATCCTGAATCAATTACCATCAATGGCAATAAGAATGTCACTGCGACTTTTGTACAGGACCAGTACACATTATCGATCACGTCTGCACATGGAACTGTGACAACCAGTCCTGACAAGATCACGTACAACTATGGTGAGGTGGTGCAATTAACATCCACACCGGATGTGGGCTGGAGCTTTGCGAATTGGAGTGGAGACACGACAGGCACAAATAACCCAGTCTCTGTCACCATGGACAACAACAAGACAGTCACCGCCAATTACACTCAGAATGAATATACTCTCACTGTGAATGTTGTCGGTAACGGTGTTGTGAGCAGAAGTCCTGATCAAGCATCGTATCATTATGGGGAGGTGGTGCAAGTATCGGCTATGCCTGATGCAGGCTGGCAATTCAGCGTATGGTCCGGAGATGCAAGCGGAACGACAACCCCGGTATCTGTCACGATGGATGGAAACAAGATCGTAACCGCTACTTTTAGCGAGACTACTTCCTATGTATTCCCATCCGGTATGCTGACGAGTTGGAATAACACCTTCAGTTGGGCAGGTGTCACCGGGGCGAACTGGTATCTGGTGCAAGCACAAACGAACGATGACACAATCATCTTGCAGAAGTGGTACACCGCGGATGCGGCAGGCTGCTCTGGCGACTCGAGTTGTACAGTCTCGCCTGCTGAGACTTTGAACCTGTCCAACGGCGATTACAAGTGGCGCATCCTGAATTACGGCGACTACGGCTACGGCAGTTGGACACCGTACACGAACTTCAACCTAAACGCTGCCTGCTACGCTCTGACGACGGATGTACTCCCAGCTGGTAGCGGCACCTTCCATGCCACGGCACAGAATTGCTCTGGCGGCTACATTGCGGGCACAGTCGTGCAATTGACGGCGGTCCCGAATTCGGGTTATGCCTTTGTTAGTTGGAGCGGT
>Ga0210377_10001909_pt1 | contig 18589 bp, 34 predicted proteins | sample PLM4_65_b1redo_FD_155480 | JGI IMG/M metagenome (GOLD analysis project Ga0210377, IMG submission 155480) | Groundwater sediment microbial communities from an aquifer in East River, Colorado, USA - PLM4_65_b1 redo | ecosystem: Environmental > Terrestrial > Soil > Riparian zone | place: USA: East...
GCCATGTAATTGCGCTCCTGATTCTAGATGATTGTGGCTGGGTTGATTGGTAGTTATAACTAAATTCAAACGCCAACGAATATAAGCACTTACAGTCATGCTTCGTTCGCGGGCAAGTCGGCAGATTTGGGATTCTTCAGCCGGAGTCACAGCACACGTGACCAACGATGACAGCTTGTCAGCATCGGTCTTGCGCGGACGTCCAACGCGCTTCTTCACGGGCGATTGATCCCAACGGTGCATCGACACTGCGGATGAAACGGCGGACCCGGTTGTGAGAATGATTCACCGACAGGCACCGGGCCTTCTTCGGCGATCGATTCGCAGATCGGGCACGCATCTTCAGACAAGATCAATTCTTTCGTTGCGGTCGCACTCAACAAGCCATCGTCTTGCGCCTGCAACCATGATGCTTCTTGCCCTGCATTCAACGCTTCTAAGATCTCTGTGCGTGCGATCGTATCCGCGCGTCGGACTAGCAGATCTTCTGCGTAGTTGTCGACGCGTTCGTTGACACGTTCAAGCGACAGCCCAGAATCAATCAGCTTCTTGCGGAACTTCATCACAGCTTGACCTTGCGACGACGTCAAGCCAATCGTCGGCACGATCATACGCGCGGCATCATACGGCGGGATACCATCGCGGATCGATTCGACAATCATGTTACGAATGTTCCGCTGCGTTTCTTCGGAGATCTCCTTGACCAACTTTGCAGCCTTGCGTTCCGCTTCGCGAGTGGCCTGCGGTGCTTTGTCGTCGAAGCGAAACTTAATGATCGCTTCACGCGTTGGTGGTTCGTTACGTTCCTTCGTGCTAGGTCCAACAACATCGCCGCCAACGCTGACCGTATATCCGCGTGATGTCTTAGCGATTGTGCCGCCTGTCTCACTAGCATATTCTTCGGCTTCGCTTTTACCGAAGTAAAATACGCCTTTGTAATAGTTCGTTGTGGCTTTGGTTGGTTTTGCCATATCAACGATTCAACGTCGACTTGACGTGCCCCGCACCAAGCGTGCCGCCTTTCATGAACGCTTGAATCATCAACGGTTTTACGATAGCAACCGCGTCTTCTATCGCTTTCATGTCCACAACTTGCGTTGCATCACGAAGATTGTGCAGGGCTAGTGCCAGCTGATTGATCGACGTCTCCTTCTGCAACTGCCTCATTGCTCTTACGAAGCGTGCGCGAAAGGATGCTTCGAAGTAGTCTACCGCCGAACCAACCGCCCGGATTTCGGCTTGCAGGCGTTTCACTTTTTGCGGCATTAGTTGTTTCCGTTTCCCCTGCTTCGCGGCGATCGAATTCGTCCATCAAGTAATTCATGCAGACATGCCACGGTTCACCCGTGTCGTTGCTTGCACGCTGCGCCGCACCAAACAAATGCAGCGCAGAATACTCCGGGTCAGGTTCTTCGCGCACCGCGTAGATTACCCGATCACCGGCAAGAATCGTGTCGCGATCCTTGCTGTCGATGATGGAACGCAGCCGCTGCTTCATGCCGCGTTTGATCTGCCGGGTGCTCTGATGCCCTGTAACGAAGTTGTATCGTTGCTTCTTCGGCGCATCAAGCGGACGGATAGACGCACGCGGCGGTTCCTTGAACGACGGAAACACCGGGCCTTTGAATCGGTGCTTACTTCTTGCCATGCAGATTCCGCGTGACGCCTTGAACATCGCCGCGTTCAAGTAACTTGGCGTTGTTGTAAAGTTCATCTTCGGCCATGCGATAGCCAAGCACGTCCATCGACATGCGATCCAGTGTTCCGCGCCACTTCAATACAAGATCGACTTCGGGCGCGATGGTAGGCGGTGTTGATACCGGCTGCACGACTTCGGGTGTCTGGTAAGGCGCATCGATGTTCAACGCAACAGGCACCACAGGCGCAGGCGGTGCCGTGGCCGTGCGCGCACGAACGACCGTGACAATTCCAGATACGATCTTGTCGTTGCCCGTCGCGGCGGCGATCACTTGAATCGCTTCCGGGTGATCGTAAAGAAACTTGCCCGCTTTCAGCAGCCCTTTACCAAACGATGCCCAACCCATAGCACTAATCCTTTCTACGTCTTCGGAAGTGCGTAACCAACAGGCGGTGTGATGATGCCGCCACCTTCCTGTTTCTTCTTGATGTAATCGTGTATGGCATCCTTTGCAGCCGCCAACATGCCATACGCGGCAACCTTGTTGTCGATCTGTCCGCTGACATGGATCATTCCCGCGTCATCCATCACGATCGTAATCTGCGCAACCGCGTTCATGCTGGGATTCTCCGTTAGAATTCTGGAATAGGATCCGGTTCCTTCGTTGTCGGCTTCCGTGCGCCAATGTCTTTCAATTCCTGTGTGGCGTCGATGCCTTCACGCGCCCAACCGCCCGTAATGAGCAGCTGATACCACGTTTCAAAACTCATTTCGCCTGCCTGCAGCGCAGTCAACGCGATCTGAATCTCTTGCGGTGTGGCGCGAACGTCAAGGAACTCTTTGTTCAACTCGACGTTCGCAAGTGCATCGTTCGGCGTCTTGTCGGTGGACTGCCACCACACGCAGATCTGTAGAAACGCCGATAAGCCCAGTTCAAGCGCACTTGCAACCGACTTAAGTGACGCGGACTCGCCTGTGTGACGCATGCGAACGGCTTGCGCCGTTTCATTCACGGCGGGTTGATCTTCAAGCAAACGTGCGCCTAACGTTGCCATCTGCTTTTTCTTTTCGTCCATCGCAACAACGATCGACGCAAGTCCGCTGCCGGTAAACTCCAACATGCCCGCACTGCCGTTCACGTCGAGATCCCACACGACAGACGGACCGATCTTCATGTCAGAATTCTGTTCACCCTTCGCACCGCAGACATACGGCGTAGGCAGCGCGACAAGATGCAACCCGTATTCATGATCAACGGAGTTCCGCCAGTGTCCGAGGTTGACGTCTGCGAGATCGATCAGCGGCGGTTGTTCAAGGTCAGATCCGGCATGCAACGCGCCCAAGAAGACGAACGGAATGAAGGTCAGTGCTTCGCCACGTCGCATCAAGACGACGTCGCCTTCGGGTGTCTGTTCGTATTTGTCGCCCGTCTTCGTCTTGCGCCAAATCTGCGTAACAGCTTGACCTAGTGTGTTGAGCATGATCACGCGGAATTGTTCGACGGTTTCACACGTGAACGGATCCGCGTCGTCGTAGGCAAGTTCTTCATGCTCGCGAAGAACGACCATTGTTAAGATTTCGTCGCCGCCCCTGCGTGCCGTCTTCCAATTGATGATGTCTTCCGCCTTATATGCCACAGCATACGGACGCATGTCGACTTGATCGCGCACGATCGCGCCGTTTGTTGGCTGCGCTGTGATGGGTTGCGGCATGTCGACCAACACGCCGTATCGGCCGGTGATGAAGATCTCTTTGCCTGCTTCACGGGCAAATGTTTCGAACGGCACGTTAGTTAACGTGATATCGTCTAGCATCGGGCGGAACGATTCGGGGATCTCGACTTCGGGTGCTTCTTGAAAGATCATGCCGTTCAAGCCGCCCACCGTGCGCCCGACTGCGTTGTAAAAGTTCCCACGCTTCCGATACGCCACGTTACCGGCTGTGTCTTGCCCAGGAAGATCCGGACAGTGCTCCGAACCAGCTTTCAAGACAGCATCACGCCCGTTGAAACACGTGCGAATCCGCGTCCACTTCGACAAGATTGATTCATAATCCGCGCGTGCTTTGTCAACGGGCATTTCGAACGACTCCTTACGGGACTGTTTCGATTGCGATTGGTGTAAGCGGTTGCCAAGCATTGACACCAGTGAACAACAACCACAAACGGATACGACCGCCGTTCACGATGGTTGCAAGATCTTCCGCAGACAACTCCCATTCCGTCATCACGGTTCCAGCTGCATCAACGGATGCAGGCAATGAGATATATCTGTCAGATTGCGATACACCAAAGACGCGCAGTTCGCCGCCTTCGTGCAGAGCAGGCAAAACAGCGATCATTTAGGAGTTCCAACGATGATGATGGTAACGCGTTTGCCGGGCACGAAGGCACGTTGCGCGCCTGTGCCTTCCGACGTCATTTCACGTTGAATACGCACAATGCAATTCGGATCGTCAAGGAGTTCTTCGACGCGCTTGACAACGTCGGCGGGCTTCGTCTTCTTATCTTCGCTCATGACTTGGCCGACGACAACTGTGACGCAGTGATTTCGCGAAGCAGTGTCTTAATCTTCGCAATCATCGTCGGATCAGATGCAATCCAAGTCCAATGGATCGCGTCGATCGCATCAGCAGCGTTAGACGCGTGAACCAGTGTCATGCGTTGCGCATCAATCGCGCACTTCGAACAGATGGCAGGACCGCCGCACATCGCTATTAGACCGTCCGGCCGAGTCCAGACGTGCCCATGACCGCTATTCGTTCCAAGTTGGGGCATCGCGTCTCCTTACTTATGCAACCCGTCTGCGAACGCTTCGAAGTTACCGCGCACGTTCGTCTTGATGCCGCCGCCGTGGTCCGTGTTGATACTGCGCTGGCTTGAAAAGCCGTTCGCCGAACTGAAACCTTCAACGCGCACAGACGCAGGCGCGGAGATCATCGGTTCAAGCCAACGTGCGCCACGACCTTCATTGTCACACGTGGAGCACAGCAGCGCAGACGTATAGATCTGCTGTCTCATAAGCCCGTGAGACGCGATCAACCGTTCTTCTTTGTGGTAACAGAACCCGCACTTGAATTCAAACAAAGGCATTGACGGCATTTACCTTACGAAGCCACGAACAGTCAAGCGAAATCGCCGTATCACAGCTTCCAATCGTCGATCGCGGACTGCTTCGCGAGTTCTAAGAAGCCGACTTCTTCAACCCGTGTCATTCCAGCTTGTGAGAAACCAACCTTATACGCGTTGTTGGACGTCCTGTAAATGTAGACGAAGACACCTTGGATCACATCGCGATCCTTCAGCACTTCGGCTAAGGCATCCTTCAACATATCTTCGACGGTCCACGAATTGCCGTCCATCTTAACGAAGGCTTCCCGCTTCCGATCCTTCGCGGCTTTCTCAGTCCGTGCAACGTCGATGTCAATCGGATCTGCCATGCTAGCCCCACAACGCTTTACGAACAAACAACGCGCCGCGTAGCTGTTCTAACGCGTATCGCATCGGATCGATAATGTGGTTCTTCTTATCTTCGATCACGTTGGTTACTAGGCCAGACAGTTTATCGACGACGAACGAATAGTTGTTGAATTCATCAAGCGTGTGAGTGCAGCGCGGGTGAATGATGATCTCGTATCCCTGCAGAAACTGCACGCCTTCTTTAATGCTGTTCTGCCCCTTCTTCGCGGGTTCCATTCCTGCGTATCCATTGCGGCGCAGGTAACTGATCGTATCTGGGCGTGACGAATCGCTGACAATCGCGTGCTTCCGTGCCCAAGCGTGATTGGGTTTATCTAAGCACTCCCCGATCGCAGAGCCATCCGGATTGATTCGGCATCCGCATATCAGACCATCGAAGAAGCGCGGCAGATAATCAATTTCAACGCCGATCTGAAACACTTCATAGTCGACATACAAACGCTTGCGCGGCCACAATTCCCCCGTTGCCGAGTTGGTGCGTTCTTCATAACAACGCAGCAAGGTTGTCGGATCAACGCTGAATCCCCAGTCACTGCCTAGTTTGAACTGCGCGTTAGGTGGTGCCGTGAACGCTTCAACGCGGTAATTCTTAAAGATGCGCGCGTTACTCCGCTTGTGGTATCCGCCTTCCCACACCTGAAGGTATTTTTCAAAGTCAACGCGTCGATCCCATTCCATTTCCGCTTGCAAAACGTTTGGGAACCACGGGTTATCTCTGAACGTCGAACCGATCACGATGCTATTCGGCGGCACGTCAGGACCGCGCAACAGTTTATCAACAGGATCCGTGGGCAGTTCCGGATTCCATGAAAACCACAGTTCGCTTTGTTCCTTACGAATGGTCGGACGTAACAAGGTCAACGACCGATCGCTGAGCGTCTGTGCTTCTTCAACCCATGCGCCGTCATAGCCTTCAAGCGACTTGATACTAACGGCGGTGTGATCCTGCATGCCTTGAAAGATAATGATGCCGCCTTCCGGTGTTTCTATTTCGTTGTTCTTGATTGCGAATCGGTCTTGGAGTTCGTAAGTCTTGATCTTGTCTTCTAGTAGCTGCTTCACCGATTGTGACAGCACCTTCTGCACTTCACGAATACACACCCAACGCGTTTTAGGTTCGACGATCATCCGCTCAACAAGCAGAGACGCGAATTCATGCGACTTTGCCGAACCACGTCCGCCCCATGCGCCTTTGTAGCGTGACGGCTGAAGAAACGGCAGATACGCGCGTGCTGTTGGGATCTGTAACGTGCGGCCTGTCGGTGTGGTCACAGTCAGCGGCTTACGCCTTTCACGGTGTTAACCGTCACACCGAACTTGTCAAGCCATTCTTCAATCACAGTCATGGCAACGTTTTCGCCGTGGCCCATGATACGCTGATTGTTGATGGCAACCTGCAACATCGTCACGTGGTCGATGACATCGTTTGCCGCGAACCACGGGCCTTCGCGGTGCTCGACAGGCAGCGCACTAACACCGCCTTCGTTAGTCGTGCGCACGTCAATTCGATAGCGCAGCATTCGTCAACCCCTACTTGGTAAAAGTCGAACACGATTACTTTGCGTCAGACGGTATGAACTGTTCAACGCAGTTCTGTCGTTCGACTTGGTCTTCTGCGTCGATCACACATTGTTCAAGATCGCGCAGCTGCTGAATCGACAGATACTTCTTCGCGCCGAAGTGCAGCACGCAACCAGACGCAATCACGCTCTGCAGCGCAAGTAAGACCGCAAGAAGAATCAACGACACGTGACCCGCATGAAGACGCATGGTAACTCCTTACCGGCTTGTCAACGGTAACGTCGGCCACGGAGCAAGGCCGAAGAACAGCATGACAACCCAGATGAGACAGAAGAAGAACACGACGCCGTTGATCAACTGCTTCATGCCGTCTGACATGCTGACATTAGTAGTCAACATGTAAGTTGCGAAGCCGATGATCGCCAGCAGGATCACAAGGACAACGATGTTGAGTAGCATAGTCGGTTCTCCTTTTAGATTCTCCGCAGCCACACTGCGTAATCGTTATTGACTAACTGTCGAAATGGTTCCGTCGAATCAAGCGCGCGATGCCAACGACTATACTGCAACAGCGTTTCAACGTCTGTCAGCATCTGCAGCGTGATGGTTGGACTGATGCTCAGATGATAGGAGAATCCGATCGGCTGAGCATAGCGATACAGAGATTCATCAGCTACCCGCGTAGCCTCAAGCAGATCACTAATCGTGGATATCGCCATTAACAACCGCCTTCGCGTGATTCATCTGAATGTATTGAAGTTCCATGAACGACGCGCAGCGTTCCGCTTCGATCAATTGCGGATCACCGGGATAATTCTTCCCGGCTTTGATTCGTGCAGCAATCCACGCACGGATCGCGAGTGGTGCGGCCACGTCTCGCGCCAACAAAACGAACACCATTTCTTCGTCAGCCGCCTTGTTAAAGCAGCTATTCGGTAAAACGGCTTCGTTACGCTTTTTCATGGGGTTTGATGGCGCGGTTGAGCGCAGGATCGATCCCGGCTTGGTAAATAGGAGTGCCGCTACAATGCGTCGCGTGATACTTCTGAAACCAACGGCGCGTTGATTCGGGGCTTTTGTTGACTTCGCGCTGATACCCGCACTTGTCACACGTCATCGTGGGTTGAGACATGGCGCACCTGTTACTTACGTGGTGGATCACACGGAACCCATGCGCGACAGACGTTGCACCAGAATTTATCGTCAAGGCTGAGCATCTGAATAAACTTGCCCGTGTGGCAGTGCTGACATGTCACGCGTTCCATGCTACGTCTTTACTAAATGGAGCCAACAAGGCTACAAACGTATCCGCCTATACTCGCCTTGAGGCTAGACGTCGAAGAATTGCAGCGGCTTCGACGAATCTCTATGCCTGCGCCTTCGGTGTCGTTGCCTTGATCGTGATGGTCAGTTCTTGCGACGTCTCCCACGCTTCGAACGTCGGCTGTTCCATCGGCAACACCGTTACGTCACGATGCATGTCAACGCGGCAGTCCGGAAGTTCAAGAAGCTTTTCGATTTGAATTAACAACTGTCGTCGTTCGTCTGCGTTCATTTGGCCTGCGCCTTCGGATCCACGATCACGCGTTCGATGCGCGCAACGACGTCAACAGGCCCGCCGCCTTTGCCTGTCAACTCAACTGTGTTGGGGAACAACCCGACGTGTCTGCCCATCAACTTAAGCGGCCCTGGTTTCTCCCATAGCCGCAACTCGACGTCATACGTGATCGTGACGTTGCCGTCTTTGTCTTCGCGGATCGTTTTCTTCCGCTTGACAGACTGGATCGCGCGCATCGCGCCTTCGGGTGCGCCTTCCGCCAGTTCGATCCGTCCGTTGTCGTCGATCACGTAATGAGCCTGATTGGAATGCGACAGCAACGACATTTCATGCAGCACAGAATCAGCGGTCATCGCAACACGTGCGGCGCGTTGCGCAGTTAGGATCTCAACAAGGGCTTTCACCCTTGGACGTCCCAACACCGTTGCGGCCATTGAACCTGCGCTGTCAGTTGTCGTCGCATTAAAACAACCGCAGCGAATGAACGCTTGCGTTGCATTCAAGTCGACGATGTATTCTTCCGCGAAGGCGCGTTCCTTCACCGTGCATGTCGACGCAAGCGATTCGAGATCGTGATCTTCAGCGGTCATTATCGTTGAACGGTAACACGAAGTGCGCTCCTTGAGTTTCCACAAATTTTGTAAGCGTTCTCAAAAGATCGCTTACAACATCGCTTACACGCAAGTTGTTGATTCCCGAGGGGTTTATCTTGTTGTAACTGATGTAATTGTTGTAACAGTAGTTCTAAGACTTCTTCAACGAAAACTTTTTCCGTTGAGTGCCGTCGACCCCCCATCGCTTACACTTACATCGCTTACAACCTGTTTTTTCTTCGTAAGTAGCTGCGAACAAAGCACTTACCGTTGTAAGCGATGTGTCAAAACCCACAAACAGACCGATAACATCGCTTACAAACAGGCCAAAAAGACGGTTACTCGGCATGCCGGCTTTTTGAAACGCTAGAAGGGTATGTCATCGTCGATGTCTGCCGCACGTGTTTTGCCTTGCACGTTGTGCGCGTTTTCATCGTCACGGCTGATGAACTCAACCCAATCGACCACGTTTGACACGTAACCTGTTTGCACTTGTTCCCCGTGCGGGCGGACAGTGGCACGCCGAAAACCCAATCGCTGCATAATCTCGGACAACCGAATCTGATCGCGGCGCGTCCGCTTGTCAGGTAACACGCCTACAGAGTCCCACAAAAACGACGTCACGACGCGTGTGTGATCTCTATCACTGTGTAAATCGCGACTGCTCAACAGCGCGTTTCGGATGAGACTTTCCCACGGGTCAATTTCCCTGCGCTGTTCTTGTTCGGTGCCTGCAGCGGCCCACAACGCTTCGGGTAAACGGTGTGTTTCGCCCGCTGTTTCGCGCGCACACGCTTCCGCCCACAGTTGATCCCGATTGGCTGTGATCCACGCAACGTCAAACTTCTTCACGTCGACCGGCCAAAACCGCCGCGCACCTGTGGAGTCCGCAAGATATGCACTGCTGTTCGTGGTCCCAATCAACACGAATTGCCGTTGCCGTTCAATCGGCAAATGCGCATACGCCATCCGCGCAGGCCCGTCGACTTGTCGTGACAAATTCGCCTTCAACACTTCGGCAAGGGCTGGGCGCATGCCAGACAATTCCGGCACTTCGATCAACCATTTGCCCAACGTGGACTCAATCATCCGCTGCGAATTGACGTTCAGCTGAAAATCGTCTGTGAACCAATCAGGATTTGCGCACAACGCGCGTAGCGCACTCGACTTCTGCAAGCCTTGTTGCGATTCCAAGACAAGCATTTCGTCGTATTTGCAGCCCGGTTGTCGAACACGTCGAACGGCGGCGATCAGGACGATCGCAGAAACGGCGCGCACGTAATCCGAGGGTAACGCGCCTGCTGCGATGATCAACCAATCATCGATCCGTTTCTTTTCATCCCAGACAAGAGTAGCGAAGTAATCGCGCACAGGGTGAAACCCGTTGTTCCACGCAATACGCTTGATCACTTTTTCGAAGAAGTCAGGCGGCGGGCGGAATCGGTATTCGTCATCGATCTTCAACCACAGTTCGTTAAGCTGGCGATCTTCAAGCGGCACACCGTTGATCAATAGCTTTTCGCTGAATTCGTTGTATTTCAAATCAACGTTCAGCATCGACAGTGCGCGCATGACGTTTTCTTGATGGTCTTTGATGATCTGCCCTTCGACGGTGCGGATGAAGTCTGAATCGCGGCCTAACCATTCGTTGATGCGTTTGACGATCACCCGTCCGTTTTCGCCGATGATCTTCGCAAGCGCGGGACCGCCTTTGACCTTTTTGTCTTTGGCTTCTAGGCGTTTGTGTGTGGTGTCGATGGCAAGCTTGATGTCCGTGGCATCGGCGTTCCCTGTGAACAACATGATCGCGTTGCCGACGTTGATACACTCGTCTTTCGACAAACCCGCGCGCAGCAGGAAACCCGCCCATGCAAGCCGCACGTCGTGGCCGAAGCCCTTCTTACCGAAGTGTTTGGCGAACAGCATACCGATCGCACTCAAGCACACCGGCTGTTTGAGCGCAGACGCGGATTCAAGATGCGTGGGAACCTGCATCCGGATAAACTCAAGCGGTTCACGTGCAGAGTCTTTCGACCACACAGACGGCGGGCACATCGTCTGATTGCCGATCGTGCCGTCCAGCTTCGTTCCGCGAAGTTCGATCAGACAGGTGTTGTCTGTGGGATCTTCGTATTTGAATGATTTGAGTGGTTCCGGAGTGGTATACCAGCAGTGGGATATTTTCTTACCCGATCGGCCGAACATGAATTCAGATGGCGGGAGTAATGCCTGTGCGATTGGCGATCCGGGTGCCCAATCAATATCTACATCGTGTATGAATTTCCCTTCGCTGATTTCGTGCCCGCACATAATGCCGACGCGATAACCTTCGACGTAGTCTTCGCGTGTGTATGGGCGTTCTGTCCACCCGCGTTCCCGTGGCCCTTTTGAATCACCGATGTGCGGCCAGTATACTAGCCTGAAATTGTGTGCGAAGTAAAAATCAAGGACGGCTTTCGGTGCGATCATGCAACGCGCACCGAAATGTGATCAGCTGTAATGAGATACACGCCCTATCCTTCGTGTGTGTGGTTGAGGCAACATGCCCCACACACGCAACGGGATAAGCGTTACGCGTGTGGGCTAAGGTGTCCGTCGACACGGCATGAAGGCAGATTCGCGCGCTGGTCGGGCGGGCTGCGCCGCAGAGTCTAACCAGTGCGCCCGCCCAAGTCAAGACTTACGTGTAACTGCGCCCTAATTGCTTGATGTTCAAAAGCTTACACAGATTTGCACATCGGGCATTGACAAAAGAAGGGCGCGCCCTATAAACTGGTTGCATGTCGGAAAAGTGCTTCGCTTGTGGCAAGCCGTTACGGACGCCTGCGAAGGCTGAGACACTAGACGAGCAGTCTGTATACGTCGGGCCTGATTGTTTCCGCTCCATCAAACGTGGTTGGAAACAGGGTTATCAGCCGCCAATGGGCGGGCCACGGCTTTACCTTCCCGTCGTCGCAAGATTCCTGCGCGCGATTGCAAAGCAAAACGCACCAAAATAGCACACTGCGCTTCGTTGCACGGGCTATTGAAGTTCTCCGACGTTGCGCCGATAATACCAGTATGGTTAAAACAATCGTCGTCGCAATCTTCACGCTGGTTATCGCGCTGCTGGGTGCGCAAGTCCTGACCACGCTTGACGGCGCGGTTGCCAAGCGTGACGCAGCCATCGCGACCATGATCGAAGCGGCGCAGTAATGGCAACCATCGTCACCGTTTGCTGCGCGTGCCCAGATGCCGCGCAGCGAACCGCCGAAGCAACCAAAGCCGGACAGCACGTCTCACACGGGCTGTGTCCGGCCTGCGCGGCCAGAATCGCCGCAGAAGAAGGAATCGAACTGTGATGATGTGGGCCGCTCCGACCGAACCCGGCACGCTGCAACGCGTGTATTCTGACGACGTCAAGCGGGCATCTGTGGCCCTTGACATCATGTTCGGATCCGCTGTTGTCGTGGCGATGCTGATCGCAGCGGCGTTCTGATGACAATCGAATTGCTGGAACGCGTCAAGGAACACGTCTACACGTATGGTCCAGTTCGCGTGATGATCCACCCAGACGAAGCGACGACGCCGCAGCGCGCAAAGAGCGAACACAGGATCATACCTGTTGTCGTATTCATCCGCGATGACGGCTGGACGCTTGGTGCTCCGGCTGAATTGGAAGAAGCCGCCCAGCGCACGTGGGAAGGAAGCTGGATCGGTGTGATGCGTGCCCCATTCCACAAGGTAGAACCGATCTAATGGCTTTTTCACTGGCGTCGATCGTCGGCACGGTGCGCGGACTGCGCACCACGTTCAGCAAAGAGCAGCACGTGCGCATCGTCACCATGAACGGATGCATGGCCGACGTGCGCGCCAACATCCGCGAAGGCACCATCATCAGATTTACGAAGCGCGTGCTGTATGACGGCGGGAAAGGCACTCCCGTTACAATGGCGTGCATTCGCCTTGCAGACGGCACCGTTGACGAACGCGTGTGCGATCCGCAGAACGATTGGGTGCTGTTCGAAGGCGTGTGGGAGTTTCGCGAATGATTCGCACGCTGTTGTTCGTCCTGTGCTCTGCAGCCGTCTCCGCACAAACGCTAACAAACGCGGACCTTGGCAATAAGTTCAACCGCCCGCCCGCCGACGTCAGCGTGTATGCGTCTCTCAAGACGCGCGAATACCACGCACCACACGTTTACCCGCTGCGCATGCCGGAACGCCCGTCGACAGGCGCACTCACGCCGTGGGAGTGGCCGCAGCCGTCAAACGTCGTGCGTCTTGACGGTTCACCGTTCTTTCTGCCGCCAGTGACATACGGCGGTTGGCGCAGTTCGTTTTTTCCGATCACCGGAATTTACGGCGGACGCGTGCCCCACTCGGGATCCGAGGGTGCACACCGCAAGGGGCGACGATGAAAACCGTATCACTGAACGTCAAGTTGTTTCCGGCCGGTTCGACGAAGCCGCGTTTCGTTGGTTCGTTGGTCGCACTTGAAGTTGATCACGCGCCAGCTGATACCGTTGTGCGCGAAGATCTGGATCTGGTGTGGGCGGTTGAACGCGCCGTCAACGACACGATTGCCGGACGGATGCACATTGAAATTGCCGAACGCAACCCAGCCGACACGCAAGAAGAACGGGTGTTTCAGCGGGTGTTCATCGCTAACAAGCTGTCCGTATGGATCGCACGACAGACATCCATTCCAACACATTCGGAGTTCATCGACATATACGCCGCGAATCAGCTGCTGCACGACGTGATCACCGAAAACGATCGGCTTGTTCGCGCGCTGCGGTCGCTGGTGACGCGGCGGTTTCACTTTCGCGATTCGTGGATCAAAACGATCGGTGCGGCGGTGCGCCTGCAAGATGAAGAAGCCGCGAAGAAGATGACGATCGCTTACGTGCGACGACTTCGCGAAGCTGGTTTCTTCGTTGCATTGCGTGTGCTTGGTCCGGATCTCAGTTGGTTCAAGTGATGGCGCACAGGAACGAAAAATACAGACGCATCATCGCTGTAACGGAAACGATCCGAGTGTTGAACAGCGTGCCGTCTGGCACCCTCTATACGGCGTTGATGGCGCAGTGCCCTGATATCACACTTGGTGAATACCGCAGCATCCTTGACTTCGCCATACGTGCAAAGCTGGTTGAAGAACGATCCCACGTGCTGCGGTGGATCGGATGTGACTTTCGTCTTGCGAAAAACGGGGAAGTCGAATAGAATCAATAGATTACAGCCGGTGTTTTTGATATTGCATTAAGAAAGCCGTCATGATACCTTTACTTATCGCGCCTGACAAAATCGCAGGCGACAAGGAGAAGACGGCATGAGATTCGAAGTCAAGACGTTCAAGGCACCGCGCAGCACAACAATTCGTTACCGCGTGTTTGACACCAAACACCGCCGCGTAGCCTATACCGGATTCAGAACGCGCGAAACCGCCGATGCCTGTGCGAACAGCCTGAACAGCGAAGACGTCAAGACCGCACCGATCCCAACACTGGTAGCTGAATCCGTGCAGACGCCAACGCGGGCAAAGGAGTTCGCAACCATCATCGCGGCGGCTTGCTTCAACGATGAAATCCGCGCCATCGTTGCGCGGGAACTCCTGTCGCGCATTCTGACGCCAGCTGACGATGCCATTGCCGCGAAGCACACGGCCGCGTTCTGTGCGGCGGGCGAACTCACGACGGCTTACGATCGTCAGTATCGGGATTGATCGCCATGAAAGACGAATTGTCACGCTTCTTTACTCCCCAACAGCTGGCGTGCATCAAGCACCGGCTAGAAGTTCCTAACGCCGTCGTCGAAGCGTTCTTCGACGTAACTGACGATCAGGGTGTCCCTGTTTACGCGCGTGCCGATATGGCCGCTGTCATCGACGTCTTGCTTACACGCGGGTTGCGGGCGGCGGAAGATATCAACCCTGTCATCACCCGCGATGTGCTCCGAGAATGCGTCGAAGGGTCCACCTGGGCCGCGTGCGTATACGACGGCACACCCGAAGGCGATTCGAAGGCGCAAGGTGCTTTAACCACGCTGCGGCATGTCGCGAAGTTCATCGAACAACGCTATCAGATTCGCGTCACCGTTCCGGAAGCTTAGACATGGCATCAGAACGCGCCCGCACCGTCACAGCAGACTGTCCGTCGTGCAAAACCAAAACGCTTGATGTCATTGTTGGACGCAAGTCGACGGAACGCACGATCCGTTGTCCGTTGTGTAAGAACGTTTACAGCTACTCTGCGTGGGTTCTCAAGACGACGGAAAACGGTTCGACCTTTCATCAAGTCGATCTGATCAAGCTGTCATGATTACGCACCTAACGCAGCCAACGCGCACCAGCTGCGGCCCGACGTGCGTTGCGATGATTACCGGCTTCAACTTCAACCACGTCTTACACGTGCTGCAGGTGTCACGCGGCGACAGGCGGAAGAAAATCAAGTGGCATTCCATGAACGTTGCTGAAATGACGCGGGTATTGGCCGCGTTCAACAGAGACGTCGACAGGCGCATCCGCGTTGAAGACATGACGGACAGCGGTGACGAATACGGCTTGCTGCGCGTCCACGAACCGCGCAAGTCAGGCAACGGGCACCGGGCTAGCTGGCACTGGTGCATCATCGCAAACGGCGTCATTCATGACCCTTTGATGACGTGCGGGATCGATCAGCGCACGTGGTTTCACGAAGCGAAGGATCACAAGATTTTCTTTTACGCGGTCACGCGTCGGAAGGGTTAACGGTGCCGAAAATTCGATACGTCACGAAGAAGATTGGTCGCAAGCGTCTGGCGATCATCGCGAAGGCAAACGAAATCATCGACGAATACAGCGCGCAAGGTTTCACGCTGACCCTTCGCGCGCTGTATTATAAGTTTGTGGCACGCGATCTGATTCAGAACACGCAGCGGAATTACGCCCTACTCGGAGACATCATCAACGATGGGCGGCTGTGCGGTCTGATCGATTGGGAAGCGATCGAAGATAGAACGCGGAACATGCGCGCGGTTCCGCATTGGACATCGTCACGCGAGATCATGCGGTCAGCCGCGCAAAGCTTCGCGATCGACAAATGGGCAACGCAGCCGTTTCGAGTGGAAGTCTGGATCGAAAAAGACGCACTTGTCGGTGTCGTCGAAGGCATATGCGCAGAACTGGACGTGCCCTATTTCAGCTGTCGTGGTTACACGTCGCAGTCGGAAATGTGGGCAGGGGCGATGCGTCTCAAGTCTTATCTGCACAACGATCAGAACACCTTGATTCTTCACCTTGGGGATCACGATCCATCCGGTAAGGACATGTCGCGAGACATCGAAGAACGCCTTGATCTGTTCATGGGCGGCACGGAGTTCAAGCGCGTGGCCCTGAACATGGATCAGATTGAGCAATACAACCCGCCGCCCAACCCAACGAAATTCACCGACAGCCGCGCGAAGCCTTACATTGCGGAGTTCGGGGAACACAGCTGGGAACTCGACGCGCTTGAACCGCGCGTGATCGTCAACCTCATTCGGGCGCACGTGGAAGCGGTGCGGGATGAAGATCGATGGCTTGAAGCCGTTGAAGAAGAAGAACGGCACACGGATCTTCTGAACAAGGCTAGTGCGCGATGGTCAGAAGTCGTCGATTTCTTGGAGCGTGGCGCGTAAACGCAGCCACACACGCCACACTTTTTGAAACGGAGCAATGAGCCATGAGCAAGCCGAAGATCGACACGGTCAAGAAGCACGATGACGGCACGTGGGGTTTCCTTCACCCAGAAACAAAACAGCTGACGGGTTCTTACCGATTGCGTGTTGTGGCCCGTGCTGCCCGCGCTGCTGCCGTGAAGGGCATTCCGTTCGGCGAACCGGCTGCGGATGACACAACGACACGTGATGACAGCGGCACGCTAGGCGACGAAGGTGCGCCGTTCCCTTTCGCGGAAGCAGCCGACGACGTTGAAGAACCGGGCGTGTTGGGCGCAGGCGTCGTGTCAATGGACATGGCACCGATCGAACAACGCGTGTTCGAAGAAGTTGTTGACAAGACCGTTGTCGATCCCGTAAAGTCTCCTGTAGACAACGCGACGTCAGCGGATGCGACGTCAACCGGAGAAACGGGCGACGTCGCCCCACAGCAGAAGGAAAAGACCATCATGATCGTCAAGTTCGTCAAGAGCACCAAGGATCGCAAGTCGGCGCAGATCGTCTATCAGGCGGAAGGCAACCCGCGTTTCAGCCTGCGATTCGCAAAGACTGGCTTTGTCGATGCGTCGAACACGCCCGCGTTCATCAACATCGAAAGCGATGCGTTCGCCGAAGTGAAGCCGAAGTTGACGGCAGAGCAGCGGAAGCAGGCGCGCAAGGATGCTCCGAAGCTGTCGCCCGCGCAGAAGCTGGCGAAGCTGCAGGAACGCGCCGCGAAGCTGCAGGCCAAGATCGACGCCGAAGCGGCGGCGAAGGCGGCAGCTGCGTCGACTCCTGCAACTCCGGCCGCGTAACACCCGCACGCGCCGTCACGTGTGTTCACGCCGTCACATTGGGCAACCAGTGTGACGGCGTTTCCGTTTGGTGAACTCATTATGAACATGCCACGTGTTAACGTTGGTGCTTACTTTTTCTGGCGCGGTAAGTGCTACCGTCGTGGACGCGGTATCTTTTACGTCGCGCATCCAAACGGAGATCGTATAATTCAACGGGCGTTTCGACAACGCATGAAGAAACGTCTTCGTCGTCACGGATTACCGGCTGTCGTATCATCGTGGCCGGTTCCATGATCAACGACACGCCCGACGCTGCCCCGTCGTCGAGCACAGTAGCCGCTACAACGACGAACGACCCGCCTGACACTGTCTTACCCGTCTCCGCTGACGTGCCCGCCACAGGGGCGGCTACGGACCCGGCTGCAAATGCCGCCTTGACGGCACACGATATCCAACGAATTTTTGCAGCGCGCGGCAATCATCTGTTCACGCGCAACGGCAACATCGTCGTCAACAACGCAACCACGTTAACCGACTATGATCGCGCGTTACTCAAGCAGTGGAAATCCGAACTGCTGGTGATCGTGCCGCTATTCCCAGGTGAAACGCCGAAGCGCAGCACGATTATTCAATTCATAGGCGAAGCACCCGCGCAGAACGCGCCGTCTGATTGGAAGCTGGAAGCACCGCCGTCGCTGAACGGGATCACAGAAATCGAACTTGATTTTGAAACAGACGGCGTCAACTGGCATGAGAAAGACATCATGATCGGTTGGGCGGTGCGTCTCCCCAACGGTTACAAGAAATACTTTCCTGTTCGTCATCGCAACAGCAGTGTCGAACAACTGCCTGAAAACGTAGCCCGTGATTGGTTCAAGCAAGAACTAAAACACGTGCGCATCACCAACGCAGCAACGCGGTTCGAAGTCCATACCGCACGCGCGTTCGGCGTTGACCTTGTGGAACAAGGCTGCACGTTCAGCGACGTCATGCACTATGCCGCGTTGCTTGATGATCATCGCAAACGGTTCGCGCTGACCGTGCTGTCACAGGATTACTTGGGCCGCGAAAAAGCAGGCATGAACTTGGATCCGTCACGCATGGCGGATTATGAACCGTGGGTTGTCGCACAGCGCGCAGAAGGCGACGTCGAAACCGTTGCTGAACTCAAGGCGGCAATGTGGCCGCTGCTTGATGCACAGGGCCTGCAACGTGTTCGCGCGCTTGAAGACGAAGTCATACCCGTCGTGTGCGAAATGGAAGCCAACGGCGCACCGATCGACGTTGAATTGTTGCATCGTTGGAACAAGGAAAGTCAAGAACACTACTTCGGTTTGATCCGGGAGAT
>Ga0210377_10001910_pt1 | contig 18585 bp, 10 predicted proteins | sample PLM4_65_b1redo_FD_155480 | JGI IMG/M metagenome (GOLD analysis project Ga0210377, IMG submission 155480) | Groundwater sediment microbial communities from an aquifer in East River, Colorado, USA - PLM4_65_b1 redo | ecosystem: Environmental > Terrestrial > Soil > Riparian zone | place: USA: East...
CCCAGCATCAGCAATCGCCTCATCGACGCCCGCGCTGAGGCCGTGGCGACCACGCCCGCCTTCCGCTCGGACTCCTCGCATTGCCTGCACTTGTATGGAGAGATCAGCATTTCGTCTCTCCCCGTCGTCAAAGGGTACCGGTTTCTCTCAGAATGCTATAGTCTTCCAACGGCCGGAGGTTTTCGCCGTGAGCCTGTTCCTGCTCACCTTCTTCCTGATCTACGGGAGCGTCCATGCCTACGCGTATTCCAAGGCGAGGGTCGCCTTCGGGTTCGGGTGGGGGCCGTCTCTCGCCACGATTCCCGTCCTCGCCGCGTTATGCTCCGGCCCGCTCATCGTGTACTACCTGGGGGAATGGGAGCTGGCGGGAGCCGCCCGGGCCGCCTCGTGGATCGGGTATACCTGGATGGGGCTGCTCTTCTTCTTCACCTGGACGAACCTCGCCCTCGACACGGTGAACCTCCTGGCGCGGCTTGCCACCGCCGCCTTCGGCACGGGGCCGAAGCCGCTGGTGGCGTACGGCCGGGCCACGTTCCTGACCCTCGCGGGGCTCTCCGTGGCGCTGGGGATCTATGCTTTCCTTGAAGCCTCCCGGATCCGCGTCGAACACATCCGGGTGTTCACGGACAAGCTGCCGGCGTCCGTCCCGCGCCTCCGCGTCGCGCAGATTTCCGACGTCCACCTGGGGCTGATGGTTCGGCACCGGGAGGCGTCCGCCATCGCGGCCCTCGTCCGGGAAGCTCACCCGGACCTGGTGGTCTGCACCGGGGACCTGGTGGATGCCCGCCCCAATCATCTGGACGGGCTCTCGGAGATCTTCCAGACGATCCGCCCGCCCCTCGGGAAGTACGCGGTGACGGGGAACCACGAGTTCTACGCGGGGATCGGCCTGGCGCTCGATTTCGCGCGCCGGGCAGGCTTCACGGTCCTCCGGGGGGAGGCGGTCGTCGCGGGAACCGTCCTGCGCATCGCCGGGGTCGACGATCCAGCGGGGGCGGCGTTGGGCCTGGGTTCCGGCCGATCGGAAGAGGCGGTCCTGGGGAGCGAGCCCTCCCCCCTCTTCACGCTTCTCCTCAAGCACCGCCCCGTTCTCTCCCCCGGGACACGGAGGCAGATCGACCTGCAGCTCTCCGGGCACACGCACCAGGGGCAGATCTTTCCGTTCCGGCTCCTGGTCCGGCTCTCGTCCCCGCTCCTCGCGGGTCTGTACGCCTCCGGAGACGGGGGGGTCGTCTATGTCAGCCGGGGGACGGGAACCTGGGGTCCGCGGATGCGGTTTCTCTCCCCTCCCGAGGTTACGGTCCTTGACATCGAGCGGAGGCCGGCGGGAAGTGCGGAAGGGAGTGACCTCAAAGAGGCCCCGGCCGTTTCTTCGGTGTCCAGGTAAATCCCTCCTTCTCGTCGGCAGAGCGTCGCCCGCTGGCGGCATTGACCCGTTCCCCGTCCATGCAGGAGACGGTGCTGCTGTAGTCGCCTTGTGTCACTTTCATTCCACATGTGGGACGCACCGATTGGTCAGGCCTGCCTGTGACGGGCAGCCAAGGCCTAAGGGACGCGGCTCTTGTGTGCCTGTGCCGCTCCGCCGGCCGGCCTGCCGGGGTCCCCGATCACCGGCCATCGGATTCCGTCGCATTCCCGAGTCGCGGCGCGGCCGATTCCGGGTGGTCTCCATCACGACTACCGCTGGGAGAAGGCGGCCGCGTGAGGAGAGTGGCCTTTTTGCGGGACCCAGGAGGGCGGGGCACCCGGCGCGTGAGTTGACACGCCGCCGGGCTGCTGATAGGTTCCGGCCCGCCTGAGGAACCGCAAGGCTGGCTGATGGGGAAGGCCACGGCAACCTCCTGGTGCCTTCGGGCCCGCGCCGATAAACCCTGCCTGGCGTCGGGGCCGGATCGCCGCACGAGCCGGAGCGACATGCCGTGGGCCTCACCTTCTTCACAGGAAACGCGGCCAGGGGCGTTGGCCGGGCCTCCCATCCGGAGGGAAGGGTATGCGCTGGAAGAGGGCGGTGACCGTCGTGGGCGTCCACGCCGAGGGCGAGTACGGCAAGGTGGTCACGGGCGGCGTCGTGGACGTGCCGGGCAAGACCATGTTCGACAAGATGCGCTACCTGCGGGACCACGATGACGGTCTGCGCAAGTTCCTGCTCTTCGAGCCGCGGGGCGCCGCCGTGCACAGCGCCAATATCGTGCTGCCCTCCTCCCATCCCAAGGCGCAACTCGGCTATGTCATCATGGAATCGACCGAGTACCCTCCCATGTCCGGCTCCAATACCATCTGTACGGCCACGGCCATCCTCGAGACCGGCATCCTCCCAATGCAGGAGCCGGTGACCGAGATGGACCTGGAGACTCCCGGCGGCCTCATCCACGTGACATGCCAGTGCCGTGACGGCAAGGTGCTCCAGGTGAAGTTCCGGAACGTCCCGGCCTTCGTCCAGTCCCTGGACGCACCGCTCGAGGTGAAAGGCGTGGGGACGCTGACGGTGGATGTGGCGTACGGCGGCATGCACTACGCCCTCGTGGACGCGGCCAGGCTCGGCTTCGCTATCACGCCCGACGAGGCGCGCGACATCTGCGTCATGGGCGAGAAGATCCGCGAGGCGGCGCGCGAGCAACTGCGGGTCATCCACCCGGAGAACCGCGAGATCCGCGGCATCACCGTCACGGAGTTCACGGGGCCGCCCAGGCGGCAGGGCAGGGGCCTCACCGCCAAGAACGCGGTGGTGGTCTCGCCGGGGCGCATCGACCGCTCGCCCTGCGGCACCGGCACCTCGGCGCGCCTGGCGGTGATGCACGCCCGCCGGCAGATCCGGAAGGGTCAGTCCTTCGACCACACGTCCATCATCGGGACCCATTTCCTTGGCGAGGTCGTGGGGACGGCCCGGGTGGGCACTAAACCGGCCGTCGTCACGACTGTGGCGGGCCGCGGCTACATCACCAGTATCGGGCAGTACGGCCTCGACCCCGACGATCCCTTGCCCGAGGGGTATACCCTCTCCGACACCTGGCTCAGGACGGTCACCTCGATCCAGAAGTAGCACACGGCCATGGCCAGTCGGTCCTCCGGGGGCGCCGGCCGTGTGGCCGGTATCCCGCCTGCTGGTGCCGGGTGAGGGTGTTCCAGCCGCTGTCCACACCCAGGCCAGGCGCGCCGGGGAGCCTGGCGCGGCCATCCCGGATGGTGATGTCACTGGTGCGGACATCCGGGGGACTGGCTGTCGTCGGAGACCAGGAGGGAGAGAATGAGACGATGACGAGAGCGGACCGAGCCCGTGCGCGCAGTGTCCTCGGGCTGGCTTTGACGGTGCTGGTCTGGCTCGGCGCATGCTCTGGGGCGGGTGGAGGCTTGGGGCCGGCCCCGTGGGCGCAACCACCGGATCCCTCCCTGGCTCCCTATGTGGTGACGCCCCAGGAGGTCGTGGACGAGATGCTTCGGCTGGCTGGGGTGGGGAAAGATGACCTGGTGTACGACCTGGGATCCGGAGACGGAAGAATCGTCATCACAGCCGCCCGGCTGTACGGTGCCCGAGGCGTGGGCTTCGAACTGGATCCGGAACTGGTCCGCCGGGCCCGCGAGAACGCCCGCCGTGCCAACGTCTCCGATCGGGTGGAGTTCCGCCAGCAGGACGTCATGACCGTGGACCTCTCGCCGGCGACCGTGCTGACGCTGTACCTCAGTCGCGAGGCGAACCTGAGGCTCCGGCCGCACATCCTGACCCAGGTGCGTCCAGGCGGGCGGGTGGTCTCCCACGAATTCGATATGGGCGATTGGCGACCGAGCGCCATCCACCGAGTGCGGGACGAAGCGGGCGGGTTCCGGACGCTCTACCTCTGGCCTATCGCGTCCAGCCGCCCCGGGGGGGAGGGCAAAGGATCCAGCCACCCGTAAAGGGGCACGCTGTTCAATAGGAGCTTTCCCATAAATAATATTCCCCCCTTTCTAAAGGGAGGTGAGGGGGGATTTTCCCAAGGCGTCCCAAAGCAAATCCCCCTACTTCCCCCTTTTTCAAAGGGGGATTCAAAAGCTATAAGACTCTCATCCAGAGGGAGGAGAAGACCCATGCAATTTGAGACGCTCGCCATTCACGACGGCCAGGCGCCGGAGCCGCGCACTGGTGCCGTGACCGTCCCGGTCTACCAGACGTCCACCTATGAGCAAGACGGCATCGGGCGGCCGCGCGGCTTCGAGTATTCCCGCACCGGCAACCCGACGCGCCAGGCGCTGGAGTCCGCGCTCGCCTTGCTGGAGCACGGGAAGTTCGGGCTGGCCTTCGCCTCCGGGGTAGCGGCCACGACCGCCGCGCTCCAGGTGCTGAAGCCGGGCGACCAGATCCTGGCCGGCAATGACCTCTACGGCGGCACGTATCGAATCTTCGAGCAACTGCTGCGCCCCTGGGGGGTGGACACGCAGTACGTGGACGCGGCCGACGCCGGCCACTTCGCAGAGTCCATCACGTCGCGAAGCCGCATGATTTGGATCGAGACCCCGACCAACCCGCTCCTGAAGCTGGTCGACATCATCGCCGTGGCGGAGATCGCCCGACAGCGGAATCTCTGGCTGGTCGTGGACAACACCTTCGCGAGTCCGTACTTCCAGCGGCCACTGGAGCAGGGAGCACACGTCGTCGTCCACAGCACCACCAAGTACCTCGGCGGCCACAGCGACGTGATCGGCGGCGCGCTCATCACCTCGGACGCCGCGGTGCACGAGAAGGTGAAGTTCTATCAGAACGCCGCCGGCGCCGTGCCCGGGCCGTGGGATTGCTGGCTGGTCCTGCGGGGACTGAAAACGCTGAAGGTGCGCATGCGGGAGCACGAGGCGAACGCGTTGCACCTGGCGCGGGTGCTCGAAGGCCACGCGGCTGTGGAACGGGTGTACTATCCCGGTCTGCCCGCCCATCCGCAGCACGATCTGGCGAAGCGACAAATGAGCGGGTTCGGCGGCATGATCAGTCTCGAGCTTCGAGGCGGTTTCCCCGCGGTCGAGCGGCTGGTGTCTCGGCTCAAGTTGTTCGTTCTGGCGGAAAGCCTCGGCGGCGTGGAGTCCCTCGTGTGCTATCCACCGCACATGACGCACGCCTCGCTGTCTCCCGAGGAGCGTGGGCGTCGTGGTATCCGCGACAACCTGGTCCGGCTGTCCGTCGGCTTGGAGAGCGCTCAGGACCTGGAGGCCGATCTGCTGGATGCGCTGAAGGGCTAATGGGGGGCCATTTCATGCAGCGTTTCTGGCGTGGGTGATGGCGGTGCTGCTGGCCTGCGCCGCGGCAGTGCCGGCGACGGGCGAGGTACGCGGCCCGGCTGCGGATCTGGGGCGAGAGCTGGCGCGGTGGCTCGGCGTGTCCTTCTCGATTCGGCAATAGTCGTCCACCGGGTCATCCCGCCCGGAGCTGGTGTGGTCCGCAATAACCCCATCCGTCCTCCCGTTGTGCTCTTGGTCTCCTCTGCGGGGTACGAAGGGGACCCGGCCCCTTCGTCGGTGTCGATGGCCGGGGGCCGGGCAACATCGGAGAACGGGGAAACGGGGAATAGAGTCGAGAGCCGCGAGCCAAGAATTACCACCCGGCGGCTGGGAGTCGGGCGAGCCACCCTGTTGCCCATCCTCGCCAGGAGCAGCCGATCCCCCGTGGTCAATGCTGAGCAGCAATCACCTCTCCACGGACCTCGAAGGTCACCGTGTCCAGATGGCGCCCATCATCCACGAGGGACAGGCTATGCCTTCCCGGGTGTGGGTTCCAGAACACAAGATCCCGCGCAGAGCCAAGCGCTGTTCCATCCAGGACCCAGCGGACGGGAGTACCGATTGCGTGGGCCTCGAAGACGACCCGCTGCCGCAAGGGCGGGATGTCCGGGTCCAGGGCGATGATCGTTCCCTCCACCGGGCTGACGATCCGCGGGTGGGCCGCCGCGAGAGGCTCGGCCTCGGCTTGCGGCTCCGTTCCGGTCAAGAACCATTCTACCCGATCCGGCTCCACCTGCCGAGGGAACTTGACCGGCCGGGAGACGACACCGGCAGGCGGGGACGGTGGAGAACTCGGCACCGCTCGGTGCAGCCACGCCATGACCTCGAGCCAGACGGGGGCGGCACCCGTGACCCCGCTCACATCCCGCATCGGCTCACCGGAAAAGTTGCCCACCCAGACCCCAACGGTGAAGCGTCGCGAGTAACCGACGCACCAATTGTCCCGCATCTCCGTGCTGGTACCGGTCTTGACGGCGCTCCAGAACCGGGTGGCGAGAGGGTTCTCCAGGCCGAAGGTCACGCTCCGGCTCTCCCGGTCCGCCAGGATGTTCGAGACGAGGAAGGCGGCCTGCTCCGAGTAGAGGCGTCGGCGGGCCCTCTCCCGTCCATCCTCCGGGGTCAGGCGGAGCGGACTCCCCACCCCTCCGTTGGCCAGCGTCCGGTAGGCGTTCACCAGTTCCCACAGGCTCACGTCGGCAGACCCCAGGGCCAGCGAGGGCCCGTAGTAGTCCCCCGACTCCGTCAACCCCTCGACCCCCAGGCGTCGGAGCTGCTCGGCGAACGCCTCCACACCCACCAGGTCGAGCGTCCTGACCGCCGGGACGTTCACCGATCCGGCGAGGGCGGTCCGGAGGGTCAGCAGGCCTTTGAACCGCTCGTCGTAGTTCTTGGGGCGATACAGGCCGCCCGCGACGGACAGATCCGTGGGCACATCTTCCAGGAGCGAGGCCGGCGTGAGAAGGCGCTGGTCCAGGGCCAGGCCGTACAGGAACGGCTTCAACGCGGAACCGGCCTGCCGCCTGGCCCGGACACCGTCCACGTGCGGAGCACTGGAGAGGGGGCCGCTCCCCCCGACGTAGGCGAGGACATCCCCGGTCTGGTTGTCCACCACGAGGACGGCGCCGTCCCGGACGTGCCGCTCACGAGCGGCGAGGAGATGGCGGCTCAGGCTTTCGATCGCCACGCGCTGGATCGCCCCATCCAGGGTCGAACTGACCGGGCCAGGGATGGCGGACCCGCGTAAGGGGTGGAGGAGCTGACGAGCCGCATGAGTGGCCAGGGCCACCCGCGGACCCATCCCCGAGGGGGCGTCCAGAGCGCGGCTCACGGCCGCTGCAATCTCTTCGCGGCTCGCACTCCCCCCGAGTACCTCCCGTAGCGCCCACGCCCGACGGATCACCATCTCTTGTCTTGCATTCGGCGCCCGGAGGAGTGAGGCCAGGACAGCCGCCTCTGCCTCGGTGATCCCGTGCGGAGCTTTCCCGAATAGAAGGCTGGCGGCGGCTCCGACCCCCTGCAGCTCGCCGCGAAAAGTCACGCGATTCAGGTAGGCCTCCAGGATCTCTACTTTGGACCACCGGGTTTCGATCGCCCAGGCCAATCGCATCTGGCGCCACTTCTGCATGAGGGCTTGCGGCCCGCTTCGCTCTCGCCGGCCCTCGGAGAGGAGGGTGGCGACCTGCATCGAGATCGTGCTGGCACCGCGACGGGCCCCCCCCGTGATCCGCTGGAATGCGGCAGCAACGAGACCTCGTGTATCCACGCCGCCATGGCGGTAGAAGCGCCGGTCTTCCGAAGCGATCACCGCGGCCTGCAAGGCGGGGGAGATGTCGGACACGCTGACCCACGAAAGCCGTCGCCGGGTTGCATCGGTTCGCACCTCGTGGACGACCTCTCCATTTCGATCCAAGAGCTGCACGTCCGAGGGGCGAAACGCCGCCCGGATCACCTGGAAGGAGGGAACGGTCGGCTCGGGCGTTCTGAAGGCGAGCCAGAGCAGGCCGGCTGCGCCGAGGGGGAGGATGAGGTACATGGCCCCTTTCATGGCACGACCTCCAGGGGTGCGTTCGGCAGTTCCCCGAACATCTCGGGCGAATACAGGGCCTCGACCCGTGTGGTCGGGAGCTGGAACCGGCCGCTCTGGTTGAGCCGGATTGTATACTCCACCGTGATCGTTCCCTTGGGAAGGTACTCGAAGTAGCCTCGATAGGCCTCGAAGGCTCGTTCTTCGAAAGCCAGCCAGGCCCATCCCTCTGGCTTTTCACCTTGCCGGGCGATCGCAGAGTCTCCGCCGAGGCCGGTGCCAATATGCGAGGCCCCGGCGGGGATCGGGTCGCTCACCACGACCCAGGTCATGTCGCTTTGCGCTTCGATCACCAGGCGGACGCGGACCAGGTCGCCCCGGCTCCAGCGACCCGGTTGCCGCGGTTCGATCGGCGTTACAGTCTTCGTGATCTTGAAGCCGCTCCCGAATGGCGCGTGCAGAGGGATCGCCGCCAGCGTCTGGACGGTGACCCAGGGGTTGCCGCTCCCCTCGTGGTTCACGGTGAGATCATCGCCTTTGGGAGGCCAGGGAAGTGAGAGCGTGTCCCCCCTCGGCGTCTTCGCCCAGTCCACCCGCCGCGCCATTCCCGCCAGGGACGCCGAGGTCGTTCCGGCCACAGGGACCCGCTCGAAAGCCAATGAGAACTTCTCCACGGCCAGGGCCCCCCAGGCGTTTGCCACGGTCAGGTCCCAGGCCCCGCGGTACTGACGGGCCAGGGCACCCCGCATGAGGCGCGGAAGATCCTGCTGCCACTGGGCCGCTTCCAAGAGGTGGAGGATCAGCCGCAGGGCGTTGACGTCGGAGGAGACCATCAGCCACCAGAGGGCGTCGGACCGCTCTGTGGAGAATCCCAGGGTGGCCCCCTGCAGGTTCAGCCGGGCGCGGATGATCTGCTCGATCTCCCGCAGACGCGCCTCTCGGTTCGGGATCCCGGTCACCCGATGCAGGAGGTTCCACCAGTCAATTACAGCGGAGGTCGGCCAGAGGTTCGGCTCGATCGTGACGCTGCCGAGGAGCCCCGGTTCCGCCTTTCCGTGGCGCGAGAGCGCCTCCAAGGCCGCGAGCTTCCGGATCGAGAGGTCGGCCGTGGGCAAGGCCGAACGGCGGAGGACCGCTCCCTCGACAAATCGCCGGAGCCCCTTCTCCATCTTGCCCTGGACTTCGGGTGGGATCGTCCAGCCTGACTCGTGGATCACGGACATGACATATGCCGTCAGGACCTCGCTCCCCTGCAACATCTTCGGGAAGTACTTCAGGAGGCCGTCCGAGTCCTGATACAGGGGAAGGGTCGCCGCGAGGCCTTTCCAGCGACCCTCGTCCTGCAGGGCCACGACCCGCGAGACCTCCTGTTCCAGGCAGTCGTAGGGGTAGCCGCGCATCCACTGGCGCACGCCTTCGAGGCCGTCGGTCAGCTTCGAGGCGAGCGTAACTTGGATGCCGCCCCGGCCCGGGAGGGCATCGGGAGGGAGTTCGACCGGCTGCCGCGTGGCCTGCTCCCACCGGAACAGGGTCGCCTGGAACGTTCGGACAGGTACGGCTTGCCGCACCTGCTGTGTCAGCCGGACCCGGTCCGCGGCGCCTCCTGGTTCTTCGGCCTGTACCTCGTAGCGCAATGCCTGAACGCCGAAAGGCACAGCGATCTCCCACCCAACCGTCCGGCCCTCACCCGGGGAGAGACTGGATGTCCGCGATGCCAGCGACTCACCCAGCCCCTCCACACGCCCGCGAACGGTGACGTTCATCGTTCGGTCGGTTGTGTTCCGGATCGTGAACTCGGATTGGAAACGGTCGCCTTCTCGGACCAGCGGGGGAATACCTGCCAGGACCATCAGGTCCTGCGTGGAGCGGATCGTCGTCGCGCCGGTCCCGAACAGGCTCATCCCGCCAGTGGCCACGGCCACGATCCGGAAGCTCGTGAGCGAATCATTGAGGGGAATTTCCACCGTGGCATCGCCGCGCGCATCCAGGGGAACTCGTGCCTTCCAGAGGAGCAAGGTGTCGAAGAGTTCCCGTGTGACCTCCTTTCCGCCCCCGCCTCCTTGGGGCAGGGCCTTGAGGCCGAAGTGACGCTTGCCCACGACCTGCATCTGCGCCGTGGACGTCCGGACCGCGTACCCTCGGCGTCGCATCATCGACTCCAAGACGTTCCAGCTCCGGTTCGACATCAGTTCGAGGAGACCTTCGTCCACCGCAGCCACGGCCACCTCGCTCCCCCTGGGGGGCGGCTGCCCGTCGGCCTTCCGCACCGCGATCTTCACCACGGCCTTCTCGCGGACCCGATAAACGTCACGCTCTGGAGAGACCTTGACCTTCAGTTCGTGGGCCTGCCAGCCGACGCGGATCTCCGCAATTCCCAGCTTGAAGGACGGCCGCCCCAGATCCACCAGCGCTGTGGGTTGCACGCCGCTCACCCGGCCGCGCACCGCCAGGACCGAGATGAACGCATTGGGCGCATAGCCCTCCTTGACCGGGACCTCTATGACCGGTTCCTTCCCCGAGAGGGAAACGACGGACGCCTCCAGGATCCCTTCCCGTTCAACCGTCACGAGGGCGGTCGCATCGCGGAAGGGCATGCGAACCTGCAGGTGTGCCGTCTCTCCCGGCTCGTACCGCCGCTTCTCCGGCAAGAGGTCTATCCGGTCATTGTCCTGGACGTCGAACCACCACTGCTCTGAGCCGGCCACCCAGATATCCTGGTGGGCGACACTGGTGTTGCCCGCCTGGTCTTTCAGGAATGCCTGGAGGATGAGGTTTCCGTCTGCCGGAGGCTTTCCCTCGCAGGCCAGCCGCCCTTTGGCGTCCGTGACTCCCTGGCACAGGACCCCGAGTCGTCGGATCTCTTGCACGTGCTCGTAGGCGTAGAAGCCTCCGACGAGACGCTTGCGGTGGGAGTAGGACTTGCGTTCCAGGAGGTCAACCTGCACCTGGGCTCCCGGCACGGGTCGCCCCGAAACGTCCATGACCCCGACCCAAGCCCTCAGCCTCTCCTTGGATGCCACCCAGGAGTCGGGCAGGATCCCCACCAACCAGTGGGCCGGCCACAGTGGAACCGTCGAGGAGATGGTTCGGATCTCGCCGTTCGGATCCCGGAATTCCATCTCCGCGAGGACTTCTTGCGGTGTGGCCATCCGGGGCAGGCGGGTGATGGTGACCCGCGCCGATCCGGCAGCATCCAGCACCAGGTCCTCACGCTGGTGGATGGCAGGCTTTCTTTGTGGAGCGGAGCGGGTCGGCTCTTCCCCTTCCTCGCCCTCCGGCTCAGCCTCTCCCTCCCACTCGTATTCCATCTCCGCGCGCTGTCGCGAGATTCCTTCTTTGACGGGACCATTGGCAAAGGTGAAGTTCTCGAACTCCTCGATCGTGGGAATCTGCTTCGGTCGGATCTGGGTGCGGAACGTTACTGGGAGGTTCTTCGCAGCCCCGCCCGCCAGGTACTGGACGCTGAGATCCGCGGGAAGCTGGGACACCGCGACCTGGGGGTCGGCCGGCAATTTGACGATTCCCTTCATCACCGCCAAGCGAAACTCCTGGACAAGAAAACCGCCGGATCTCATCTCCCGCTTGCCACTGCCTTCAGTGCGCACCATGACGACGTCGTACGAGCCGAGTTTGGCGTCCTTGGGAATGTGCCACGTGCTCTCGGCCGCACCGCCGGCGTCCCACTCCAGGGGGAAGTCGTACTTCTGGTCGCTCCCCAGGTGCCGGATCGAGAGGGTCGCGGGTCGCTTCCCGTCAGGCACCAGGGAGAAACCCGCGAGGGTCTGCATCCGGAGCAGATGCTTCATGTGGACCGTATCCCCAGCACGCAGGAGGGACCGGTCGAAGATCGTGTGGCCAACGACGGGCCCGTCGTAGCTTTCCTCGGGAAGCCGGAACCTCCACGACTCGATTCCCCGGTCCCAGCTCGAGTGGACGAAGCTCATGTCGTCCACTGTCTGCGCCGTGACGAGAACGCCGCTGTCCAGGCTCATGAGGGCGTTGGTCTGCGGATACGGATATTGTTCAAACTCATCACCGGGGACACGTTGCTTGGTGTTGCACCGGGGGAAGGTTGTTTCGGGCGGCAGGGCACCGACTCGGGCGATTCCCTGCCCGTCGGTCTTCCCCGTCCAGATGATCGTGCCATCGCACTGGTGCACGCTGACCCGGGCCTGGGGAACCGGCTGCCCCGAATCCAGCGTCGTCACCCAGACGAGGGAGGCCTCGCGCCCCCACTTGAAATGGACGGAGAGATTCGTTACCAGGGCAGCCGCCGGTACGTACATCGGCTCGGCCTTCCCCAAGAGGGAGGCTCCCAGGCGGGGGCTTTCCAACTCCACGATGTAGAGGCCGGGGGCCGGAAGCGGGATACCGATCACCTCGAAGGCCTTGGCGCCGTTGGGCTTGGGCAGCATGAACTCCTTGACCTGACCGGACCGTTGGTTGGAGCCGAGGAGAGAGGACTCCCGCCCGACAGCGGCCACCGCCTTGAGCCACGGCAAGACTTCGGTGCTGTGCTCCGGGGGAATCCGCCAGAGTTTCCCCTTAACCCGCTCCAGCAGATCTTGCAGCTTCCCTGTGAACCCGCTGCGGGGTTCCCTCTCCACGTGGAGGAGCCTCGCCTGCACCTGCGGCTCGAGGTTTCGAAGGGTGACGGGGAGCGCGGGATCGGCCTTCCATTCGACGATGCCGAAGCGGGCGGAGAATTTGGCGAGGGGAGGAAATGGCTCGGTCTTCACGGTGAGGGGGAACCGGCTCGCGTTCATCAGCGGGCGCCCGGCGTCATCCTTCAATCCACGAGGGATTTCAATCTGGAAAGACGACTCCTCAGGGAATGGGCCCTGGAGAACGACGCCCCGGACGGTCGCGGTTCTGGTCTTTTCCTCCTCCGGAGGGTATCGCCGCCCACCGGGGCCGACCAGGACGATCTGGTGGGCCTGCTCACGCGCCACCGGCGCAGAAAACTTGACGGTCATAGGGGTCACGGGAATGCAGCCGGCCTGGCGATTCTCCCGCTCACAGGAGAACTCTGCCGTGAAGGGTCCGCGGGTCTGGAAGGGAAGGACCTGGTCCTGATCGGTGGCCACGCCGCTTCGGGTCTCGACTCCCTTTCCCCAGATGAGCCTCACTCTGGCGTTGTTTGGAAAGTGCCGCTGGGCCTGCAGAATGACGATGGGATCGGAAACCGGCTCGCGGTGCCAGGCTTTCAGGATGTCCTCGCGTGCCTGACCAGTAATCACGCGAATGCCAATCCGCTCCGCAACCCCTCCAACGGAGAACGAGACATGCTGTTGGAGCGAGGCCTCCGTCGGCTCGGCGTCCAGGATGAGGAGGAACGCCTGCTCCTCGTCGATCGCCTCATTGCCCTCTCGGGGGAGAGAGGCGCGAATCACCGGGCCCCCGGTCGAGAAAGTGAAGACCTGATGGCCGCCTATTGGTTTCCCCGCCAAGGTTGTCAGGCCGGGGACAATTCGGAAGGTGCACTGGACCCCGGCGGGAAGGTCGCCCGCGAAGTCGTAAGCCCAGTTGCTGCTATCGACCCAGCGGGCCGTCCCCGGCTCAGGGCAGGTGATCTCGAAGGGGTCGGCAAGGCGCGGATCGCCGAGGGGAACCATCGGCTCAGAGAACCTGGCGGTCACCTGCCGGACCTTCTTGACGGTGCCCTGGGGGGTGAACTGCAGGAGATGGGGATCGAGGGGTTCTGCAGCGTAGACTTGGGCGGGAGGGAAGCAGAGCAGAAGGAAGAGCAGAAAGATCGTTTTCAGAGCGGACTCCTTGGCTGCGCGAACGCGGGAAAGGTTGTCCATGGCATCCTCTCTCTCCATCGAGAGCCCTCCGAGTCAAAGGTGTCAAGGGACTTGTCTATCGGACCGGGAGGCATCGATCAAGAGAAATCGTAAGCGAAGCGGAAAGAGCCTCCTGGTCGAACGCGAACCCCATGCATCCTGTGCCGGAGCAGCGGACGGCACCCCGATCGGGGACACCATCGAACGGGACGCGCGGGGTGAAAGCGCAACTGGCCCTCCTTCGAGGTCATCCGCTGTTCGAAACTGCTGTCCGGGCTTTGCTCCGCGAGATGAAGCAGAATATGAGTGTTATCTGAATAACTATACAACGTGTAAATTCAAGTGCATATAGAGTAATAGGTGATAACATTTCTTATCTTTCAAGAGAGTAACTATCTTGACTGAGTATCAATGATCAGATATTGCTGACGTTATGGGGCTGACCTGGCTGTTCCGCCAGCGTGAACGCTTGGAGTATTGAGGCATGCGGATCCCACGCTCCCGGTGGGTCTGCCGGCAATCGCGACGACCATCATCTTGAACTTCATCACCCTGTGGAATGAGTTCCTCTACGCCGTGGTCCTGATTACTGACGAAGAGAAACGGACGTTACCCCTCGGGATTCAGAAGTTCATGGGCGATCAAATGCAGGACATCGGGATGATAGCGACGGGACTGATGATCGCCATCATTCCGGTCATCGTGGTGTACGTCTTGTTCTCCGAGAAGCTGATCCGCGGCATGACCGCGGGCGCGGTGAAGTAGGGGGGGCGCCTTCGGACGTGGTCGATGCAAGCGGGGGGGTGCGAGGAAATCCGGAAGTGCACCGAGGCGGGCTTCTAAATGGAGGGAGCATGGCCAACGGATGGCGGGTTGACTGTCACGCGCATATCATCGTGCCCCAAAGGTTCCCGTATGCCGACGGGCCAGGATATAAGCCTCGTCCGGATGAAACAGGGGAGTATGACGCCTTCCGTCGCGTCCTCACGACGCACGGAATCAGCCATGCACTCCTCGTGCAGCCGAGCTGTTACGGGTACGACAACGCCTGCATGCTCGACGCAATGGCCAGGAGCGGCGGAAGGTTCAAGGGCATCGCCATGGTCGCCCCGGAGATAAGCCAGGGGGAAATGCAGACCCTCAAGGAGCAGGGCGTCGTCGGCATTCGGCTGAATCTCATGCGGACCGACCCCGAGGCCCTGTCGCGACCAGGCGCGGCTCGATTTCTGGCTCGGGTCAAAGCGCTCGGCTGGTTTGTCCAGGTGTACGCTACGGGAGACGTGTGGGCGGGAGTCGGAGAGAGCCTGCGCCAGAGCGGCGCACGGGTGGTCGTCGACCACTTTGGAGATCCGGACCTGTCGCGCGGGCTGGATCAGCCTGGTTTCCAAACGATACTCAAGCTTGGCCGCGAGGCTGACGCGGCCGTGAAGCTGTCAGCAGCGTTCCGGCCTTCGGTGCGAGCCTTTCCACATGAGGACGTCGAACCGTTCGTGGCTGCGGTCCTCGACGCCTACGGGTTAAACCGTTGCGTCTGGGGCTCGGACTGGCCTTTCATCAACACTGCTCAGCGGGTTGAGTACGGGGGCCTTCTGGACCTCCTGACCCGATGGCTACCCAATTCGGGCGACCGGGATCGTGTGCTCTGGCAGAACCCGGCACGCCTTTTCGGCTTCGAAGGGGAAGGAGTCCGTGTATGAGCACTCAGACCAACATGATCGGCCGTCCGGTCTGCGACCTGGAGACTCCGGTCCTGCTCGTGGACCTGGACAAGCTTGAGCGGAACGTCGCCACCATGCGGCGGATCATCATCCAGGAGGCAAGGATCGGGTGGCGCCCCCACACGAAGGCCATCAAGACGCCCGCCATCGCCCACAAGCTGCTTCAGGCCGGGGCCCACGGGGTCACCTGCGCCAAGCTGAGTGAGGCCGAGGTAATGGCCGCAGCAGGAGTCCGGGACATCCTGATTGCGAACCAGGTGGTGGGAGGCTCAAAGCTTGCCCGTCTGGCTCATCTTTGCCGGCACGCAGACATCATCGTTGCCGTGGACTGCGATGCTCACGTGAAGGCCCTCGATACCGCCGCCCAGGCGGCGAAGACGCGGCTCCGCGTGGTGGTCGAGGTAGACATCGCCATGAACCGGGCCGGCGTGGAGCCGGGGGAGCCGGTCGTCACTCTGGCCAAACAAGTGGCGTCCTGTCGGGGCCTGCGTTTCGCAGGCCTCATGGCGTGGGAGGGGGGTCGGCTCGCAGAGATTCCCGAGCCCGATGAGAAGCGAAAGAAGATCGAGACGGCCGTCGGTCTGATCACGGCCAGCGCCGAGCGCTGCCGGGCGGCGGGCCTCCCCGTAGAGATCGTGAGCTGCGGTGGGACCGGGACTTACTGGATCACGGCCAAGCTTCCCGGCGTCACGGAGGTGCAGGCCGGTGGGGGCATCTTTTGCGATGTGCACTACCAAAAGGACTACGGCGTACAGCACGAGTACGCCCTCAGCATCCTGACCACCGTGGTCAGCCGCCCGACCTCCACCCGCATCATCTGCGATGCCGGCTGGAAGGCCATGTCGCGGCATCCCGCTTTCCCTGAACCCCTGGATGTGGGTGAAGTGAAGAGTCTGAATCTTTCGGCGGAACATGCCACCATCGAGGTGGCCGCGCCCCGAGCCTTCCCCGGAGTGGGAGATCAGGTCGAATTCGTCGCTGGCTACTCAGACTCGACCGTCTTCCTTCACGACCACCTCTACGGGGTTCGCAATGGCTGTCTTGAGGCGGTCTGGCCGATCCTCGGGCGGGGGAAGCTCCAGTGACCCACGGAGGGCGAGTCGAGGGCGTCTTCTGCCTGGACTGTTGAAAGCCCGTCAGTGCATGATGGCGCCACCAGCCACGTTGATCGCCTGCCCGGTAACGAATTCTGCAGCGTCCGAGGCAAGAAAGGTTGCGACCGTCGCGACATCCTCGGGCGTCGCGAGGCGACCGAGGGGCACTTCTGCCGCCAGCCGCCGGATTCGTTCGCCTCGCTGTGTGGCGTCATAGCTCCCGTCCTCGCGTCGACCGAAGTAATCTACCCGCTCTGTGTCCATCGGTCCCGGACAGATCGTGTTCACCGTAATTCCCGCCGGTGCCAGTTCCATCGCGAGGGACTGGCTGAAGCCGACGAGGCCGAATTTCGAGGCACAATAGGCCGCATGTCCCGGTTGTCCTATTTTGCTGTTATCCGAGCCGATGTTGATGATGCGCCCACGGATCTTTCGATCGAGCATCACCTTCGCCACGGCGCGTGAGCAAAGAAAGCTCCCCTTCAAGTTGACACCGAGCACGATGTCCCAGGCTTCCTCCGGGAGTTGCACGACGGGCACGCGGTCTGCACCTGGCGGCGCGGCGGCGTTATTCACCAGGATGTCGATCCGTCCAAACGCTTCGAGCGCCTGCGCGATGACTATCTCGATCTGGGTGACGGACCGGACATCCAGAAGCGCCGTGAGGGCTCGCCTCCCGGTCGCCCGCACCTCGGCTGCGACTGCTTCGAGCCCGCCCCACGCACCCGCCGGTTTTGTGGCCACCACCCGAGTGCCCGCTGGGCTGACGTCCGTCACCACCAGATCGGCGCCATCGGTGGCGAAGCGTCGCGCAATCGCACGCCCGACGCCGCGCTCCCCACCGCACCCGGTCACCATCGCCACCTTGCCACTGAGATTGCTCATGACCACCTCCACGAGTCGTTCCATGGACGCCCATGCCGATGAAGCTCCAGCCTCCATATTCAGACGTGCACAAGGGATATGGAAGTTATCCTTCTACCCTGATCGAGGGGCGGTTGTCCAGACTTTCATGGTGCCGACAGCTTCGACCCTGTCGTACTCGGCCCCGTTGGTCAATGCACCCGGGGAGTTTTCCGTGGCAGGACATGGGGCATATCCTGGGACGCTTTGCCACGCGATCCTGAAAGGGGGACGTTGTTCGGGTATTTCGGAAATGCCTTGACAGGGATTCGGGCGAGGTTCTACAGTGCGGGCCATGCCGCGGGGTCCCCGTCTCGATACAGTCGGCGCGCTCCACCATGTCATGGTGCGCGGCCTCGATCGTCAGGCGATCCTCCGGAACGATCGGGATCGCGAGGACTTCGTGGCACGGTTGGCCGCGGTCTGCGCAAATGCGAGCCTCAGTGTCCTCGCCTGGGCCCTCCTGCCCAACCATGTCCATCTCCTGGTCCGCACGGGTCGACTCCCTCTCGCGACGGCCATGCGGCGCCTCCTCACCGGGTACGCGATCAACTTCAACCGCCGGCATCGCCGGAGCGGCCATCTGTTTCAGAATCGGTACAAATCCATCTTGGTGGAGGAGGACCCATACCTTCTGGAGTTGGTACGATACATCCACCTGAACCCTCTCCGGGCGGGCCTGGTCGCGGACCTCGTCGTCCTCGATCGCTACCCATGGGCGGGCCACAGTGCGCTCATGGGGCGGGTCGCGCGCCCGTGGCAGGCCGTGGACGAGGTCTTGGGCCAGTATGGCTCGCGGCCTCGGGACGCGCGGCGGGCGTACCGAAGCTTTGTCAATGACGGGATGGGACAGGGGCGACGCCCCGAGTTGCAGGGCGGGGGTCTTCGCCGAAGTGCAGAGGGGTGGCAGGGTATCGCGAGCCTCCGGCGGGGGCGCGAGCGATGGGCGGCGGATGAGCGGATCTTGGGGAGTACAGAGTTTGTGACGCAAGTACTCCAGGAAGCGGCGGGCCCTCCGCCGGAGCCCCGGGTCCGGCCGCTGGCCGGTCTTGCGAGGCTCCTTGGGCGCGTGGCCCGAGCCGCCGGGGTGACGGTCGCCGAATGCTGCGGGGGGAGCCGGCGCCGGGCGGTCGTGGCGGCTCGTTCCACCGTGAGTAGACTGGCAGTGCGGGAGCTTGGCTTGCCAATCGTTGTGGTAGCCCGCGCCCTAGGCGTCTCCCCGCAAACGGTTCTCGCAGGGGTGAACCGGCCGACGGAGACTCCGGATGTCCAAACATGGCCCCCAAAGTCCCTATTGGTCGCTAAGAGGAAACCGAAAT
>Ga0210377_10001911_pt1 | contig 18584 bp, 12 predicted proteins | sample PLM4_65_b1redo_FD_155480 | JGI IMG/M metagenome (GOLD analysis project Ga0210377, IMG submission 155480) | Groundwater sediment microbial communities from an aquifer in East River, Colorado, USA - PLM4_65_b1 redo | ecosystem: Environmental > Terrestrial > Soil > Riparian zone | place: USA: East...
GGATGGCGTAGGTGTCGAGCGCGATGCCGCCGGCCACCGGATGCCGCCGGAGGTTGTAGATCCCCGCCCGGCGCCAGGCCGGGACGAGACCGGCGGTCGTCGACTCGGCGCGCTCGAAAAGCGCCCCGGCCTCGCCCGGCGACACTCCCGCCTGTCGGATCATAAGGACGATGAAATAGGCGTCGAGGAGCCGGTAGGTGATCGTCTCCCCCGGCCGCGGCGAAGCGATCGCCTCGTCCGCATAGACGAACTCGAGGTAGTCGTCACGGAACGACCGCCCGTCGTAATGCCGGGCGACGCATCCGAGACCGCGGTCGATCGCCCGGAGGGTCGCCTCTTCGGGCGCCGTCGCGGGCGCCGTGCAGGCGACCGCCAGCGCGATGAGTGCTCCGGACGCGGGAAGACGCATGATCCCCTTTCAGTGTCGCGGGCGGCTTCAGGGTTGCAGGAAATCGCGATCGTTTTCAGGCATCCCTGGCGGGCGCCGGGGACGAAGCCCTCCTTCATGGCGGCGGCGCTGCTCCGGGGAACATGGCTTCGATCTCCGCGGCGGTGCGCAGGCCGTTCTTCTCGGCACCCTAACCCCCACCCGGCGCTGCGCGCGACGCCATGACGATGCGCGCGCAGGCCTCGGCGTCCGAGAGGGCGTCGTGGTGCCGCAGCGGGATGCGCAGCCGCCGGCAGACGTCGGGCAGCTTCGTCGGGTAGATCCCCCAGGTGCGGCGCGCCAGCGCCACGGTGCACACGAAGCCGATCTCCGGCGGCCGCAGCCGCGACAACTCGCAGCATGTGCGCAGGACGCGGCTGTCGAACGAGGCGTTGTGCGCCGCCAGGAAGCCGGCGCCGTCGAGCAGCGGCCGCACCGCCCGCCACACGTCGCGGAAGGCCGGCTCCTCCCGCACATCCTCCCAGCGCAGACCGTGGATGTCGGTGAAGGCGAACGCCGGCCGCGGTGGGCGGATGAGCCGGTGCTCGCGCGCCACCACGCGCCGGCCCTCGACGCGGACCATGCCCACCGAGCAGGCGCTGTCGGGCGGGTAGTCGGCGGTCTCGAAGTCGATGGCGACGAAAGGGGCTGCGGGATCCATGAGGTGGCGAGGACGATTGTACGCGCGCCGGCGCCGTGTGCGGAAGGTGTATCCTCGCCGGGCGGGCGTGGAGCGCGGCATGCGGGGCCCGCGGCAGGGGAGGGAGCGGGCGATGACGACGGCGGGCGAGCCGACGGTGGTGCGCGAGGTGCGGATCGACCGGGCCCTTGAGGTGTTCGGCGAGATCGGGCCGGAGATGATCGGCCGCCTCTCGCAGCGCATCCTGGCGCTGCGGGGGCTGTCGTCCGAGCCGATCGTCCTGCTCATCGACAGCCCCGGCGGCGACCCCTACTACGCCGACGCCATCTGGAACCTGCTCACCGGCCCGGGGCAGAAGGGCCGCGTGCCGATCATCGCCGGTGTGTGCGTGGCGCAGGCGGCAAGCGCGGCGGCCGATCTCCTCTGCCGCTGCGACCACGCGGTCGCCTACACCCATTCGCGCCTGCTGATCCACGGGGTTCGCAGCCGGGTCGAGTGGGTCACCCAGGAGGTCGCTTCCGAAGCCGAGACCCTGCTGCGCGGGTTCAACGAGGACTGGGCGCAGCGTCTGGCGCCGCACGTCTTCCGCCGGCTGCTCGACAACTACGGCCGGCTGACGACCGAGGTGGCGCGCCTGCGCCACCGGCCGAAGCGCGCCGGCCGCCGCGCTGCCGTGGCGCTGCCGGGGTCGTCGATCGATGTCCTCGCCTTCGGGGTGGCGCTGTGCGAGCGGGTCGGACGCTCCACCGTCGCACTGCTCACCAAGGTGATGGAGCGGTCGGAGTTCTGGGAGGGTCTCGCCACGCAGACGGAGACGATCAAGAGCGGCGCCATGCCGGCCATCCTCAGAGGGGCGATCGGGCGCCGCCCGCACGCGGCGCGCGAGGGGCTGCTGCGGCAGGTGGGCGCCCTGCAGGCGCTCATCGCCAGCCGCATCGCCGCCGATCGTCACTGGCAGCTCACACCCGACACGATGGACGAGCTGGCCGACGACCTGGGCGACCTGCTCGAGCGGGTCGACTACAGCTTCCGCGACGAGATTCTCGACGTGCTGCTCGAGCACGCCGAGGTGTTCTTCCACGCGCGCGACCTGGCGGCGATCGCGGCGCTGGCCGGAAAGGAGAGCGCCGTGTCGCCGGCGGCGCGGCGGGCGTTCGAGGCGGCGGTCGAGCGCGCCTACACGCGCATCCTGCCGATGTGGTCGTTCGTCATTCTGCTGTGCCGCGAGCTGCAGAAGGGCGAGAACCAGTTCACACCGCGCGACGCCTTCTGGCTCGGCCTCATCGACGAGGTTCAGGGGACGCGCTTGAACCGGCGCCGCCCCGGGCCGCGCGCGGTCGCCGGCGGCGGGGCTCGCGCCGACGCCCCTGCCGGGAAGGGCGCCCCGGCCCAGGGCCGCCAGCGCCGCCGGTGACTGCCGCCCTCGTCTTCCTCCTCACCTACCTCGTCATCGGGCTGCAGCGCATCCCGCGCCTGCACCTCGGCCGGCCCGCGGGGGCGTTGCTCGGCGCGGTCGCGATGGTGGCGTTCGGCGTCCTCGACTTCGAGGCGGCGAAGGCGGCGATCGACCTCGACACCATCCTCTTCCTGCTCGGGATGATGATCATCCTGGGCTACCTCGAGCTGTCCGGCTTCTTCGAGCTGGTCGAGCGGCGCATCCTCGGCTTCGCGCGCAGCGCGCGGGCGCTGCTCTGGCTCGTCGTGCTGTCGGCGGGCGTGCTCTCGGCGCTGTTCATGAACGACACCGTCTGCCTGATGCTGACGCCAATCCTCGTGCGGGTGACGCGCCGCCTCGGCCTGCCGCCGGCGCCCTACCTCATCGCCCTCGCGACCGCCGCCAACATCGGCTCGACCTGCACCATCATCGGCAACCCGCAGAACGCGCTGATCGCGGTGCGCTCGGGGATCGGCTTCCTGCCGTTTCTCGGCGCCCTCGGCCCGGTCGCGGCCGTGGGTCTGGTGGCCGCCGGACTGCTGCTGTCGTTCCTGTACCGGCACGCCCTCACCGCGGCGCCGCTCGTCGTCCCGCCGCCGCGCGAGGAGCGGCCGGTGCAGCCGTACATGCTGATGGCGAGCCTTGCGGCGGGCGGCGGCATGGTGGCCGCACTGATGGCCGGGGCGCGTCCCGCCACGGCCGCCATGACCGCGGGCGCGGCGGTCATCCTGGCGGGCGCCGCCCGGCCGCGCGAGGCGCTCCGTCAGGTTGATTGGAGCCTGCTGCTGTTCTTCGGCGGCCTGTTCGTGGTGATGCGCGCGGTCGAGCTGGCGGGGCTGGCGCAGGCGCTGGTGACCGGCATCACCGGCCCGCTCGGCCACGCCGATCCGGTCGGCGCGGCGGGCGCGACCGCGGCCGGAGCCATCGCCGCATCCACGACAACGGCCGGGGGCCTGCTCGCGCGGCTCGGGATCGCCGTGACGCTGCTGTCGCAGGCGGTGAGCAACGTGCCGGCGGTGATGCTGTTCGTCCCGTCGCTGCAGGCGGTGCCGGCACAGGTGGCGGAGACGTTATGGCTGGCGCTCGCCGCCTTCGCGACTCTCGCCGGCAACCTGACGATCATCGGCTCGGTCGCGAATGTCATCGTCTTCGAGACCGCCCGGCGCGACGGTGTCGAGGTCGGCTTCGTCGAATACCTGAAGGTCGGTGTCCCGCTGACTTTCGTGACGCTGCTCGCGGCCTGGGGGTGGCTGGGAATAACCCGGTGAGGCGTCGTCGGCGCGCCGGCGGGACGCGGGAGCCCCCGGTCGCGTAGAATCGCCCTCCCGGGTCCGCAAAGGAGTCTGTCGCCATGAGATCCCACGTCATCGGAGGTTTCGCCATCGCCATGCTCGTCTTCGGAGCGTCGCCATCCGTGCCCACCGCCAATGCCGCCGCCGCGCCGACCCCCGCCGCCGGGGCCGCCTTCACGCCCGACGGCAACATGGAGCGCTCGGCCGTCCCCGACGCCTACAAGTGGAAACTGGCGCCGCTGTTCGCGGACGACGCCGCCTTCACGCAGGGCCTGACTGCGCAGGCGGAAGCGCGCGCCCGCCTGAAGTCATACAGCGGGAGGCTGGCCGACCCGGGGGCGCTGCGCGAGTGTCTGGCGCTTTACTTCGACACCAGGCTCCTGACCAACAAGCTCAGCCTGTACGGCAATCTGCGCTATGTCGGCGACATGACCTCGACCGAGGGGCAGGGGCTGCGCGACCGCGGCCTGGCGGCGCTCAACGATCTCATGTCCGACGCCGGCTTCATCCGCCGCGAGGTCATGGCGATCTCCGACGCGACGCTCAACACCGCCTGCGCGCGCGACCCGAAGCTCTACGAATTCCGCCCCTACCTCGACGAGCTGCGGCGGCGCCGGTCGCGCGTGCGCGATGCCGAGACCGAGCGGGTCCTGGCGCTGGCGGGTGACAACCTGTGGGCCGAGATCGATCTCAACGAGATCCCATCCGATTTCGAGAAGGCGTTCCACGGCATCCTGACCGGGCTGCCGCTGCCGGTGATCAAGGACGAGAAGAACGAGCCGGTCACGCTGAACCTGTCGAACTACGGCAAGTACCGCGCCTCCGCCGACCGGCGGGTGCGCAAGGAGGCGGTCTCGGGTCTGTTCGGCGCGCTGCGCGGGCAGGAGCATGGTCTCGCCGCCACCCTCGCCGGGCAGATGCACCTGGATATCTTCATGGCGCGCGCCCGCGGCTACGACACGGCGCTCGCCGCCTACCTCGACAAGGACAACATCGACCCTGCCGTGTACCGCAACCTCATCTCGGCGATTCACGACAACCTCAAGCCGCTGCACGACTATGTCGCCCTGCGCCGCGAGGTGATGGGGCTCCCCGACATCCACATCTACGATCTGTACACGCCGCTCGTGCCCGCGGTCGGCAGGGAGTACCCGTATGACCAGGCGCGGCGCGTTCTGCCCGAGGCGCTGGCTCCCCTCGGCCCCGACTACGTCGCGACGCTCCGGACCGGTCTCGATCTCGCGAATGGATGGGTCGACCTCTACCCCAACCGCGACAAGGAGAGCGGCGCTTTCTCGTCGAGCGTCTACCGCATCCACCCGTTCGTGAAGATGAACTACTACAACGAGTACGACGATCTCTCGACGCTGGCGCACGAGATGGGGCACGCGCTGCACTCATACCTGTCGTCGGCGAAGCAGCCGTACGCGACCGCGAACTACGCCACTTTCATCGCCGAGATCGCCTCGACGGTGAACGAGAAGCTGCTGTCCGACAGCCTGGTGGCGCGCGCCACGACCGACGACGAGCGGCTGTTCCTGCTCAACCACCTGCTCGAGAGCCTGCGCACGACCATCTACCGCCAGACGCTGTTCGCCGAGTTCGAGCTTCTGGCGCATACCGCCGCCGAGGAGGGGACGCCGATCACGGCCGACTTCCTCGACGCCACCTACCGCCGCCTGATCGCGCAGTACTACGGCCCCGGCCTGACCATCGATGCCAACGACGAGGTCGAGTGGGCCTACATCCCGCACTTCTATTACAAGTACTACGTCTACTCGTACGCCACCGGTCTGTCGTCGGGCGTCGCCCTGGCGGAGGGGATCACCTCGGGCGACCCGAAGAAGCGCGACGCCTACATCGGCATGCTGTCGGCCGGCTCGTCGAAGCCGCCCCTGGCGATTCTCAAGGACGCCGGCGTCGATCTCACGCGGCCCGATGCCGTGGTCGCCGCCGCGCGCCTGATGGATCGCACCATCAAGGACATGCGCGTCATCCTGGCCCGCAAGGCCGGGAAGTAGCCCCGCGGCATTGCGGCGCGCACCGGCGCGCCCTATCTATTTGTCCAGGGGCCGCGGCCGTGCCGTTACGGTTCGGTGATCGCGGCGCCGGGAGGGTGCGATGCGGCGGAGCGGCGGAGGCGGTCTCGGGTTTGCCATCGTGATCGTGGGGATGCTGATAGTCATGCTTCTCGCGGCGAAGGCATGGAAGGCGGTCATGCCGACGGCGGCGCAGGTGCTCATGCCGGCGCAGGCCGTGGCCGGCACGCGCGGCCAGAACTCGAACGACCCGCCCGCGAGCGCCACGCGTCCATCGGGCATGCCCGACCTGAAGGAGATGGGGCAGAACACCGACCAGCACATCAAGCAGGTCGAGGACGCCGCCGCGAAGCAGGACTGAGGGCGGACCGCCACCGCGCGAATTCCTTGCGCGCCACGGCCTCCCGGCCGGCGGTACCCGCGCAGCGGATGCGCCCCGAACCCCTCCCCGGGGCCGCAAACTGAGACAATGTCTCAGGCAACCGCCCGGCATCCGGATTGCCTTCCCATCCTCACCCCGATGACGGGTGGGGTGCATGGATGGACGGCGCACAGGCAGGCGACCCACGGCACAACGGCATCAGCCTTGTCGGCAATCCCAACGTCGGCAAGAGCGTCCTGTTCGGGGCGCTGAGCGGTCGTTATGCCGCGGTCAGCAACTACCCCGGCACGACAGTCGAACTGACCCGCGGCACGCTGCGGGTCGGCGGCCGCCGCTGGCCTCTCGTCGACACGCCGGGCGCCAACAGCCTCGTGCCACAGTCGGAGGACGAGCGGGTCACGCGCGACCTGCTGCTGTCGGGTCCGACGACCGTGCTCCAGGTTGCCGATGCCAAGAACCTGGTGCGCGGCCTGGCGCTGGCGATCGAGATCGCCGAGGCCGGCCTCCCTTCGGTGCTCTGTCTCAACATGGCCGATGAAGCCGAGAGTCTCGGCGTGCAGATCGACACGGCGGAGCTGGCGCGCCGTCTCGGCATCGACGTCGTCCGAACCGTCGCCACCCGGCGCGAGGGGATCGCGCGCCTGGCCCCGGCGCTGGCCGAGGCCCGGGTCGCGACGATCGCGGTCGACTACGGCGAGACGACCGAAGCGGCCATCCGCGGCATCGCGGCGCTGCTGCCGCCGGGGCCGATCGCCCCGCGCGCGCTGGCGGTGGCGATCCTCGGCGGCGACGCCACCCTCGCCGACTGGCTGGCGCGCAATCTCGATCCGGAGGCCCTCCTCAAGGTGCGGGCCATCGTCGCCGGCGCCGCGGCGGTGAACGGCGGCGTCCTCGATCGCGTCCAGAGGCGGCGTCTCGCCGCCGCCGAGGCGATCGCCCGCGCGGTGTCGCACGGCGGCGGGAACTCTGCCGGGTGGGCCCGGCTCGGGGCGCTCACGATGCACCCGTTCTGGGGGCTGCCTGCCCTGGCGCTGGCGCTCGGCGGCCTGTATCTCTTCGTCGGTGTCTTCGGTGCGCAGACGGCGGTCGGCTGGTTCGAGAATGTGCTCTTCGGCCGTCTCGTCAATCCGGCGGTCGCGGCGCTGGTTGCGCGGCTGCCACTTCCGGATCTGGCGCGCGACTTCATCGCCGGCCCCTACGGCCTCGTGACCATGGGGCTGACCTACGCCATCGCCATTGTCCTGCCGATCGTGACCACGTTCTTCCTCGCGTTCAGCATGCTCGAGGATTCCGGTTACCTGCCGCGGCTGGCGGTGATGCTCAACCGCGTCTTCCGCGTCATGGGGCTCAACGGCCGCGCCGTGCTGCCGATGATCCTCGGTCTCGGCTGCGACACGATGGCGACGCTCACCACCCGCATCCTCGGCACCCGCCGCGAGCGCCTGGTCGTGGTGCTGCTGCTCGCCCTCGGCGTGCCCTGCTCGGCGCAACTCGGGGTGATCCTCGGCATGCTCGCCGGTCTGTCGTGGCGCGCGACCGCGGTCTGGGCCGGGGTCGTGGCCGGTGTCGTCGTGCTGGTGGGATGGCTGGCGGCGCGGGTCATCCCGGGGGCGCGCTCCGACTTCATCCTCGAGATCCCGCCGCTGCGCTGGCCCGAGCCGGCGAATGTCGCGCGCAAGACCCTGGCGCGCATCGAGTGGTACTTGAAGGAAGCGGTGCCGCTCTTCCTCCTCGGCACCGCCTGCCTCTTCGTGGCCGATCGCACCGGACTCCTCGGCGCGCTCGAGCGGGCGGTGGAGCCGCTCGTCACGCGCGGTCTCGGCCTGCCGGCGGCGGCATCGGAGGCGTTCATCGTCGGCTTCCTGAGGCGCGACTTCGGGGCTGCCGGCCTGTATCGCCTGGCGCAGCAGGGCGCGCTCGACCCGGTGCAGGTGGTCGTCGCCCTGGTCACGATGACCCTGTTCATCCCGTGCATCGCCAACTTCTTCATGATCGTCAAGGAGCAGGGGGCGAAGGCGGCCCTGGCGGTCGCCGGGTTCATCATCCCGTTCGCGGTGCTGGTCGGCGTGACGCTCAACGCGGCGCTGCGGGCGCTCGGGGTGACGCTCACATGAGCGCCGACGCGCCGGCGCTCGCCTGCCCGCTGTGCGGGGCGCCGGTGACCCCGGGCGAGGCGGCCTGCGGCGCCTGCCCCGTGAGCCGCGGCTGCGGGATGATCTGCTGCGCGCGCTGCGGCTACCGTTTCGTCGAGCGCTCGGCGATTGTCGACTGGATCGGCCGCGTCTGGCGGCGCCTGCACGGCGGCGCGCAGCGCGGCGGCGGCCCGAGGAGAACGTGACATGAAGCCTCCCGAGATCGAGAGCATCGAAGAGCTGTGCGAGGAGATCTGGTCGCTGGCCGAGGCCGGCGAGAACCGCCTGGGTCGGGTCACCGGCGGGTCGAAGGTGCGCGACGCCGGCGCCACCCTCGACACCATGGTGCACAAGGGGCTGGCGCAGGTCGACGACGGTCGCGTCGAGCTCACCGGCGCCGGCCGCGAGCTGGCCGCGGGGATCATCCGCCGCCACCGGCTCGCCGAGTTCCTCTTCACCCAGGTCCTGGCCCTTGACGAGGAGGTCAGCGAATCAACCGCCTGCGACCTCGAGCATGTGCTGTCGGCCGAGGTGACCGACTCGATCTGCACCTACCTCGGTCACCCGCCGCGCTGCCCGCACGGCAAGCCGATCCCGCGCGGCCACTGCTGCGAGGCATTCGTGCGCGAGGTGCGGCCGCTGGTGACGCGGCTCGTCGACCTCGCGGTCGGCGAGTCCGGCCGCATCGTCTTCATCGTGCCCGCCGCGCAGGAGAACCTGGCGCGCATCGCCGCGCTCGGTGTCGTGCCGGGATCGAGCGTGCGCCTGGTGCAGAAACGGCCGTCGGTGGTGTTCGAGGCCGGCAACACCACCATCGCCCTCGACCCCGAGCTCGCGCGCGAGATCTTCGTGCGGCGACCGGCGCTCGCGGGCGGCGTCTGAGGCCACCGCGCCGACACGCCCCTGGCGGTGTCCGAACGGACGCCGTCAGTCGACGGAGGGCAGGCTGCTCGCTTCGCCCGCGCCCGCGCCTCCGCCCTCGCCGCGGTCGCCACCGCCCCCGTCTTTGCCGCCGCGCCGTTTCGCCGGCGCGTGCCGCAGCAGGCGCGCCCGGGTGATGGCGTCCTCGCCGAGGCGGGCGCGCACGGCGTCGGCGACGCGCGCCGACCGCCGGGCGCGCTCGACGTTGGGGTCGGCGAACATCTCCGCCTGGGCCGGGGCGCCCGTGCCGACGGGCCCGATGCCGCTGACGCCGACACCGAGCAGGCGCACCCCCTTGCGGCCGAGCCGGATCCGATCGCGCAACAGGGCGCGCGCCGCCTCGACGATCACCTCGGCGAGGTCGGTCGGCGCCGGCAGGGTGTGGGCGCGCGTCCAGGTAGTGAAGTCGCCGGTGCGCACCTTCAGGTGGACGGTGCGCGCCACGAGGCCGTGGCGACGCAGGTCGCGCGCCACCCCCTCGGCGCGGGCGAGGAGCGCCCGGTCGATGATGTCCGGGTCGCGCAGATCCTCGCCGTAGGTGCGTTCCTCGGAGATCGACCTGGCCTCGTGATCGATCGACACCGGACGGTCGTCGCGGCCGTGCGCCAGGTCGACGAGGTGCGATCCCCACGACTCGCCGCACAGCCGCTCGAGATCCGCGGGCGGGCGGCGCGCGACATCGCCGATCGTCCGCAGGCCGGCTTTCTCAAGACGCGCCGCCGTCTTCGGGCCGACGCCCCACAAACGCGACACCGGCAACGGCCACAGGCGCGCCGGGACCTCCTCGAGCGGCAGGACCACGAGCCCGTCGGGCTTTTCGAGATCCGACGCGACCTTGGCGAGGTACTTGTTCGGCGCCACGCCGACCGAGGCGGTCAGCCGCTCCTCGTCGCGGATGCGCGCCTTGAGCCAGGCCGCCACCCGCCGCCCGTCGTCGAGTGTCGCCACCATCCGCGGCGCGCGGGCGCCGCCGGCGGCCGTGCTCGCGACACCGGTCAGGTCGAGAAACGCCTCGTCGATCGACAGCGGCTCGACGACCGGCGTGGCGTCCTCGAGGATGCGCCGGATCCGGTGCGACACCTCGACATAGAGATCCATCCGGCCCGGCAGCCAGGTGGCGTTGGGGCACAGACGCTCGGCGATGACCGACGGCATGGCCGAGTGCACGCCGAACTTGCGGGCCTCGTACGAGCAGGTCGAGACGACGCCGCGCCGGCCACGGTGCCCGATGATCAGCGCCTTGCCGCGCAGCGCCGAGTCTTCGCGCATCTCGACGGCGGCATAGAACGCGTCCATGTCGAGATGCAGGATGACGCGCGCCGGCGGCGGGGAGGCCATGCGCCGAGTCTACTCCCGCCGGAGCGGACTCCGAAGCGCGGCCCGCGAGGCGCGTCGCCATCTCAGGCGGCCGGCGGTCCCTCGCGGCGCGCCAGGCGCAGGGTCAGCGTCACCAGGATCGCGGCGGCCGCCAGCAACACGATCCAGAGCAGCAGCGTCTGGCGCCGCGCCGGTCCGACGAAGCGCGCCGCGAGCGAGCGGTCCGGGTTGGCGATGAGCGGTGCAGCATCGATCGGGACGGCGGCGACGGCGAGGACGACGTCGCGCACCCGCTCGAGCTCGTAGCGCGGCGCCGCCTGCCCCTCCGCCCCCATCAAGAGGGTGTACGGTCCGGCCGGGGCGGTCAGATAGATCTCAGGAAGCGACACACGCGCGCGCGCCGACCGAAACGCCAGAGGTGCGTCGTCGGCGTCCTCGATCGTCAGCAGCAGCCGCTCGACCGGCATCGGGCCGATGTCGATCCCCACCGGCCGCGGGTCGCCGACCGGGCGGGTGATCCGGCCGCGGGCGATCGTCCGGTTGTCGCCGCCGCCGAACCGCGCCTCGAGGGTGAAGGCGCGATCGAAGTAACCGGCGTCGGTGTCCAGGAGGATCCGCTCGACGACGAGAGGCGCCACCGGCGGACGCAGGTCGTACGTCGACTTCCCGGCGCCGCCGCGGCCGGGGCCGTCCACCGACAGCGCCACGAGATCGGTGGCCGCCGCGCGGTCGACGAGGTACGGCCACTGACGCCCCCTGGCGTCGGCGACCCGCAGGTCGGAGAGGTCGGGGCGCAGGACGGCGAGATCTTCGGGGGTGAGTCGCAGGCGCGACAGTCCCTCGGGTGCGTCGGGGACGGTGAGGCGGCGCAGGTGGGTGAAGATCCCCGGGTCGATACCGGCCCCGGGATGGCGCGCGAAGGCGAGCGCCGGCGTGCCGTCGTAGTCGGGGTTGGGCCGCGTCGGGCCAATCCGCGCCGGTCGGACGATGGCCGGGTCGTAGAGCAGGGCGGCCGCCGCGGCGCGCTGGCCGCTCAGCGGCCGGGCCGGTCCCGGCAGGAGAGCGCGCAGGTCGTAGCGCGGCGGGTGGGCGCGGCCGCCGCCGAAGCGCAGCACCGCCGTGCCCGGCGCGGGCGGCAGGGCAAAGATCAGCGACGGCTGGCGCACCACGGCGGCGAACGCGAGATCGACGAGTGGCGGGCTGTCGCCATCGTCGATCTCGATCCGCAACCGCTCGCCGCGCGCGCCGCGCACCGGCACCTCCTGGATGCCGACCGGTACGAGGCCGGCGACGCGGAAGATGGCGGCGCTCCCGAGCGCTCCGTCGGCGCTCGTCGGTCCCTCGTCCCACACCGTCACCGTGCGATCGAAATTGGCCGTCGTCGTCTCGACACGCAGCAGGTCCGGGACGAGCCCCGTCGGGCGCTCGAGATCGACGATGGTGCGACCGCCGTCGCTGCGGCTCGACAGGCGTTCGAGCGGCACCGCGATGCGGTCGGCATGGTCGAGCACCCGGGCGCTCTCGAACGCGAACGCGGGCTCAAGCCAGAACGGCTGCTCGGTCTCGAGGATGACCCTGATGCGCGCGCCGCGCAGGTCGGGCAGCGGCAGCCGCGTCTTCTCGGCCGGGCGCGCGCCGCCGAGGCGGAACAGCGACGCCTCCGCGACGAGGGGCGTGACCGCGCCATCCGGGGCAATCGCCTCGACCCGCGCGCGGGCGACGAACTCCGGGTGGCGGATGGTCGCGACCAGGTCCCAGCCGCCGTCGGGCAACGCCCCACCGGACGGCGCCCCAACGGGTGGCGGACCGTCGGGCGGCGACAGGTCGAAGCTCTCGCGCCGCAGCGGCGGCCCGTTGTCGCGGTGGATCTCGGCGCGCGTCGTGTCGAGCAGCCGCGGTTCGTAGCGCCGCCGCTGTTCGATGACACCCGGTGGCGCCGGCCCCGCGTCGACCAGGAACGGCACCTCCCGCCCCTGCGTGTCGAAGACTCTGAGATCCGAGAGGTCGGGGCGGCAGTCGCCGAGGATCTCCGCGGTCAGGACCAGGCGAGACAACCCGCCGGGCGCCGCCGTGACCTCGGTCGTGACGTCGGCCTCGCGTGGAAAGAGCCGGCGCAGGTCGACCGTCGCCGATTCCTGCGCCGCGGTCGCCACGGCGGCGACGGCGGCGATGGCGGTGAGGACGACCGCGGCGACGCCCCGGCCCTCGGCGACGCCGGGCCCTCTCATGCGCCGCTCCCTTCGCCGCCCGTCCGGCGGAAGACGAAGCGCTGATACAGCAGCGACACCAGGATCAGCGACACCGCGAGCCCGAGCAGCGACGCGACGCGATACAGATCGCCGAGCGCCCCGAGGTCGTACAGGAACACCTTGCCGATGGTCACGAGCAGGAAGACGAGACTGATCCAGCGCAGCCCGATGGAGTTGTACGCCATGCCGAATCCCAGGAGCGTCAGGGCGTAGATCGCCCAGGCGATCGATACGGTCAACCGCTGCGGTGGCTGGTCGCCGAAGGAGAGCGTCAGCGTCGTCCCGGTCGCGAACCAGTCGGCGATCGCCAGGTTGATCCAGACGAAGACCACGACGATGGCGGCCACGACCGCGCCGGCCGCGCCGACCGCGCGCCGACCGGCGTACAGCCCCTCCTCCCAGTCGCGCCGGCGCTCCGCCTCGGACGGCCGCAGCAGCGCCGCGCTGCCGAGCAGGGCGGCGGCCGGGACCAGGTAGGTGTACAGCAGCCAGTTTACCAGGCGCTGCGTCGAGCGCGGGTAGTAGCCGAGGAGCGCCGGGTTGGCGACCAGCCGCGCCGACGTCGCCGCCAGCAGCGCCAGGCCGAACCACTTCAGCCCCGGATGGTCGAGCCGGGTCCACAGCGCGATCACCGCCAGCCCTTCGAGGGCCCAGCCGATCGTGATCCACTCTTTCTCGAGCTGCAGCGGGATGGCGACGGCCACGAAGCAAAGCGCCACCGCCGCGAACCAGACCAGCGCGCGGCGCCGCGCCGGGTCGGCCGGCGGGAAGACCCGCCGCGCCCCGGCGACCGCGGCGAGCGCCAGCGCCCCGAGCAGCAGCGGCAGCAGGCCGATGAAGCCGTCGCCGAACTTCCAGGTGAACAGCCGCCGCAGCGCCGGGAACCAGGCCGGCCCGGCCAGCGCGGCCGCGTACAGGGCCGCGGGTTCGGCCTTGAACCGCGCCGGCACGAGGAACGGCCAGACGGTGAACAGGACGACGGCCGCCGCCTCGAAAAGAAGCGCCGCTGCAACCGCCTCCGGCTGATCGCGCAGACCGGGGCGTTCCATTGTCCAGGACAGGTGTACCAGGAACGTCGCGCCGGCGGCGCAGGCGTACCAGCCGCCGCTCGCGCGGCGTGTGGCCGCCGCCAGCGCCAGGATACCGAGCAGGAGAGTGCTTCCCAGCCCGAGCGCCGGCCCGAGCGTGCGGAGGAACGGCGAGACCACCAGCCCCAAGAGCAGCAGGATCGGGAGGAGCGCCGCGGCATGCTCGGCGAACCGGTTCACCTCCCGCTCGCGCTTCAGTTGCGCGGCGGCGAGCAGCGCGAGCGCGGCGGCGATCTCGATCGCGAGCGCGGCTGCCGGGGTCGCCTGGAACACGCCACGGGAGTGCGCCAACGGCAGGATCGACAGCCCCACCCCGAGCCCGGCCGCCGCCGCGAGCGGCAGGGCCTCGAGGTCGGGAAAGCCCGCCTGCCGGTAGAGGAGCGCCGCCATGAGGCCCCACCCTGCGAGCCATGGCCATGGCGGCAGCGCCACCGGCGCCGCGGCCAAAACGAGCAGCACGAACATCCCGCAGGTCGCCAGGACGGCCGCCGGCGCCGGACTGTCGGCGTCCCACGTGACGTCGCCGATTTCGGCGAGCAGATGGAAGATCGCGGCGAGACCGACCGCCGTTCCCACCACCTCCCAGGCGAGCGGTACGGTGAGCGTGTGCTGCATCAGCCAGACGCCGACGACGGCGAGGCAGCCCGCGGCGGCGCCGGTGCCGAGCCGGTGCTCGTTCTGCGCGCGCGCCACCCATCCGGCGCCCGCCGACAAGAGCGCCATCAGGAGGGCGATCGGGTACAGGTGCGGGCCGAGCTCGACGCGCCCCGCGAAGTAGAGGGCGAAGGCGAACGGCAGCAGGATGGCGCCGCCCTGGCTCCAGAGCCAGGGACGCCCGCCATCCGTCGTGGCGGCGCCGCGCCCGGCGACGGCGTACAGCGCGGCGAAGACGCCGAGGATCACGAGACCGAGCGCCAGCCGATCGGGTCCCATGCGGGCGCCGATCCAGAGCGCCTGCATCAGCACCGTGCCGACGAGACTCAGCAGGCCCAGGAGCGGCCAGGCGCGTCGCCGCCCGACGGCGATGAGACCGATGTCGAGCAGCATGACGTAGCCGAACAGACCGATCGGCCGATCGGCGCCGCTCGACAGCAGAAGCGGCGTCGCGAAGCCGCCCACGAGCCCGAGGACCGCAACGATCTGCGACGCGTGCCGCACCGCCAGCAGGCAGCAGGCCGCGGTGACCAGCACCATCAGCACGAACGACGTCGTCATGCCGATGAGGCCGTACAGTGCGTGCGCCGCCCAGAACGCGGCATACAGAATGACCACCCCGGCGCCCGACACCCCCTCCGCGGTGGTGTTGTAGCCGCGTCTGCGCAGCCCCTCCGAGCCGACGATGCAGCCAATCCCCGTGATGGTTCCGAAGACGACGCGCATCACCGGCGTGATCAGGCCGCGCTCGATCGAGTACTTGAAGAACAGCAGGCCGGCGAGCCCGAGCGCCACCGCCCCGAGCACCGCCGCGCCGCGGATGCCGACCCAGCGCTCCCAGTCGATCGGCGGCGACGCGGCCGGCGTGAATGACGGGGCGGGCGCCCCGGGCCGGGAGGGTGCGGCGGGCCGGGTGGGCGACAGCGGCGGGATGGGCGCGGCCGGTGGGGTGTGCGCGGCCGGTGGGGGCGGCGCACCCGGCGGTGTCATCGCGCCCGGCGTCGCGGGGCGGATCGGACGGGCGGTCTCTTCGTCACCGAGGATGGGAGGCGGCGCCGATGAGACCTCCGGCCCACGCGGCGGCGTTGCCGGCGGACCCGCGAGCGGCTGCGGAGCCGGCGCCGCCACCCCCTGGCGCGCCACGCGGGCGATCCGCGCCTCGATCGCGACGAGCCGCGCGGCGAGGTCGTCGACCTGCTGCTGCAGCCCGCGCAGCTTTCCGACCCGCGCCAGGGCGACGATCGCCAGGATGGGTCCGAGGATCAAGCCGACCAGGGCGACGAACGCGAGCAACCCCAGGAATTCCCCCATCTCCTGACCCTCCCAGGACGGCGGCGATGGGCGACATCCTAACCTCGCGCGCGTGATCCGCGCTAGACACGCCGCGGCACACGATGGCGAGAGGGCGCGCGACGACTTGAACTGACCTGCCTTCCGGGTGATATGATGCGGCTCTGTTCCCTCCCGGGATCATGGCTTTCGACCGCGGCCGTGCAGGTGAATGTGCATGCCGCAGCGCGGGCGCAGTTTCTCGAAGCGCCGCCGGAGCGCGGGTCCGGCCGTTCTCCTCGTCGTTGGAGTCCTCGCTGTACTTCCGCTTTCGGCGACACCCGCCATCGCGGTCCCATGGCCTTCGGAGTGGAAACCGGTCGGGCTCCAGGGCCTGACCATCCGCGCCATCAGCGCGACCCCGCACATTCTCTGCGCCGGCACGGAGGGGCAGGGCGTCTTCTGCCTTGACCTCGGCAGAGCCGGCTCGGCCACGGCCTGGGAGTCGCTTGGCCCGGCTGGCGTGACAGTCACCTGGCTGTGGGTCGACCCGGTGCGTCCGCTGCATCGGTTCGCCGCCGCCGGTGCCACCTGGCCGTCTCCGAGCCTGTACCGGACGCTCGACGGCGGTGCCTCCTGGGCCGCCATCGATCAATTCCCATCTCCGGGTGGTTGGGCGGGGCCGGCATGGGCGGTCCACGGCGTGCCGGATGACGGGCCGCTCTGGGCGGCGGGCGGCTCATTGTGGGTCTCGGGCGACCTGGGAGAGTCCTGGACAGTCGGCGGCCCTTATGCCGGGCTCGACTGCCTGGAAATCGCCCCGGCCGACCCACTTGAGGTCTGGTCGGGAGGGGAAACGGTGATCTTCATGGGCTTCACCGTCCGGACACTCGACGGCGGACAGACATGGGAGTCGGTCTGGGACTCGAGCGGCATCGGCGACAACCAGACGGCCGACGTGGCGGCGCACCCGTCGCTCGATGGCCTGGTGTTGTCGGGACACGAGGGCTTCGTCCAGCGCTCCGAGGATCACGGTGGCGTGTGGCGGCGGGTCCTCACCGCGCCGGCGCGCTTCTTCCTCGCATGGGACGGCGCGAGCCCGGACATGGCCTGGGCCGCCGGGTCGCCGAACGGCGGAACGGCCCATGCCTTCGCCAGCCGCGATCGTGGCCTGACCTGGCACGATGTCACCGGCGCGACGCTCGCGCCGCACACCGTCTTCCGCCTCGCCGCCGACGCGGGCCGCAACGGGGTCGTCTACGCCGCCACGGATTACGGCGTGTTCCGCTACTACGGTGGCGGTCTGCCCGTCTGTCTCGACACGCGTGCGGGGATCGAATCTCTCCTGCTGTCGCCGGGACTCTGCCCCGCGGCTGCGGAGGGCGCGGCACCGGGCGAGGCGAACGCGGGTGACGGTGCGACCGGCCCGGCCATCGCCGGCGACGCGATCGTCTTCGACATCGGTCAGGTGAGCGCGACCGGGACGCATGTCGATCTCGGCCTGGTCGAGTGCCTGATCGCCGGAGGCGACCTCGCATTCACGACGCTCGACACGCCGGACCCGGCGCCGGGGCGCGCTCTGGGAATCCTGGTGCGCGCGGCCGGATTCGACGACTACGGTGCCTCGAGCGACGGTCGACCGCGGCGGGCCGCGGCGGGGGACTGCCCGTGAGGCGCGCGCCGGAATGGGGTGGAAGTGTTGAAAAAGCATCAGGAGGCGCGGCGGATTGCGATTTCCGCACATTCGGCCGCGGCGCGCCGGGACGCCGTTCGGGGTGTCTTGACGGCGTCACCGGCGCGGGTGTAGGTGGGGGGACATCAAGATTCATGCAGGCGCCAAGGGACTGATCTGCTGCTCACGGGTCATGGCATCCGGGCGCAAGGCGCCCGGGGAAGGGGGTCGTATGAAACTCCGTTTCCGTTCCGCCGCTGTGCTGTTCCCACTTCTCATCGCGATGCTGGCGCTGACCGCCGGCGGCCTGCTGTCGTCGCCGGGCAACGGTGCCGGCACCCCGCCGGGAGGCGGCCAGGGGGCCCAGCCGGACAACGTCTGGCGGCCGGCGCCCGGGGCGCCGGCCTTCGTCGACGGCGAGGTGATCGTCGGCTTCCACGCCAGCGCGCGCGCCGAGGATCTCGCCAACGCCCGCGCCAATCTTGGCGCCGCGAGGCTGCGCACCTTCAAGAGTAGCGCCGAGCACTGGCGCCTCGGCCATGGCGTCGGCGTCGGCCAGGCCATCGAGCGGCTGAAGCGCAACCCGCACGTGCGCTATGCCGAGCCGAACTACATCGTGTCGGTCGATCTGATTCCCAACGACCCGCGCTTCCCGGAGCTGTACGGCATGCTCAACACCGGGCAGACGGGCGGGATGGTGGACGCCGACATCGACGCCGACCAGGCTTGGGCGGTATCGCGCGGCAGCCACGGCGTCATCGTCGGCATCATCGACACCGGCGTCGACTACAACCATCCGGACCTGGCGGCCAACATCTGGACCAACCCGGGTGAGATCGCCGGCAACGGCATCGACGACGACAACAACGGCTACGTCGACGACGTGCACGGCTACGATTTCGCCAACAACGACGGCGACCCGTTCGACGACTACGGCCATGGCACGCATGTCGCGGGCACCATCGGCGGCGTCGGCAACAACGGCATCGGCGTGGCCGGCGTCAACTGGCAGGTCAGCATCATGGGCGCGAAGTTCCTCGACTCCTCCGGCTCGGGCACGACCGCCA
>Ga0210377_10001912_pt1 | contig 18578 bp, 10 predicted proteins | sample PLM4_65_b1redo_FD_155480 | JGI IMG/M metagenome (GOLD analysis project Ga0210377, IMG submission 155480) | Groundwater sediment microbial communities from an aquifer in East River, Colorado, USA - PLM4_65_b1 redo | ecosystem: Environmental > Terrestrial > Soil > Riparian zone | place: USA: East...
CCTGCGCCTGCGGCGAGACCTTCAAGGCCCGGTCGACCAACCCGGAGCTGCGCCTCGAGATCTGCTCCAAGTGCCACCCCTTCTTCACCGGCAAGCAGAAGCTGATCGACTCGGCAGGCCGCGTTGAGCGTTTCGAGAAGCGCTACAAAGCCGCGAACCCGACCCCCGAGGCCGGCGCCACCGGCGCCGAGGCGGCCGTGGTCAGCCGCTCGGCGCGCCGCGTCGGCGCGACCCGCGCAAAAACCGGCAAGAAGGCCGGCAAGGGCGCACCCGCCGGCGCCTGAGGCGCCCGGCCGCCCTCCGTGGAGCTCCTGGCTCGTCTCGGCGCCCTCGAAGACCGGTTCGAGCAGCTCGCCGCCCAGATGGGTGATCCCGCGATCGCGAGCGATCCCGATACGTATCGACAAATCGCCAAGAACTACTCCGACCTCGAGCGCATCGTCCACAAGTACCGTGAGTTCCGGCGCCTCGAGGAGCACATCCGCGAGTCGCAGGCCCTCCTCGAAGACCCCGAGATGAAGGGGATGGCCCGCGAGGAGCTCCAGCAGCTCGAGCCGCGGCGCGCGGCGATGCTCCTCGACCTGCGCGCCATGCTCCTGCCGAAGGACCCGAACGACGAGAAGAACGTCATCCTCGAGATCCGCGCCGGGACGGGGGGCGAGGAGGCGTCGCTCTTCGCGTCGGAGCTGTTCCGCATGTACAGCCGCTATGCCGAACGCCGCGGCTGGCAGGTGGAGATCCTGACCATGAGCGCGACCGGGCTCGGCGGCCTCAAGGAGGTCATCGCCCTCATCAGCGGCAAGCAGGTCTACAGCCGCCTGAAACACGAGAGCGGTGTGCACCGGGTGCAGCGCGTGCCCGAGACCGAGGCCGCCGGGCGCATCCACACCTCGACCGCCACCGTGGCGGTGCTGCCCGAGGCCGACGACGTCCAGATCGACATCAACGAGAAGGACCTGCGCATCGACACCTTCTGCGCCACGGGGCCCGGAGGGCAGGGGGTCAACACCACCTACTCGGCGATCCGGATCACCCATCTGCCGACGAACACCGTGGTGCAGTGCCAGGATGAGCGCTCGCAGCACAAGAACAAGGCGCGCGCCCTCAAGGTGCTGCGCTCGCGCCTCTACGACCTCGAACAGCAGAAGCAGAAGGACGCGATCGCCCAGCATCGCCGCAGCCAGGTGGGCACCGGCGAGCGCTCGGAGAAGATCCGCACCTACAACTTCCCGCAGAACCGGGTCACCGATCATCGCGTCAACGTGACCGTGCACCGCCTCGCCGACCTCCTCGAGGGCGACCTCGACCCGCTGGTCGAGCCGATCGTGGCCCATTTCCAGGCCGAGGCGCTCAAGGACGAGGTCCGCGCCTGACGGCCGGTACCCCGAGGCCATGGCCCACGACGTCGATCGTTCCATCACCGCCGGCGCCCTGGCGCGCGCCGGGGAGATCGCCCTGGCCGCGGCGGGCGTCCCGGACCCCGGGCGCGACGCGGCGGCCCTCTTGGCGCTGGCTTCGGGTCTGAGTCGCGAACGCCTGCACGCCCGACCCGACGAGGCCATCGGCAGTGACACGCGGACGCGGTTCCGCGCCCTCGTCGCCCGGCGCGCCGCCCGCGAGCCGCTGCAGCACATCACCGGGACGCAGGAGTTCTGGTCCCTGGAGTTTCGGGTGACGCCGGCGGTCCTCATCCCGCGCCCCGAGACCGAGCACCTGATCGAGGCGCTTCAGCGCCTGCCGCTGCCGCCGGCGCCGGTGGTCGTCGACCTCGGCACCGGATCGGGTTGCCTCGCGGTGGTGGCCGCGCGCCTCCTGCCCGCGGCACGCCTCGTGGCCACCGATGTCTCCGCCGCGGCGCTCGAGGTGGCGCGCGACAATGCCGCCCGCCACGGGGTTGCGGATCGTGTCGTCTTCCTCGCGGGCGACCTGTTCGCGGCCCTCGATGGTCGCGGTCTGGAGGGCGGGGTCGACCTGCTGATCAGCAACCCGCCGTACATCGCCGACTCCGATCTCGACGGGCTCGCGCCCGAGGTGCGCGACCACGAACCGCGCCAGGCGCTCACACCCGGCCCCGACGGGCTCGCCGTCCATCGACGGATCGCCGCCGGCGCCGGTGGCTTCCTTCGTCCCGGGGGCCGCCTGCTGGCGGAGATCGGCTTCGGTCAGGAGGCGGCGGCGCGCGCCGTTTACGGCGCCGCCGGTCTGGCGGTCGAGGCGATCCACCCCGACCTGGCCGGCATCGCGCGCGTCGTGCAGGCGCGCTCGTGGTGCCCCCCGGCGGTCTGATCGGCCACCCGTCGCCCGGGCGCGGCCGGCCCGCGGCGCGCCGCCCCGCGCTATACTCGCCGCCGTGGCGCATCCCGTGTCGGACATGATCTCCGTCGAGCGCGCGCTCGAGCTCCTGCTCGGGGCCACCCCGGTGCTCCCCCGGGAGATCGCGCCCCTCGCCGCGGCTTCTGGTCGTGTGCTCGCCGAGGAGGTGCGCGCCGATGCCGACGTGCCGGCGTTCGAGAAGGCGCTCATGGACGGTTTCGCCGTCCGCTCGGCCGACCTCGCGGGTGGAGCGCGCGATCTCGTCGTGGTGCGTGAGATCCCGGCGGGGACCGACCCGGCGGCGCTGCCACCACTCACCACCGGGACCGCGGCGCGCATCATGACCGGCGCGCCGTTGCCGCCGGGCGCCGACGCCGTCGTGCCCGTGGAGGAGGCCGCACCCGCCGCGAGCGACCGCGGCGCCGTGCGCTGCGCCGCCGTCCGGCCGGGCGATCATCGCGCGCCGCGCGGCGCCGATGTCCGGGCCGGCGCGACCCTCCTCGCGCCCGGCGATTTCATCGGCGCCGCCGAGGTGGCCGTGCTCGCCGCCTGCGGCCGCGCCGCCTTGCGCGTCGGCGGACGGCCGCGCGCCGCCGTGCTCGCGACCGGCGACGAGCTGGTGCCGCCCGGTGAAGCGCCCGCGCCGGGGCGCCTGCGCAACAGCAACGGCCCGATGCTCCTGGCGCTGGCCGGGCGCGCCGGCGCCACGGTCGCCGACCTCGGCATCGCCCCCGACGATCCGGCGCGGCTGCGCGCCGCGATGGAGCGGGGGCTCGAGGCCGACCTGCTGCTCATCTCGGGTGGCGTGTCGATGGGGGCGCGCGATTTCGTCGGCGCGACGCTGCGCGATCTCGGCGCCGAGATCCTGTTCGAACGCGTCGCGATCCGGCCGGGGAAGCCGTTCACGGCGGCGCGCCGCGGCCGGAGCGTCGTCTGCGCCTGCCCCGGCAATCCGGCCTCGAGCTACGTCATTTTCCAGGTGTTCGCGCGCGCCGTCCTGCGGCGCATGGCCGGCCACCCGCATCCCGGCCCGACGGCGGTGCGCGGGTTCCTGGCCGCCCCGGCGCGCCAGAGACCGGGCCGGGCGGGCTACTGGCAGGCGCGCGCAATGCTGGTCGACGGCCGACTGACGGCGGAAATCCTGCCGACCAGCGGCTCTGCCGATGTCGTCGCCTGCGCGCGCGGCAACGCACTGGTCGTCCTGCCGGCCGAGATCGGCACCCGTGCCGCGGGCGAGGAGGTCGACATCCTGCTGCTCGACGACTGTCTCGACCGATGAGCGCGACACCGGCACGAGTCCGTCTCGTCCAGATCTTCGCGGCCGTCATGTTCGCGGCCGTCGCGCTCCTCCTCGGGCTCCTCACCTGGCGCCTGACACCGCCGGACGGGCCGCCGCGCCAGCGCCCACTCATGGCGTCGCGCCGCGAGGCGCTTCCCGAGGACGCCAGCCTCGTCCTGATCACCATCGACGGCCTGCGCGCCGATCGCCTCGCCTCCTACGGCGAGGCGCCGCTGTCGCCGGCCCGCCATCTCGACCGGCTGGCGGGCGAGGGTTACCGCTTCGAGCAGGCCATCGCCCCCGCGCCGATGTCGTTTCCGGCGCACGCCGCGCTGATGACCGGAATGGCGCCCGCCGGCCGCGACGATCTCCTGGCGCCCGCCGGGCCGCTGCCGCCGGGGCGGGCGACCCTCGCTGAGGTCCTGCGGTCGTCGGGTTTCCGCACCGCCGCCTTCGTCGGTGGGGCGGCGGTCGGTCGCGCCTCGGGGCTGGCGCGCGGGTTCGAGCGCTTCGACGAGCCGCGCGCCGCCGACCGCCCGGCGACCATCCGCTGGTTGGCCGAAAGGCCGGCGTCCGAGGTCTCGGCGGCGGCCCGCGCCTGGCTCGACGACAACTTCCGCGCCCGCTTCTTCCTGTGGGTGCACCTGGCCGACCTGGAGCCCCCCTATCCCGCCGTCCCCGGGAGGGGCGCGCGCCGGCGCGATCCCTACGACATCGAGGTCGAGGCCGCCGACGCCGAGATTGGCCGCCTACTGGCCCGCCTCTCGTCGCTCGGTGTGATGGGGCACACGGTCGTCGTGGTCGCCGGCGCGCATGGCGAGGCGCTCGGCGATCATGGCGAGAGCGGCTCGGGCATCGGCCTCTACGACGCCACCCTGCGTGTGCCCCTGATACTCCGCCTGCCGGGCGGCGCGGTGCGTGATCGATCGATCCCCGAGCAGGTGCGGCTCAACGACCTGATGCCGACCCTCCTCGACCTGCTCCGCCTGACGGCCCCCGAGCCGCCGGACGGCGTCAGCCTCGCGCCGCTGCTCGACACCGGCGGCACGCTGCTGCCGCTGCCGGTCGTCGCCGAGGCGGCCGCCGGCCGCGACTGGCTCGGCGGCGCGTCGCGACGGGCCCTGCGGGCCGATGGCTGGAAGTGGATCGAAGACGGAGCGGAGGAGCTTTACGATCTGCGCCGCGATCCCGGCGAGACCCGCAACCTCGTGGCGTCGCACCCGGCGCGGGCGCGCGAGATGCGCGCGTCGCTCGGCGCGCTGTGGCCCGGGCGTCCCGCGGCGCCCCTCGTCGCGCCAGCCGCCCCGGCCCCCTCTCCGGGTGGTCCGGCGGCGCCCCGGGAGAAGCTGCTGAGCGAGGCGCTCGCCGCCCTGCGCCTGGCCGACGGGCCGCGTGCCCGCACCGCGCTCGAGGAATTGCGACGCGAAGTGACAGCCGGGGGCCGGCCGGCGCCGCCGGGGCTGCTGGCGCTCCTCGGTGGCGCGTTGCGATTGCAGGGACGCGTGCCGGAGGCGCTCGCGGCCTATGAGGAAGCGCTGCAGACCTTGCGCTCGGCGCCGGTCGCAGCCACGCCCGCCGCCGCGATGGCGGCGCCCGCCGCCGCCGCGACGGCGCCGGGCGCGGCCGCTGCGGTCCCCGCGGAGCGGCTCGGAGACGGCGCCACCGCCGCCGGCACCATGGACAACGCCCTCGCACCCGCCATCGGCGCCGCGCCGCTCGAAGCGCTGCTGTTCTCGGATATCGCCGCCTGCCGCCGCCTCGAGGGGCGCCTCGATCTCGCGGCGGAGGCGTACCGCGCCGCGGTGCGCGCGCGCCCGGACGATCCCTGGGATCGGCTGGCGCTCGCCGACGTCCTCGTCGAGACGGGTGAGTCGGGCGAGGCGATCGACGAGCTGCGGGCCGCCCTGCAGCGCGCCCCGGGCGACGCCGACCTGCTCGCCAGCCTCGGCAGGGCCTACCTCGCCGCGGGCCAGGCCGGCGCCGCCATCCTGCCCCTTCAAGATGCATTGCGCGCGGCGCCGGCGATGTCCCGCCCGTGGTTCGATCTCGGCAGGGCCTATGAGGATCTCGGGCGTCGATCCGACGCCCTGCGCGCCTACCAGGATTTCATGGCACGGGTCCCCGTGCCGGGGGATCCGCTGTACCAGAAGGCGGCCGAGCGGATGAAGGCGCTGCGCGACGGCGTTTGAGGTCGTCGAGAAGTCGGCGGATCGACTGGTCGTCGGGGTGATCGCGCAGCCCCTGCTCGGCGGCGGCGATCGCCTCCGCGGTCCGCCCCCGCTCCGAGTGCACCAGCGCCACGCCGAGCGCAGCCCCGCCGCTGTCGTCCCCGAGCGTTGCGGCGCGCTCGAAGGCGGCGAGCGCTTCGTCGAGCCGGCCGGTGCGGCGCAGCGCCGACCCCAGCTTCAGCGCCGTGGCGGCCGCGGGGGCGATCGACAGGGCGCGCCCATAGGCGTCGGCCGCCTCCGGCCAGCGCTGCAACCGCGCCAGCGCGCCGCCGAGATTGGCGGCGAAGCGGGCATTGTCCGGATCGAGATCGACCGCGCGCCGGAAGTGGCCCACCGCCTCGTCGGCCCGGCCCGATTCCGCCAGCAGCACGCCGGCCAGGTTCTGGCACTCGTCGAGGCGGGGATCGCGGGCGATCGCCGCGCGCAGCGCCGGCAGCAGGCGCGCGGTCCGCGCCGCCTTTGACTCGAGCGCATAGAGACGCTGCGCCACCAGGAGGCGCAGCGGGTCCGCGGCGAACGAGGCGCGATAGCGCGTGAGCGCGCCGGCGGCGTCGCCGGCGTTCTCGAGGAGAAGCCCGGCGATGGCGTCATCGAGACCGGGACGCGCCGCGGTGCGCGCCGCGTAGCCCCGGACGAGCGCCTCGGCCGGCGCCCGGCCGTTCGGATCCTGAAGCCCGAGCTGCACGAGCCAGAGCACCGGCTCCGGGTCCGACTGCGGCAGCTCATCGAGCGAGGCGACCAGCGCCGCCTTCGCCTCATCGCGCCGGCCGAGCCCGAGCAGCGCCTCCGAGAGCATCTGATAGGTCTTGGGCAGCTTCTGGCGCTCGTTGGCGAGACGCAGCTCGTCGGCCGCCCGGGCATAGTCCTGCCGCTTGAGGAAATAGGTCGCGAGGTTGCGGTGGTAGAAGACCTGCGTCGTCGCGGCCGCCGCGCCGGTCGCGCCATCGCTGGCGACGTTGCCGGGCGGTGGCGCGCCGACGGTCGCGGCGACAACGGCGGCGGTTCCGCCGGGGCCGGTTCCGCCGGGGGGCGCGCCGACCTCGTCGCCGCCGATGTAGCCGAGGGCACGCAGGCTCGCAAGCAGTTCGGCCTCGGCCGCGCGCGCGCCGGGCCCGTCGTCGAGGGGTGCCGGCCGCCCGCGCGCCGGGTCGTCCCACGTCGGGATGCGCCGCGGCAGGTGGGCGGCGAGGAACGCCGGGTCGATGGCCGTCTCGATGACCCGCCCCTGCATGTCATCGCCCGCGGGGAGCCCGAGCAGATGCAGCACCGTCGGCGCGATGTCGAACAGTGTCGGGCGATCGACGAGGCGGAGACCGCGGCGGGCGCCGGGGCCGGCGAGCACGAAGATCCCCTCGGGGTCGTGCCACTCGACCGGCTGCTCGGTGGTGTAGGGGTGCACGTCCGCGGGGCGCGCGGTTCCCGATCGGAAGCCGTGGTCCGAGACGACGAGGATCGTGGTGCCCGGCCCGGCGGCGTCGATCACCTCGCCCATCAGCCTGTCTTGAAGGACGTAGAACCCGGTCACCGCCTCCTGAAAGCGCGCGTAGTCCTGCGCCGGGCAGATCGGCAGGCGCGGCGGCAGGCAGTGCTGGAAGCGGTGCCCCATCATGTCGATCCCCTCGAAGTAGACGGCGGTGAGGTCGGGATGACGCGCCGCCAGATCGGCGGCGATGGCGGCGTAGTTCCGCGTCCCGGTGAGGATCGACAGCGCCAGCGCCACCGGGCGCTGCACCGCGCGCCGGCTCGCGCCGCCGGTGTCGCGGTCGTTCGGATCGCCGGTCACGGCGGGCGGTTCGAGGACCTCGCGCCGCGCCGCCTCGAACTCGTCACGCGGGATGCGCAGGATCGGTGTGACCTCGTCGTACGCCAGGTCGGCGGCGGTGATCAGACGCGGCGCGACCGCGTCGAGATAGTCGCGCGGCCAGGTCAGTCCCACGGGGACGGCGCGTCCGGGGGGGCGGGGCCGGACGGTTTCGAAGGCGACCAGGTTCGACACCTGGAAGCCGCGCACCGGCTCGGCGGGGAACGACGCCCACCAGGCGATGAACGCCGAGGTGCCGCCCGCCTCGCCGAGCATGTCCCACAGCGCCCGGGTGCGCCGGAAACGGCTGGTGATCGGCACCCGCCGTCCCGTGCCGGCCTCGATCGCCTGGAAGTCGGCGACGCCGTGGCGGTCGGGACCGACGCCGGTGACCATCGTCGTCCAGAGAAGCGGCGAGATCATCGGATCGTAGGAGCGCAGCGGGGCGCGCACGCCCTCGTCGACGAGGCGCTTCAGGCGCGGCATCCGCCCCTGGCGCATGAGCGGATCGACGAGATCCCAGTCGGCGCCGTCGAGCCCGATGATCAGGAGTCGCAGACCGGTGGCGGCGCGCCCGGCGACCGGCAAGCCCGGGACGCCGTCCGGCGCTCCGACCACGGCCGCGAAGGCGGTGGGCGGTCCGGCGACGAGGGCGAGACGGGTGGTGCCGAGACCGATGGCGTCGAGACGCCCGGCCACGGTGTCGGCGACCGCGGCCGGCATGGGCGCCGGTGTCGCGCCCCGCGCCAGGGCACCCGTGAGGGCTTCGGCGGGCAGCGTGCCGATGACTTCGGCGGCCGCCCACCGGACCGCTTCGCCCGGCCCGCCGGCGGCGATCGCCGCCGTGATCGTGGCCGCGGACGCCGACGCGCGCAGCCGCTCCGGGTCGAGGCGATAGTCGCCCGACAGGCGCACCCGCACCACCGCCCCCTGCGCGGTCGGGCTGTCGACATCGACGGCCGGAAGTCGGCCGGCGAGCGGCACGACGCGCGGGCGGGCAAGGGGCGCCGTCAGGTGCCATCCTGGGGCGAGCAGCCGTGTTCCGGTGGCGCCGACATGGTTCTCGGGAACGCGGGTGATCGAGAGGACGGCGAGACCAAGGACAGCGGCGAGGAGCAGGCCCCCGGCGGCGAGGAGCGCGGCCCGCGGCATGCGGCGGCGCGCGCCCCGGGCGGCCGGACGGCTCGTGGACGGCGTCACGGCGGCGAGTATATGCCAGCGCCGGCGGTGAAGGGCGCGCCCCGCCGGCGGTGCGCGCCCGCTCCTAGTGTCCCGAGTCAGAAGTCCCTTGCCTATTCCGGCGAGCGATCCACGTCGCTGGCAAGGCGGGCCGACGAGGGAATACCGGGAGTATTCGGAGGAGGCCCAACGCCGCCAGCGGCGTGGAGAGCCGTCGCAATAGGTGAGGGACTTCTGACTCGGGACACTAGAAGTCCCAGCGCAGGCCGAAGCGCACGGTGCGCGGCGGGACGTAACCGGAGGCGCGGCCGTAGTTCGGATCGGTGACGCCGCTGACCAGCTCGACGGTGTCGACGTACTGCGTCACCGGCTTCTGGTCGAAGACATTGAAGACGTCCATGAAGAGCCGCATCTGCGTCTTGCCGACGGCGAGCGGGTAGTCGGCGTGCAGGTCAAGGGTCAGGATGTCGGGCGTCCGGCCGAGGTTGCCGCGCTTCGCCGGGGTGTACGACCGCAGGAAGACCACGCCCGGGTTGATCGCGTCCGGATCGTTCAGCGCCGAGCTGAGGATCGCCGTCGAGCGCAGCTCCAGCCCGCCTCCACCGTCATCGGCCCAGTAGCCGTACACCGGGTCGGTGCCGGGAATCTCGCCGCCGTTGAGATAGATCGGGTGGGCGAGGAGCGAGGTGCGCGGCACCCCCGACTGCCACGACAGGTTGGCGCCGAGCGTCAGCTTCTCGCCGACGCGGTACGACGGGTAGACGTGCACGACGTGGGTCACGTCGGTCGGCAGCGGTCCGCTCTCGAACTGGCCGCGCATCAGGGGCGAGTCGGGGAAGTCGTAGAGCGAGGTGATGTTCGGGTCGCTCTGGCCGTTGTCGTTGCGGTACAGTCCCTCGTAGTTGCCGCTCACCTTCGCCAGGCGGTAGTTGGCGAACAGCGACCAGTTGTGCGACATCCGCTTGGTGAAGATCGCCTCGACCGCCTTGTAGTCGCGCTTCGCGTCCGGGAACTCGAACAGGCCGCCGGCGGGCACGTTCTTCGTGCCCGGGTTGGCCAGCTCGTAGGCCCCGAACGGGGCGGCCGGGAACTCGGTGCTGACCGGGCTCGACGGCGTGCCGCCGAACGGGTCGTAGGGGTATCCGTAGGCGACGCCGTAGTAGAAGTTGTTGATCTGCTCGACGGCATTGACCTGGACGTCCTCGAGGACGCGGCCCTGCTGGCGGTAGATGGCGCGCACCTCGAGCGCCGATTGCGGCGCCACCTCGAAGCCGAAGCCGGCGGAGATCTCGTCCTCGTATGGCAGCCGCGTGCCGGGGACCACCGTGGTCTGGTCGATCCCCTGGGTGAAGACCGGGGCCGCGGGGGCGCACGTGGTGCTGCCGCCGCCGCCGTCGTCGCACGGCACCGTGAACGGCAGCATGCGCGGGGTGGTCAGGGCGCGGTCGTCGAAGTCCTGCAGGCTGACCCCGACCTCGCTCGAGAAGGCGCGCACCGCGAGATCGTTCGGGACCCGCTCGTAGTAGCGCGCCAGGTTCACCCAGGCGCGGCTCTTGCCGTTGCCGAGGGCGTCCCAGGCGACGCCGAGGCGCGGCGCCCAGTTCCCCGAGAAGGTGTAGTCGGAGGGCGACTGGGTCGAGGTGCCCTGGGTGAAGATCCGCGCCTCGACGCCGCCGAAGTCGATCGTCTCGGTCCCGAACGGCAGGGTGACGTCGCCGGCGCCCTGCAGGGTCTGGGTCGTGTAGCGCAAACCGGCCTTGATCGTGACGCGCGGGTTGACGCTCCAGGTGTCCTGGACGAAGAAGCTGGTCTCGCTCGACTCGGTCGCCGGCGGCGCCGGGCCGATGCGGGCGCGCGACACGCGGAAACGGTTGGCGCTGTCGTACGCGACCGTCGGGTCGGCGCCGACCGAGTTGCGCACGTCGACCTGCGCGCCGCCGTAGGTCGGCACGAAGATGAGGTCCTGGTTGCCGTCGAGGTCGGCGTCGACCGGGTCGCCGAAGCTGTTGCTTTCCGGCAGGCCGATGTTGATCGACTGGCCGGTGAAGGTCGACGACTCGCGGTAGCTGATCGCGTCGTGCTGCACGCCGTAACGGAGCTCGTGCGCCCCGACGACCGATGTCATCTTCACCTGGAATTGCAGGCTCTCGTCGTCCTGGTTGGAGATGAAGCCGATGCCGCCGCGGCGGGTCGCCACCGGCGACATCGACAGCGGCACCGGGCCGCCGCCGGCGTCGTACGAAGTGGCGCCGCGCACGTACTCCTGGACGTTGCGGATGTCGACGTACTGCAGCTCGTCCACGTCCGAGTCCTCGCGGAACCGGCCGTCATGCCAGCCGAGCTGCGCCTCCATGAAGAAACGCGGCGTGAAGACGGCATTCCACTTCAGGGCGGCGTTGTTCGAGCCGTAGCGGATCTCGCTGTTGCCGCCGCCGGTGTCCTGGTCGAGATAGAGCGGGGCGTCGGCGCGCTGCGGGCCCATGGCGCCCTGCGACGGGTCGCCGAACATGGTCAGCTCGATCTGGTGCGCCGGGTTGACCATCCAGGAGAGCTTGGCGGCGTAGTTGTGCGAGTTCCGCGTGCGCGTCAAGTCGCCGCTCGCGGACGGGAAGGCGGCCGCCGAGGGCACGCCGAAGCCGTTGGCGCCGCTCTCGTCGAAGGCGGCGACGCCGGCGCTCGCGGGGTCGTAGGCCGGGTTGGCCAGGTCGTTGGCCCTGACGGTCTGGTTGCGCATCACCGGGTTGTAGGCGAAGAAGTAGAACAGCTTGTCCTTCTTGATCGGGCCGCCGACCGAGAAGGCGAAGTCGTTCACGCTCTCGTCGGTGATGTTGGCGTTGCCGGTGGCGAGGCTCACCAGGCTGGTGTCGGCGCGCACCGCCGCCGGACTCGAGTAGAAGGCGGCGCTGCCCTTGAACTCGTTGGTGCCCGACTTGACGATGGTGTTGATGATGCCGCCAAGCGCCTGCCCGTACTCGGCCTCGAACCCGCCGGTCTTGATCTGGACCTCGTCGAGGAACTCGCTGGTCACGCCGGTCCCGAGCGACCCGTACACCAGGTTGTAGGCGCCGATGCCGCCGTAACCGGTGTTGGTGATGTTGACGCCGTCGATGAGATACATGTTCTCGAGGCCGGAGGCGCCGCCGATGGCGACGTTGCCCTGGCCCGTGCCGAGCCCGCTCACGACACCCGGCGCCACCGCGTAGGTGTCGGTGAACGCGCGGCCGAGCGGCACCGAGCGCGAGAAGGCGTCGTAGTTGATATTCGTGCCGGTCGAGGTCGACTTGGGGTCGACGAGGGGCGACGGCGCGGTCACGATGATGGTCTCGGTGACCCCGGTCTGCAGCGCGAACGCCAGCTGGGTGCGCTGGTTGAGGGAGACGATGACATCGTTCTGCACCAGGCTGTTGAAGCCGCCCGCGGCCTCGATGCGCACGGTGTAGCTGCTGGGGCGCAGGAACGGGATCAGGAACTGCCCCACCTCGTCGGTCTCCGCGGTGCGGGTTCCGATCTCGCACGTGGCGATGACCGTGGCGCCGGCCACCGGCTGGCCGGCGGGGTCGACGACCCGACCCGCCAGCGTGCCGGAGGTCAGTTCCTGCGCCGTCGCCGGGGCCACGCACAGGATGGCGGCGACGGATAGGACCAGCCATGTCGTTCGATTGCGAACCATCGCGTTCCCCCCTCACCGGTTCCGTCCGCGTCGATGCCGGCGGACAGCCTCGGGCAGCACACCCAGGGCCGAGGCGGGATGAAATATATGTACGAGAATCGACATGGCAAGTTATTTATCGTGTATTGACTATGCAAAAATGGATTCACAATAAACGACATAAATTACGTAGATTGTTAATGTTGCGGTGGATCAGAGACCCAGGGTGGCGCGGAGATCGCCGGCCAGGTTTGGGTCGATGGCATCGAGGGAGTCGCATTCCCGGCGGGCCTCGTCCGCCATCCGGGCGGCCTTGAGGGCAAGCGCCAGCTGGTAGCGGGTGCGGGCGTGGGTGGGGTTCAGGTCGCGAGCCCCGCGCAGGGCCACGGCGGCGTCGGCGTAGCGTCCCGAGGAGCCGAGCGCGATGCCGAGGTTGAAACGGGCGACGTGCGAGGCCGGATCGAGGGCCGCGGCGCGGTCGAAGTCGGCGATGGCCGAGGCGAGCCGGCCGGAATTGAACTGCAGGACCCCGCGCTCGACCAGAAGCGGAGCGCTCTCGCCGTCGTGACGCACGACCTCCTCCAGCAGGGCGAGGCCGCGCTCGGCGGCCCCCGGGCCGGCGGCGAGCAGCGCCTGGGCGACGAGGCCGGGGTCGGTGGCGGCGGCCGAGGGCGCCTCACGCGGCGGGAGGACCGAGCGCAGGTCCGAGGAGCCCCAGGCCGGGGGAGCGGCGCCGTCCGGCCCGCCCCACGGGGAGTAGGCCACGAGCGCCGTCTGGCCCGCCGGCGGGGCCGGCAGCGTCCCGCCGAGGAAGCGACCCCCGGCGTCGAACACGAGACCGGGATCGGCGCCGCCATCGTCGAGGAGCCGCACCAGGGTGACGCTCCGCCCGCCGGGGAGCGCGATCACCCGTTCGACATGGCCGCCGATCGTCGCCGGGCGGTATCCGACGCGGTCGCGCGCGACGCGGATCGCCGACCCGGCGGCCGGCTCCGGCGCCGCCGACCCGGCATCGCAGGTGCCGAGGCCGGGGGCCTCGACAACCGCCAGGTTGGCCGTCGCGTCGATCGCGATGACCCTCACGACCGCGGTCGTGGTGGCATCAGGCCCGGCGATCTCCAGCCGCTCCCAGCGCGCCCCGCCGCGCTCGAGCGGGTGCAGCGGCAGCGCGGCAAGGTCCTTGTCGGCGAGGGCAACCGCCACCGACTGAAACACCGGTCGGCCGGCGGCATCGAGGGCGCGCAGAGTGCGCACGCAGGGGAGGGTCGCGGGCGCGGTCGAACCGGTGATGGCGGCGTTGATGCCGGCCGCCGGCATCAAGACCATCGCGACGGTGCCCAAAAGTGCGACATGCGACGGCGCGGCAGCCACACCCCTCCCTGCGGATGACGACACCCCTCTCCCCCCGGCCGCGGCACCCGCCGGCGTCGTCGCGCGGCGCTGCGGGTGATCGGCTAAAATGCCCGTCCTGTGCGGCTTTCAGAGGGTCATGTACGGCGAGGTCGGGGGGCCGTCAAGCGCTTTTGCCGGCGGCGGCTGCGGTTCGCGACCGACCTCCGGTATGATGTCGGGCTTCCGGCTGGAGGGTGGTGGACGGCATGGTGCACGAGCGCGAACGACACTGGGCGGACGACATCGCCGAGCAGATTTCCCACCTCCCGGGACCACACGAGATCTCCACCGGGATCTCCCCCTCGGGGGAGATCCACATCGGCAATCTGCGCGAGGTGATCACGGCCGATGTGGTCTTCCGCGCTCTGAAAGAGCGTGGTGTCGATGTCGTGCTCGACTACGTCGCCGACAACTTCGACCCGCTGCGCAAGGTCTACCCGTTCCTCGACAAGGCGGTCTACGAACCGCTCATCGGCTGCCCGCTGTCGGAGATCCCCTGCCCGTGCGGCCGGCACGTGTCGTACGGAGAGCACTTCCTCGAGCCGTTCCTCGACTCGCTGCGGCGCATGGGCATCGAGGTGAAGGTCTACTACGCCGACCAGATGTACAAGTCGGGGATGCTGGTGCCGCAGATCGTGCTGGCGCTGCGGGGCCGCGACGCCATCGCCCGCATCCTCGAGGAATGCACCGGCCGCAAGGTCGAGCCCGAGTGGAACCCGTTCAACCCGATCTGCCAGGCGTGCGGGAGAATGACCGAGACTCTCGTCCGTGGTTTCTCCGAGAAGGACGAGACGGTCGACTACGAGTGCCGCTGCGGCCGCCGCGGCACGGTGTCGATGAAGGGCGGCGGCAAGCTGACCTGGCGCGCCGACTGGCCGGCGCGCTGGGCGCGCATCCCGGTGACCATCGAGCCCTTCGGCAAGGATCACGCGACTCGCGGCGGCTCGTACGACACCGGGGCGCGCATCTGCAAGGAGGTCTACAACGCCCCGCCCCCCTTCCCCGTCACCTACGAGTGGATCGCCTTCAAGGGGATGGGGGACATGTCGAAGAGCAAGGGGAACGTGCTCTCGGTGCACCGCATGCTCGAGGTGGTGCCGCCCGAGGTGCTGCGGTATCTCGTGGTCAAGACACGGCCGATGCGTTCGATCAGCTTCGATCCGGGGCTGCCGCTGATGTCCCTGGTCGACGAGTTCGACGACGCCGCGTCGGAGGCGCGCGACCCGCGCGCCCTGGCGCTGTCGGGCGCCGACCAGTTCCGGTCCATCGGCGTGCCGTTCCGCCACCTGGTCAATGTCGTGCAGATGGCCGACTTCGATCTCGACCAGGCGGTCGTGATTCTGCGCCGCAACGGCTACGACATCGCCGACGCCGACGCCGTCAAGGAGCGCGCCGGGTACGCGGTCCGCTGGCTGCGGGAGTTCGCGCCGCCGGAGACGCGCTTCTCGGTGCAGCGGACCCTCCCCGAGACGGCGCGCACGCTCGAACCGGGGCAAAAGGAGTTCCTGCGCCTGCTGGCGGAGGCGCTGCGGCCGGGGCAGAGCGGCGAGGAGATCCACGCCATGGTCTACGCGATCGCCAAGGCGGCGGGACTGCCGAAGGCGACCCCGGCGTTCGAGGCGATCTACCGCGCCTTCCTCGGACAGGCGAAGGGGCCGCGCGCCGGCTGGTTCCTGGCGTTTCTCGATCCGGAGTTCGTCGGCGCCCGCCTGCGCGAGGCGGCGGCGTGAGGTTGGCGGCGCTCGCGCCGATGGTCTTCGCCGCGGGTCTGGCATCGTCGGCCCTTGCCGCACCGGTCGCCGCCGCGACCGGCCCCGCGACCGGGCCGCCGCCGAAGTCGGCGCGCGAGCGGTTCCAGGCGCGCTTCATCGGCCGCCCGGCGCCCGATTTCACCCTCAGCGATCTGGACGGCGCCGATCTGCGGCTGTCGGCGCTGCGCGGCAAGGTGGTGCTGCTGAATTTCTGGTACTCGAGCTGCCCGCCATGCCGGCGCGAGACCCCCGATCTGGCCACCCTGCACCGCCTGCATGCCAAACGGGGGCTCGAGATTCTCGGGATCAATCTCGACGACATCCTGATTCCCGGCGCCGGCCACGCGCCGCTCAAGGCATTCCTCGAGGAGTTCAAGGTGCCGTACCGGGTGCTGCTGGCCGACAACGAAGTGTTCGAACTGTACGGCGGCGTTCCGGTGCAGCCGGTCACCTTCCTCGTCGACCGCACGGGAAAGGTGGCGAAGATCTTCTGGGGCGCCTACCCGGGGTCGGTGCTGGAGAAGGCGATAACCCCCTACCTGTCGCCGCCCGCCGGGCGGCCGTAGACGGCGCGCTCCCAGGCCCGCCACAACGCTGTCGCCGCGCGCCGGCTGATGCGCGGCGCGACGACGATGTCGTCGACATCGGTTGCCGCGCCGCGCCCGGGGGTCGCGCGCGGCGCGGCACCCGGCACCCGGTGCGGGGCTCCCGCCGGCGCGGCGAGCTGCGCCACGCCGAGGGCGGTGGCGTCGGGGACGGCGCCGATCGCGATCGGCCGCTGCAGCAGGTCGGCCTGCATCTGCAGGAGACGCCGGCAGCGGATGAGCCCGCCCGAGACCCGCACCGTCGTGCGCCATGCTCCCGTAACCGGCAGCGCGCCGCCCTGTTCGGCGGCGCGGACGATCTCGGCGCAGCGCTGGGCGATCGACTCGACCGCCGCCGCCAGCCGGACGGCGGGGGCCGTGCGCGGATCCTCGCCGACGAAGCGCGGGCGCGCGTCCGGATCCCAGCGCGGCGCGCCGATCCCCGAGACCGCCGGAAGGAAATGCAGCCGCCGCGCCGCCGCTCCCGGCCCGGGGCCGATCGCCCCGTCGAGGTAGGCGTCGAGCGCCGCGGTCGGCACGCGCACGCGTGTGCGGCGCTGCACCCAGTCGAGGGCGGTGGCGGCGGCGTTGACCGTCCCCTCGACCGCGTACGAGGCGGCGCAGCCTCCCTGTGCCGGCGCCGCGCCCTCCGGCCGATGACGCGACACGACCAGCGTCGTCAACAGCCCCGGCACGCGCGCCGGCCGGCCGCCGGTGCGGATGAGGACGAAGGCGCCCGATCCGTAGTTGATGGCGATGTCGCCGGCGCGCCGGCAGCGCAGCCCCTCGAGCGCCGCCTGCTGGTCGCCGGTCACCGCCCCCAGGCGGAGCGTCCGCCCCGCGGCGCGCGTCTCGACGCCGGACTCCCAGCGCACCGGAACGAGGGCCGGCAGCACCGGCGCATCGAGGAGATCCTCCGCCCCGAGAAGCGCGAACAGCACCGGGTCCCACGCCAGGTCGTCGAGACGGAACAGCAACGTGCGCTGCGCGTTGGCATGGTCGAGGGCGTAAAGCGCTCCGGCGGTCAGATGCCAGGCGAGGTAGGTCCCGAGCGTGCCCCACAACGCCCGCCCGCCGCGCACGGCGCGCCGCAGACCGGCATGGCGCCGGAGCATCAGCGCCAGTTTCGGACCGGCGTAATGCGGCGACAGCCGCAGCCCGGTGCGTGTCGCGATTTCTTCGCCAGCGCCGCGATGGCGGCGCGCGATGCGGGCGCAGTGACGGGCGGCCCGGGTGTCCTGCCACGACCAGGCGGTGGTCAGCGGCCGCCCGCTGTCGCGATCCCAGAAGACGACCGTCGACCGCTGCGTCGCGATGCCGAGGGCGGCACCGCGCATCGGCGCCCCGGCCGCGGCCTCGTCGAGCGCGGCGCGGGTGGCGCGCAGAAGGGCGGCGGCGTCGTGCTCCACCAGTCCGCGTGGACCGCGGACGGTGGGGAAGCGCCGGCGCGCCGCGCGCCGCACCCGCCCCTCCGGGTCGACGAGGAGCGCCTTGGCGCTGGAGGATCCGATGTCGAGGCCGATCAGCATCATCCCACCCCCTGCGAGGTCCACTAGAATATGCCTTCCGGCCGCGGGCCGTCCCGGCCGCTGGAGGCGACGCCGATTCCACCGCTGGCCACGTTCGACCCGATCCCGCGAACCCGGCGTCCGTCCGCGACGCTCCTGGTCCTGGTGGTCGCCGCCGCCGCGCTGCTGTTCGGTCTCGGTCGATCCGACACCTACAACCCCGACGAGCCGCGCGAACTCGAGATGGCGCGCGAGATGTTCGCCAGCGGCGACCTCGTGACGCCGCGCCTGAACACCGAGCCGTTCCTCGAGAAGCCGCCGCTGTTCTACTGGGTGGTGGGCGCCGCCTACCACATCGGCGGCGGCCCTGATGAGACTCCGGGGCGCGCCGTGCCCGCCATCGCCGGCATCCTGACGGTGCTGCTCACCTTCCTGCTGGCGCGCGCCCTCGTCGGCGAGTCGACGGCGATGCTGGCGGCGCTCGTGCTGCTGACGTCCTTCGAGTTCTTCTACATCGCCCGCCGGACGATGATCGACATGCCGCTGACGCTGGCGACGACCGCCGCCTGTGTCGGCCTGCACCGCGGCCTCACCGCCACGGGCCGCGGCCGGCGCGCCTGGCTGGCGCTCGGATACGCCGCACTCGCCGCCGCGCTGATGTTCAAGGGGATCGTCGGCGCCGGCATCCCGGGGCTGGCGATCGCCGGGTGGATCGCCGTGCGCCGCGACTGGAAGGGGATCATCCGCCACGGGATGATCCCGGGCGTGCTTCTCGCCCTGGTGCCGGTCGGCCTGTGGGTGGCGGCGCTCCACGATCGGCTCGGCGCCGCGGCGGTGCGCGAGTTCGTCCTGGTCAACAACATCATGCGCTTCACCGGCGGCGCCGCGAAGGGG
>Ga0210377_10001913_pt1 | contig 18573 bp, 22 predicted proteins | sample PLM4_65_b1redo_FD_155480 | JGI IMG/M metagenome (GOLD analysis project Ga0210377, IMG submission 155480) | Groundwater sediment microbial communities from an aquifer in East River, Colorado, USA - PLM4_65_b1 redo | ecosystem: Environmental > Terrestrial > Soil > Riparian zone | place: USA: East...
GAGACATGGCCCGCCGTCATGAACAGCGCGATGCAGGCGGCGAGCGCAATGGCGGCGAGCGCCGCCACGACAAGACGCCGGTCGATGCGATCGGAAATCAATCCCGCCGGCCATTGGGTGATCGTGCCGCCCATCATCGCGGCGATGTAGAGCGTTGCGGCTGAAGCGCCGGCGGCGCCCGGCTGAAGATCTTTCGCGTAGAGCGGCAGCTGGCTGGTGACGCCGGTGTTCGCAACGCCCGCGACGATCGCGCCGGCCAGGGCGGCGGGCGAGATGCGCAGCATGGACGCAAAGCTGATCGCCTCGCGGTCGGGCAGGACGGGCTGGGCGCGGCGCGTGGCGCAGAGCGGAATGACGGCGAGCACCATCAGGAGACCGGCCCACAGGAAGGGGCGGATGTCGTCGGCGGCGTGCTCGACCACCAGCAGGGGCCCGGCCGACATGGCGAGCTTGAGGAGCAGCTGGTACATGCCCATCACGCCGCCGCGCTTCGATCTGGGTGTCGAATCCGCGATCCAGCTTTCGGCGGCGGTGAACATGATCGCGGAGGCCGCGCCTTGCAGGAAGCGCAGGGGACCCCAGCCGACGGGATCGAAGAACAGCCCCATTCCGAGAATGCCCGCGGCGTAGATGGCGGCGGCGGCGGAATAGGCGCGGATATGGCCGATCTGGCGCACCACGTCGGGCGCAAACCACGCGCCGAGCATGAACCCGGCCGAAAAGACCGCCGCAACGACGCCGACGCCCAGCGCGGATGCGCCCATGTAGTCGAGCGCCAGCGGCGTCGAGACCGAAAGGATGCCGGCCGCGGCCTGCAGCAGCATGACCGCGAGGATGAGGGACGCGACGTTACGGTAGACGGTCATTGCGGGCGGATCGGGGGACGGGTGGCGATTCTTTTTTCTGAGTCGCCGTCCTTACTCCGCTTCGCTGAAGAGCGCGTCTAAAATCTTGTTACGGTGTGTGCCTCATGCGGACCACGTCCCGTGGAAGCCGAGCGGCCAGGAGTAGTCGGCCTGCCAGACGGCTACGGGGCCGGCGGAGATGTCGGCGGTATCGAACACCCAGACTTCACTTTTGCCTGCGCGCAGGTTGATCGCCGTGCCGATCAGCCAGCTGCCGGCCTCGGTTGAGCTTCCCGGTTTCGGGATGAAGAGGTGCTCTTCGATCATGTACTGGCTGCCGAAATCGTAGGCCTGCGACTTGTCTGTCTTCCAGTCGTGGAGGCGCAGCGTCGTCGGACCGGGACGTCCCGTGGCGCCGCCGCCGACCAGCGCGGTGAGGCGGCGCGGCAGGCCGTGGAAGCGCGGATCGACTTGCGGGAATTCGCCGCCGAGTTGGGTCTCGACCAGTTTGGCGTCGCCGGAAGGCGGGATCACCATCTGCGTCAGCATCGCGCCGGGACCTTCGCCGCCGGGCTTGTACTGGCCCTTGATCTCGGCCGCGCCGCCGCCCACGCCGAACGCAGGCTGGCGCGAGAAGCAGACATCGAGGCGGATCGTGCCGTCGCTTTCCTCCCACGCCGCGCCGGTATGGTAGAAGGCGCGCGCGTCGGCCTGGGCCCAGCGCTGTTTCTTGAGATCGTCCTTGTCGACGATCAGCGTTTTGAGTCCGTCCTGCGGGCGCCATTCGAAGCCGCTGATTCCCGGACGGCTGCCGGTCTTGATCCAGGGCTGGACCAGGATGATCAGCTTCTTGTCGGTCATCGACCAGTCGTGGATGTAGGCGGGGACGCCGAGATTGACGAGGCCGAAATCCTCCAGCGCGCCGTCAACGCCGATGCGGTAGATACCGACCGAAGAGCCGCCTGTCGCCAGGCTGGAGACGGCGAGATTCCACAGCCGCCCGTCCGGCTCGCGTTTCGGGTGGGCGAGGAACGGCATCGCTGCGAGATCCTTGCGCCAGATCTTGGGCCCGCGTGTTTCAAGCGTCACCGGATCGAGCCGGAAGGCGGAGCCTGCTTCCCACAGCGCAAGCATCTCGCCGCTCGACATCACGACTGATGTGTTGGCGGCGTTGACATCGTCGGCGCCGCCGACGGCGTAGGAGGGATCGCCCGCCGTCGAGAACCCCGGAGCGAGGAATCTCTGCGCGGCCTGTTCGGCCTTGCGCTTTGTGGTCTGGACGAAGCGGCCGGTGTGGACCGCTTTCCCATCCTGGATCGCGACGCGATGGACCATGCCGTCGCCGTCGAACCAGTGGCTGGCGAAGGCATCGCCATAGCGGAACTGGGCGGGGCCGTTGCGGTAGAGCGCGCCGGCAAGACCCGCTGGCGCTTTTCCGGACGCAAGACGCATCGGCGAGGGGCCGAGGCCCTTGGCGGGAGCGGTGGTGTAGCCCAGCGCCCAGGGCGGCGCTTCGGGCGCGGCGAAGGCGTTGGGCGCGATGGCGAGGGCGGCGCCGGCGGCGATGCCCGAACCGAGAAGCGTGCGGCGGGAAAGGTTCATCTGTGCGCCCTGCCCTAGTTCAGCTTGATGGCGGTGGCGGTCGCCGGGGCGGCGACAGTGAAGGCGGCGGTATCCCAGGTCGCCGGGCCGAACTGCGCCGGGGCGTTGTTGGAAAAGCCGTAGGGCTCGATCGGCAGGCCAAAGGGGTTGGTCCCCATTTTTCCATCGCCGTCGACATCGTGGAACATCTTGATGCCGTACTGGCCGGCCGGCAGGTCGAACGTGGCGGTGACGCTGGCGGCCGTGACCGGCGCGGCCGCCTGGGCGACCGGCTTGTCGGCGTCGTAGCCGGACCGGTCGAAGACCGCGATCATCAAGGCGCCTTTGACGTCCTTGATGCCCGTGACCGTGAGCGTGAGCCTGGCCGGGGCTTCGGCCGCGGCAGGCGCAGGGAAGAGGATTGCCGCAGCGAGCGCCAGGGCGGGGATGGGGGCCAGGGCCGCCAGCAGCGGGGAGAGGATGGGGAGGCGCTTCATCTTGAACTCCTTCTTTTTTCTCTGGGAGGTTCGGGGCTTCGTGGGGAGGCGGTAGCGCCGGGCTGATTTCTGTTTTCTGGCCCGGTGAGTGGAAGATTGTGCGGGCCGGGCGGCCCCGCCATCGGAAATGCGCAAAACGCCTGTTTTGCTTCGTGAACTCAGGCGATAGACCATTCGCGATGCGTGAAATGCAGGGCCAAAACAGCTTGCGAACCGCGATCGACTGGAAGGCGCTGGGCCGAAACCTCGCCATCTATGCGGGGTTCGGCGTTTTCCTTGCCATCCTTAACCCCTTCGGGTCCGTCACCGGCGTCCCGTTCCCGACGGCGGCGCTCTATTGGATAGCGATGATCGTCTGGGGCGGCCTGGCCGGAGAGATGCTGGGCTGGGTGATCGAGCGGCAATCGCCGAGCCTTCCGGCCTGGGCCTTTGTCTTCATCCTGTCGATCGGCATGACGGTGGTTATCCTGCCGGCGGTGGCTTCGGCGGAGGCCCTGATGGGGCGGCCGATCCCGCCTGACCGCTGGCTGCTCATGACGTTCTTCGTCTGGATCCTCGCGGTCTCCGGCTCGGCGCTGCGAATGCTGATCATTCATGCGTTCGTGCGGAAGCCCGACGCGCAGCCGGAGGGTTCGGCCGTTCCGGGCCTCTCGACCGCTTTCATCGATCGTTTGCCGATACGACTGAGATCGGCCGAAATCTACGCGGTGGAGTCCGAGGATCACTATCTGCGGGTGCACACCAGCGCCGGACAGGAACTGATCCTGATGCGGCTCGCCGACGCGGTGCGCGAGCTTCAAGGGCTCGAAGGCCTGCAGACGCACCGGTCGTGGTGGGTAGCCAAGCAGGGCCTCGCCGACATTGTGAAGGGCGATGGCAAGCTGGTGCTGAAGCTGAAATCGGGCGCAGAGGCGCCGGTGAGCCGCACCTATCTCAAGACCGTCAAGGACGCTGGCTGGCTGTAGGGTGCATTGAGCCGAAGGCGAAATGCACCATCGCGCCACGACCACGAAGAGGTGCATTTCGCTCCGCTCAATGCACCCTACGTTTCAAACCCGATCGTACTTGTCCTCGTCCGACAGCTTGTCGATGAGTTCCGACACGAACCGGATGTGGCTGCGCAGCCGGTAGAGATCGTCGGTGTAGCTGAGCGGCACCTGGACCTCGCCGGTCTGGGCCTGGATGTCTGCTAGCTTTGCCCGCACGTCACGGCGCGCCTCCGGCGTCGATGCGGCGCGGCCCGCGGCTTCGAGGTCGCGCAGGTTGCGGTACCAGACATAGATCTTGCGGCGGATGCGCCAGCGGTAGAGCGGCGGGGCGGCGCGCACCAGCGGGATCAGCAAGGTGATCAGCGGGATCGCCAGCACCCAGGCGCGCTCGAGGAAGTTGGCGACGCTGAACGGGAAAACGCGGCGCAGGAAGGTCGGTCCGTTCTTATAGTAGCGCTCCGCCTCTTCGGCGACCGGGATATCGGACAGGGTCGGCGTCGGGAAACGGCCGGGATCGGCGAGCACCGATCCGCCGGCATGCTCGCGGAACGCCTCCTCGATCAGCAGCGACTGGATCGCCGGATGGAGATCTTCGCGCACCACGATCTGTGCGGCGGGCGCGATCAGCGTGACGTCTTCCTTCGGCAGGATATTCGCGAGGTCGACGACGCCGCGATAGAGCGTCACCTCATCGAGATAGGAATGGCGGCGCGCCAGGGCGTGCGCCTCGGCAAGCGACATCAGCTTGACGTTCGGGTCGGCGATCAGGTCGGCGATGAAGGGCGTCGTCGCGCCCGAGACGACAAGCGCCACATCGATCTCGCCTGCCTTTAGCGCGCTCGCCGCAGCGGCGCCGCCCAAGGGCACGGCCTCGAACTTGTCGGGCGTCACGCCGGCCTCGCTGAGCAGGAGGCTGGCCAACACCCTGACCCCGGAACCCTCGGGCCCGATCGCGGCGCGTTTGCCGACGATGTCTTGCAGCTCTGCGATCTGCAGGTTCGAACGGTAGAAGATCCACAGCGGCTCGTAGAAGACCGCGCCGATGGAGCGCACGCCCTCAGTCCCAAGATCGGCGGCAAGGCCGGTCTGCACGATGCCAATGTCGGCCTGTTTCTTCTTGATCTTGTCGAGATTGTCGACCGAACCTGCCGTGGTCAGCACCTCGACTTCGATATCTTTTTCGCGCAGTGCATCGGCGTAGTGGACCGCCGCGTCGGCATAGGCGCCGCCCACAGCCCCGCCTGCGATCGTGACCTTTTTCGGCGGCGGGGGCGTAACGAACATCAGCGCGACGACGACGCCGATGACGACAACAAGAATCAGGGGTCCCCAGACCCGGATGAAGTCTTTCATGTGGGATCGTCCCTCGACCTGACCCGCGCCAGGGCTGAGGTTAAGCACGGCGACTCGGGGTCGTGAAGGGAGCGTTCCAGCACGGCGAATCCCATGCGATAGGTGTGCTTCCGGAGCCGCTTGCCATGCCGCCGCTGACGCCCTTTCACATCGCCTTTCCGGTGAACGACCTTGAAGCCGCGCGCCATTTCTATGGCAGGGTGCTGGGCTGTCCCGAGGGGCGCAGCTCGGCGGAGTGGATCGATTTCGACCTGTATGGCCACCAGATCGTGGCGCACCTCAAGCCGGGTAGCGGCGTGGCGGATGCGCACCACAATCCCGTCGATGGCCATGACGTGCCGGTGCCGCATTTTGGCGTGGTGCTGCAGATGGATCAGTGGACGGCGCTGGCCGAGGGGCTGAAAGCAGCCGGAGTGAAGTTCGTGATCGAGCCCTATGTTCGCTTCAAGGGCGAGGTCGGTGAGCAGGCGACGATGTTCTTCCTCGATCCGGCCGGCAATGCGTTGGAGTTCAAGGCCTTCAAGGACATGAGCAAGCTGTTTGCGACGTGACGCGCCGCCCTACTCCGACTTCAGCGGCTCGAAAGGCTTCTCGGGATCGTTGGGCAGGATGTCCTCGACATAGGCGCGCAGGTGATCGGTGACGGCTTGGGGATCGCCGGTCAAATGCTCCCACGGGATCTGTGGGCCGAAGGTGAGGTTGAACCTGTCGCCCTGCTTGTTGAGCAGCTCGTGGAACAGCGTGATGTCGCGCAGCTCTTTGTTCAGATCGCACAGCCGGTAGTAGAGCCAGGAGTTGCGCGCCTCGATGTGCAGCGGCGTCACCGGCGCCTTGTTCTTGCGCGCGAGAGACACCGCCGTCTGGTGCCAGGGCTTGTCGACAAGGCGCTTGCCTACCCATTGGGCCAGGGCCCCCGACGGGAAAATCACCAGCATGCGCCCGGCTGCGAAACCGGCGCTGGCGCGGCGCAGCGTCTCGCGCGTCTTGGCGATGGTGCGCTTGTCGTGCACCCACTCGACCGGAATGATCACATCGGCGAAGCGCAGGTTGACGCGGCATGCATCGGCGTTGGCGAGGATCTCGATGTCCTCGCGGACCTGCGTAAGGGCGGCGAGCGCGATCGATCCGTCGGCGAGGCCGGTCGGGTGGTTCGAGACGATAACCGACCTTCCAGTGCTAGGGACTTTTTCCAGCCCGACGGTCGAAACCGAAAGATCGAGCGCGCGGTCTAGATAGGCGAAACATTCCGCGCCCGATCTAAGCTGCTTGATTTCATCAGCCCAGCGCCGCGCCTTCCGGTAGCCCAGCAGCTGATAGAGAGCCGGGCGCACCATCGGCCAGGTCCAGTGCCGCACAAAACTTGGGCAGCGCTCCTCGATCAGGATATCGACGATATGGCCGTCGCGGGTTTCCGGGTCGATGAAGGCGGCGACCCGCTCATCTACCGCAATCTCGGTTCGCTCCATCATTCCGTCGGCTCGTACCCAAAACCCCCGATTCGCCTGCGGGCATTAACCCTTCGTAACCGAAACGCCGCGAAAACTGAAATTGACGTCTGTGTTTGCAGAATCGTACCGGCGTGCGAAAGGTGCGGCAATTCGGGTGTGGTCGGGACCTGCCGGAAGTCGGGGCATGCGGATGAAAGTGCTGTGGGTGGAGGACCATCCCCGCGCGGGCGAGTTGCTCGCCGCGGCGGCTGCGGCTGCCTCGCGCAAGCGTTATGGCATCGACCTGGTGGTGGCGACCTCGCTGCTCGACGCCGAACAGAAGTTGCGGCTTGAACGCTTCGACCTCGTCGTGATCGACCTGATGCTCCCTGACAGTTCAGATGAGGACGTGACGGTCACCCGCATCGCCAACATGGGCAAGTTCCGCGTCGCCGTGGTGTCGGCAAGCGAGAAGCGCCAGCAAGTGGTCGAGAGCCTGGTGCGCGCCGGGGTCGACTGCTCCCCCCTCGCCGTGGGCAAAGATGACCTGCCGCTTGGTGATTTCGTACGGCGTCCGGAGCTGTTCCGCGATTTCGTGACCGGGCTGATGCCCTCCGCTACGGCCTGATCCAAATTCCGCCGCCATTGCCGGCGAGGCTGTCTCCGTCAGGGGAAGCTGCCGTGCGTTTCGCCGCCTTCGTCATCGCTATCTTCGTCACCGCCCTGCCCGCAATGGCGCAGCCTACCGGCGATGAAGCAAAGGTCCGGGACGTCATCGCCCAATGGTATGAGCGCGTAAGCCACGATCAGGCGGATGCGCCCTGGGTGCTGATGGCGCCTGGGTCGATCGATGGCGGGCCGGGCTATTCGATTCCGGCCGACCTCGATGGAGGAAGCAGGGTGCTGCGCGGGCCGTGGGTCAACCATGAGCTGGCGGCGCGCGCGGTGAAGTTCGCCTACGACATCGACGCGCTAGAGGTCGATCCTAATTTTGCGAAAGTGATCGTGTGGGAGCGCGGCTATTTCTACGCCTGGGCGGCGCAGACCACCTACGAGAACGCGGCCTCGACGCTGTTCCTACTGGAAAAGCAGGATGACGGGCGCTGGCTGATCCTCGCCCATGACGCGCGCTCGACCGGCATACCGCCGAACAAGGTCACCGATCCGATGCCCGACCTGCATGATCACTACTATTCAACCGAGGGCGCCGGCCGCGATCCCGAGGCCGACGCCAAGGCTGCGAAAGGCTTCTGAACCTAGTTGGACTTGGTCGGTTCCGGCGCCGCCTGGGAGGCCGCCGCCGCGCCGGCCGGAGGGTTGGTCAGCGGATCGGCGAGATATTTCTCGATGATCGGCGGCAGTTCGGTCGAGGTCATGAAGTTGTAGTGGCTGTAGCCGGGAATGATCGCGAGCCGCGCCCTCGAGAGCTGGGTGTTCTGCCAGCCGGGCTCCTTCACCCCGCCGCCAAGCAGGGCGAAGAATTCAGCCTGGTGCTTGATCGAGATCGAGTCGTTGTCGGCGTAGACCAGCATCACCGGCATGGACAGCTTCGGGATGTCGGCGGACCAGTCATAGTCTTCGCCCATCTCCTCGCCCATCTTGTCGAGGAAGGCGGCGAAGCGCTTGGGCTCGGGCCATTCCTTCGAGAACTTTCCGGTCGGCGTCTGCATCATGTTCTCGGCCATCGCCGATCCGACCTGGCTCATGCCTTCCTGCACTTCGGGATACCAGCCACTCCTGGAGTAGGCGACCGAGATGGCGACCAGACGGCGCACCTTGTCAGGATGCCGGATCGCTGTGAGCAAGGCGACGTCGCCGCCGAGCGAGTAGCCGACGAGGTCGGCCTTGGGCGCGTTGAGCTGGTCGAGCAGTGCGGCGATGTCATCCGCCATGGTCTCGATCTTGTAGGGACGTTCGGTGTCGGCGGTGCGGCCATGGCCCTGCAGTTCGACCGCGATCACCTGATGATCCTTTGCGAGCGGCTGGAGCAGCGCCGACATTTCCGGGATGGTCATCAGCCCGCCATGGATCAGCACCAGCGGTTCGCCCGAGCCGTAGACCTCGTGATAGAGCCTGATGCCGTTCACTTCGGCGTATCCGGCCTTCACCGGGGTCAACGCCGCCGCGCTTTCGGCGGCGGCCTGGGGCGCTTCGGCCTGCGCCGCCGGTTTCGGCGAACATCCGAACATGATGGCTGCGAGGGCGATCACGGCGGCCCGCAGGACCAGCCCGGAAAATCCGTTACGTTCGACTTTACCAAGCTTGACCACGATCATGACAACCTCCCTTCCATGTTCGACGCAGTTTCCGCTGCTTCTGGACCTAGGACGAATGGGCCAGGGCCAAACCGACACGGACCTCGAAAATAGTTGGTTCCCTCCGCTCCGCGACCGGAAACCGCTTTCCCTTCAACCCAAAACCCCGCTAATCGCGGCGGTCATGGCCTATGTGAAGCGCCTTTATTCCGCGCGCCTTTCCGCCGGCGTCCTCTTGCCCGATCCGGCGCAGGCGGAAGCCATTGAAAGGCTGGACAGGATCGGACGGTCGCTGGGCCGCAGGGGCTGGCTCGGGAACGGCAGGCCGGTGCGCGGGCTTTATCTCTGGGGCGGCGTCGGGCGCGGCAAGTCCATGCTGATGGACCTGTTCTTCGAGACGGTGACGCTGAAGGACAAGCGGCGGGTTCACTTCCACGATTTCATGCTGGCGACGCACGCCTTCATTTTCGAATGGCGCAAGCTGTCGCCGGCGGAGCGGCGCAGGCATCCTGCGTACGTCTCCGATGCGGGAGATGATCCGATTGCGCCGACGGCCAAGCACATCGCCGAGCACGCGCGGTTGCTGTGCTTCGACGAATTCCACGTCAACCAGATCGCCGATGCGATGATCCTGGGCCGGTTGTTCGAACAACTCTTCGATCGCGCTGTCACTGTGGTGGCGACCTCGAACCGCAGGCCGGGCGATCTCTACAAGGACGGCATCAACCGCCAACTCTTCCTGCCCTTCATCAAGCGGATGGAGGATGAGCTCGACGTGTTCGAACTGAAGGTGGCGCGCGACTATCGTCTCGAACGGCTGACGACCGCGCCGGTCTACTACTCGCCGCTCGGCAGGAAAGCCGACCAGGCGATGGACGCGGCATTCGCGCGCCTGACCGCGGGTTCGGCGGCGAGCCCCGACACGCTCGACGTGCAGGGACGCCAGCTTCACGTGCCGCGCCAGGTGATGGGCGTGGCGCGCTTCACCTTCGAGGACCTGTGCACCAAGCCGCTCGGCGCAGCCGACTATCTCGCCATTGCGCGGCACTATCACACCGTGCTGATCGACCGCGTGCCGAAGATGGCGCAGGACCAGCGCACCTGGGCTGCGCGCTTCGTCACGCTGATCGATGCGCTCTACGAAGGGCGGACGAAACTGGTGATGTCGGCGGAAGCGCAACCTGACGATCTTTATGTCTCGGGCGACCAGGCGTTCGAATTCCAGCGCACCGCCAGCCGCCTCCACGAGATGCGCTCGGCGGACTATCTGGCGGCCGAACGCGAACACATGACCGGGCAGGAAGCCAAATGATCGACGATCCGGTTCTGCTTCAGATCTCCGAAGCGCTGGCCCTCTACAATGCCGGCCGCCGCGCCGAGGCGCGCGAAGCGTTCACCGCAATGTGGGCGGAGTTGGCGAGCGGCGATGCGTTCCATCGCTGCATTCTCGCGCACTACATGGCCGACGCGCAGGACGATCCTGCAGAAGAGCTGAAGTGGGACCGGCGGGCGTTGGAAGCGGCAGACAGCATTGCGCGCGAGCGGCCGGAGGAAGCCAGCCTCACCCTACTCAGTCTTTACCCGTCGCTGCATCTCAACCTGGCCGACGTGCTTCACCGCATCGGCGACGTCGTTGAGGCCCGCAAGCATCTGCAGCTGGCGCAACAAGCGAGCGATGCGCTTACCGACGACAGCTACAGCCAGATGATTCGGCACGGGATCGAGCGGCTGGCCGCTCGGCTCAGCTAGTTCGGCGGGACTGCCAGCGCACTTATTGACACCGGTGCAGAGTCCGGCGCGGAATCCCATCCGGACGGGGCAGTACGGGAGGCTGGCATGCGGGCGGGATGGGTGTTCGTTGCACTCGTGGCGGCAGGCGCGGGTCTGACGGGCGTTGCGTACGCAGGCAAGCTGACCAAGGCGGCTGAAGCGGAAATCCGGAAAATGATCGACCTCGTCGCTCCGAGCGGCGACCGGATCGGCGCGATCCAGTATGGCGAGCTGTCGGCCGGCGGCGTGGCGAGCATCTCTTTCGAGGGCGACCAGCTGCAAGAATACTACTTCAACGCCATCTGCGACGATGATTGCGGCGATCTCAATCTCGCGGTGCTCGACGCGGCGGGCGTGGAGCTGGATGTCGACGATGCCGACGACGCCGCTCCGGTGCTGGAAGTCATGGCGGACCGGACCGCGCCGGGCGCCGACGAGGACAAGGCCAACCCCAGGCCGATGACGATCGAGGTGCGCATGATCGCGTGCAAGACGGCGACCTGCGCCTACGGCCTCGCCATCACGCGGACGGAGTGAGGTGATTCCTCTAGGAACCATCTAGCGCCAGGCCGGACACGCTTCAGCCTGGCGCTAATACCAGACGCCTCTATGGAGCAGGCGCAGCCGGAGCGGCGGACGCCGCGGCAGGCGCCGCGCCGCGCGCCGGGTTCACGATCTCGCGGCGGAGGAATTTCCACTTTCCATCCTCCTTGATCAGCGTGTCGTTGTAGTGCCCTGCCCCGGCGATGACGGTGCCGGTCGAGCGGGTCGAGACGGTTTCCCAGTAGGCCGTCGTTTCGGCGCGGTCGGAGGTGAGCGAGATGATCTTGAGGTTGGAGATGACATGCTTGGAAGAAGGCGGCGTCGTGCTCGCGGGAGCGGCCGGCGCAGCGCCCGCAGCCGGAGCGGCAGCGCCGGCAGGAGGTGTGCGCGGCGGCCGAGGCCGGCTGAAATAGGCTTCGATCGCCTCGGGACCCTTGGTTTCCGTCGTGCCTTGGACAAGCACGCCTTCCTTGGCGAAGGTAGCCGCATAGGCTTTCCAGTCGCGGCCATCGAGCGCGCGCGGATACTCGCCGAAAATCACCTGTTCGATCGCCGCGCGGTCTTCGAGCTTCTGAAGACGCTGCTCCATGTCTACCGATGCGCAAGCTGACAGCGCCGCTGTCGCCGCCATCATCGCCGCCACGCGGATGCGCGGCGTCTTCAATTCGATTTTCATGTGTCTCTCCCTCACCCGTTTTTGCCCGGCGAAGCCGGAGCGAATTTCTTCCGCCGTTGAGCGAATGCGGTCAAGAAAATTGTTATATAGCATAATTGACTGATCGCCAGGCGCACCGATCGGCTGGCGGCTGTCCCAAGCCGTTGCGGGAACCTTCGGCTTGCGCTCTGTTCCGCGCACGGAACTGGTGACGGGCACTCAAATGCGCAGACTTCTGACGACCGCGTTTTTCGCCGCGATCGCAACGGCGGCCATAGCCACGCTTCCGTCTGCCGCCGCACAGGACGCCAGCCTCGTCGCCAAGGCCCGCGCCATCCTCGCCGAGACCGAGACCTTCCAGGACAAGGCGACTTTCCGGCTCGTCGGCCAGCCCAAGGCGATCTCGTTCAAGAACAATGTCGAGGAAACGGAATTCCTGTTCACGATCGACCCGAAGAAGGACTATCGCCTCCTCGGCTTCTGCGACGACTATTGCGACGGCGTCGACATGTTCGCCGAGACCGCCAATGGCGATGATATCGGCAAGGACCAGGGGGATGATTCCGTCGCCGAGATCGATGTTGCGCCCAACGCATCCGGCTCGAAGGTGAAGGCGACGCTCTATGCCGGCTACTGCGCACGCGAGACATGCATCGCCGCCGTCGCGCTGTTCGAAGTGCTGCAATAGCCCTTCTTTGAACGGTCCGGCGCGGCCGTTTCGGCGATCCTCGCGGCGACGCATTGCCCCCCTGCCCGCCATGCGCTAACGCTCCCGGCGTTTCGCATCCTGCGCCTGCCGCACAACCTCAGGAGACCCTCCCATGGCCCGCAAGAAGATCGCCCTTATCGGCGCCGGCATGATCGGCGGCACGCTGGCCCACATCTGCTCGCGCGAGGAGCTGGGCGACATCGTGCTGGTCGACATGGTCGGCGGCGTCGCCAAGGGCAAGGGCCTCGATATCGCCGAAGCCTCCTCGGTCTACGGCAAGGACGCTGCGCTTTCCGGCGCGACGCTGGAGGAATACCAGACCATCGCGGGCGCCGACGTCATCATCGTCACCGCCGGCGTGCCGCGCAAGCCCGGCATGAGCCGCGACGATCTCATCGGCATCAACCTCGGCGTCATGAAATCCGTCGGCGCCGCCATCAAGCAGCACGCCCCGAAAGCTTTCGTGATCTGCATCACCAACCCGCTCGATGCGATGGTGTGGGCGCTGCAGAAATTCTCCGGGCTCCCAACCAGCCACGTGGTCGGCATGGCCGGTGTACTCGACAGCGCGCGCTTTTCCTACTTCCTGTCCGAAAAGACCGGCGTCTCGATCGAGGACGTCAAGGCTTGGACCCTGGGCGGGCATGGCGACGACATGGTTCCCATGGTTCGCTATTCCACCATCGGGGGGCTGCCGCTGCCGGAATGCATCAAGCTCGGCATGTTCAGCCAAGCCGAACTCGACGCGATGGTCGAGCGCACCCGCAAGGGCGGCGGCGAGATCGTCGCCCTGCTCGGCACTGGCTCGGCCTTCTATGCGCCGGCCGAAAGCGCCGTGGCGATGGCGAAGTCCTACCTCAAAGACAAGAAGCGCGTGCTGCCTGTCGCCGCCAACCTCACCGGCCAGTACGGCGTCAACGACCTTTATGTCGGCGTGCCGGTGGTGATCGGCGCGAAGGGCGTCGAGAAAGTCATCGAATTCCCGATGGACGCTGGCGAGAAAGCGATGTTCGAGAAGAGCGTTGGCGCCGTACGCGGCCTGCTGGACGCGTGCAAGAAGCTCGAGCCGTCGCTTGCCTGACATCCGCATCGCCTGCATCGGGCGGACGGGCCAGGCGGCCCGCGCGCTCGCTGGGGCGGCGTCAAACGACCGGACTATCGAGTTGATCCAGGCGAGCAGCGGCGATGCCGACTTGCGCGATCCGGAGAGCCTTGCCGCGTTCCTCGATCGGGCGACCCCACAGATCCTGATCAACGCTGGGGCGTATAATTTCGTCGATCGGGCCGAGTCCGAGCTGGGCGAGGCGATGCGGGTCAACGCCGATGGGCCGCGGGCGCTTGCCAGGCTGTGTAGAGAGCGTGGCGTTGGCCTCATCCATATGTCTACGGACTGCGTATTCGACGGCATGAAGACCGCGCCCTATGACGAAACCGATCCGGCCATCCCTCGCTCCGCCTATGGCCGATCGAAGCTCGCTGGCGAGCGTGCGGTGGCCGAAGAGTATCCCGACGCCCTGACCGTGCGCGTCGCGTGGGTGTTCTCCGAGCATGGCGACAATTTCGTCGCCAAGATGATCGAGCTGGCGCACAGGCGGCCGCACCTGAAGGTCGTCAGCGACCAGATCGGCCCGCCAACCTATGCGCCCGACATAGCCGCCGCTCTGCTTCGCGCCGCGCGTGAGAAGGCAGACGGCGCCAAGGATCTTGCCGGTCTGCTCCATGTCGTCTCGTCGGATGCGATGGACCGCGCCAGCATGGCGAAGGCGATCATGAACGAAAGCCGCGCACAGGGCGGTCCCTTCGCCGAGATCGAACCGGTGACGACCGCCGAATTCAATGCGCCCGCGCAGCGGCCGCTCAATGCGCGGCTGTCGAACGCCACGGCGGTGAAACGGCTCGGACTTACCTTCACGCCGTTTCCGGACGCGTTGAAGCGCTCCGTTTCTGGCGTGCTGGCGCGCCCGGCCTGAGCGTCAGCTAGTGGACGACCTTCACCAGTTCGATCTCGAAGACGAGATCGGCGTTGGGCGGGATGCGGTCGCCCTTGCCTGCTGGCCCATAACCCAGCCTCGACGGCAGGTAGACGATCCAGTGGTCGCCCGGCTTCATGAGCTGCAGCGCTTCGGAGAAGCCCGGCACCACGCCGCCGACCTGGAAGGTTGCGCTCTGGCCGCGCTGGAAAGCGGAATCGAAAGCGGGCCCGCCGGCGTTGAACCGGCCTTCGTAGAAGACCTCGGCCTCTTCCGACGCCGCTGGCGAAACGCCGTCCGCCGGGCCGCTGCCGAGCACGACATATTCGAGGCCCGAGGCCGTCTTTTTCACATCCGGTCCGTTGGTGTTCCACGGAACGCATTTTGGCCAAGCAGCGACATCGGACACGCCTGACGTGGTCGAGCCGGATGCGACGCACGGACCTTCGGCCGGCACGGGCGCCGGGGCGCTTGCGGTTTCGGTCACAGTCGTCGAAGCGCCGTCGGTTGCCGGCTTTTCACCGCACGCCGCCAACGCCGCCGCCAGTCCAAGCACCCAGACAATACGCATGATGTGAACCCCTGCTTCGGTTTGCGGGCGGACGCTAGTCGTCCTTGCCGAACGTGTCGATGGCGCCCTCCGCTCTCGCCAGCTCCAGCAGCAGCGGCGCGGCGGCTTCGAGCCGAGCGGTGTCGGCGCGCGACATCAGGGCGAGGCGTCGCTTCAGGATGGCGAGCCGCCGGTCCCGGCCCTGCAGCATGATCTTTCTGCCCTTTGAGGTCGCCGCGATGACGAGACCACGGCCATCCTTCGGGTCCGGAGATTTCTCGACCAAGCCTGATGCCTCGAGTTCGGCCACGAGCTTCGACATGGTCGGCGGCTTGACGCCCTCGGCTCGCGCCAGCGACGCAAGGCTCTGCGGCCCGGCGAACACCAGCACCGACAGCGCAGAGAGCCGCGGCGGGCTGATGCCGGTTTCCCGGTCGGCGACGTTGACCCGCCGCAGCAGCGCGATCGCGCCACGATGCAGCATCTCGGCGAGCGCATCGGGCCCTGCGCCCTGCCCTCCACTCTTCGTTCTGGTCGGCTCTGCGAATCGGCTTGACATAGTTCGTTAGTCTAACTAATTATATTCGCATGTCCAGACGCGGGAGAAGAAAGTGACTGCGGAAAACGGTATGCTAGGCATCAAGGGAATGCTCCAGGTCGCGATCGCGGCGGGCGATGCGCCAAAGCTCTCGGCCTTCTATCGCGACACGCTGGGGCTCAGCGTGTTGTTCGAGGTCTCCGGCATGAGCTTTCTCAATGCCGGTGGCGTGCGGCTGATGATCGGGCCGGCGCAAGGCGCCAAGCCGGGCGACAAGATCCTCTATTTCGAACCCGAGGATTTCGCCGCCGCCGAAAAAACTCTCGAGGCGCGGGGAGTGAAGTTCGGCCACGCGGCCAACGTGCTTCAGCGCGATGGCGGCAGGGAGCTGGCGCTCCGGCCCTTCAAGGATCCCGAAGGCAACGATCTCGCCCTGATGGGCTGGCGGCCAGTTTCATCGGAACCGCAGCGAGGCTAGTGTCGCTCCCGTATGAGGGAGCCGAGTGTGCCGGACAAGGTCGTTGTCATCACCGGAGGCGGACGGGGCATCGGCGCGGCGACTTCGCTGCTGGCCGCTGAGCGTGGTTATTCCGTCGTCGTGAACTATGTCTCGCGGCCGGACGCCGCCGAGGAGGTGGTTGCGACCATCCTGAAACATGGCGGCAAGGCGGTGGCGGTTCGGGGCGATGTCAGTCAGCCGGACGAGGTCGACCACATCTTCCGCGCGGGGGACCGATTGGGGAGGCTCGCCGGCCTCGTCAACAATGCGGGCGTTGTCGACAGCGCCGCGAGGGTCGACGAGATGAGCGCGGAGCGGCTGGCGCGGACATTCGCGGTCAATGTGACCGCCTCTTTCCTGTGCGCCGGGGCCGCGATCCGGAGGATGTCGACGAAATACGGCGGCAAGGGCGGCGCCATCGTCAACGTCGCCTCGACCGGATCGAAGATCGGGTCGCCGGGCCAATATGTCGACTATGCCGCCAGCAAAGGGGCGATCGACACTTTCACGTTAGGACTGGCGCTCGAGGTGGCGGGCGAAGGGATACGCGTCAACGCCGTGAGGCCCGGCATCATCGACACCGAAATCCACGCCTCGGGCGGCGATCCGGACCGTGTCGCCCGCATCGGCCCCAACCTGCCGATGGGGCGGGCTGGGACGGCGGAAGAAGTTGCGCGGGCGATCCTCTTCCTCTTGTCGGAGGAGTCGTCCTACACCACCGGTTCGTTCGTGACTGTTAGTGGCGGCCGCGGCCTCACACCCTGATACAATCGAGGATTCCCCATGCCTTCACGCCTCGACACTGTCGTTGAAACGCCGCGGCTGATCCTGCGCGTACCAAGCCTTGCCGAGTTCGAGCCGTGGGCCGAGTTCATGGCCGACGAGGACGCCGCGAAATACATCGGCCGGGCGCAGCCGCCGGCAGTGGTCTGGCGCGGGATCGCGACCATGGCCGGGTCCTGGCATCTCGTGGGGTTCGGCATGTTTTCGGTGTTCGAGAAATCGAGCGGGAAATGGATCGGACGGGTCGGCCCGTGGATGCCGCACCAGTGGCCGGGGGCCGAGGTCGGCTGGGGCGTCATCCGCGAAGTCTGGGGCAAGGGCTATGCGTTCGAGGCTTCCGTCGCATCGATGGATTTCGCGGTCGACGTGCTGGGCTGGACCGACATCATCCACTCGATCCATCCGGAGAATTTCAATTCGCAGAAGCTGGCGAAGCGGCTCGGGTCGGTGAATCGCGGTCCGGGGAAAATGCCCCCGCCCTATCACAACGATCCGGTGGACCTGTGGGGCCAGTCGGCGGTGGAATGGAAAGCGCGGCGCGCTTCGGTCTGGGCGCAGCTCAACCGTTGAGGCCGGCGACCAGGCCAATCGGGTGGATGAAACCTTGCGCCTGATAGGCGCGCCCGCCCCAGTATCCGCCGGGGATGTGCCAGACGCGGACCTCGCTCCAGTCATTGCCGGCTGAGACGTCGATCACCGGCACGTCGACGCTGACCTCGCCGCCATGGAGCCAGTTGGCTTGGTCGACGCGGATCAGGCGCGAGGAGACGATGGCTTTGACGACCGCGACATGGCCTCGCCTGTCATCCTGCCAGCCGCGTAGAACCAGGATCGAACCCTCGGCCGGGCGGCTTGAACGGGGATAGAGGCCATCCGCCTGCGCCCACCAGGTGACGGCGTCGCCCCGGATCTGAATGCCAGACTGCTCGCGCGCGTATGGCGCGCATTCCGACGGCGGAAGATCGTAGAGGATGCGCGGGGCGGTGCCGACGTCGAACGGCGTGGTGGTGAGGTCGAGCAGCGGAGCAGCGAGGCGCGGCGCGGCCGCGGCCAATGGCGGCGATGCGCGATTGGCGTAAACGATAGGCGACGGAGTCGAGGAACAGGCGGAAAAAGCGAGCGCGATCAGGCCTGCAATGACCGCCCATATCCCGACTGTCCGCTTCGACCGCTTCATGGCTGTGGAGAATGATCCAGGAAAAATGAGCGGTAGATGAACGGGCGTGAATGGGACTGCATGGAACTCATGCGGCGGGTTCCGAGCAAGGGAGTCCCCTCGCCCTAGCGCTTGCCGGCCCTGCGCTTACGCTCCGGGCGTTCGTCGCTCAATTTGGTCCACCGGACCAAATTGTTTGTCCGATGCTACGCATCGCACAAATCGCTCCTCACCCACAGTGCTCCACATAGTCGATGGTGGGCGCTAAGCCGGCCCGCCAGGCGCGGACTTTGCCGTCCTGGATTTCGAAGACGAACTTTGTTGAGCCTTGGGGAACGGAAAGCTCCGTGACCTCGGGTTCGTACTTGTTTGGCGCCTCCGCGACCTGCGCGCCGAACTTCGCCTTGATGTCGCTGGCTGAAGACCCGACGCCGAAGCCGTCCGCTGTCTTCG
>Ga0210377_10001914_pt1 | contig 18550 bp, 15 predicted proteins | sample PLM4_65_b1redo_FD_155480 | JGI IMG/M metagenome (GOLD analysis project Ga0210377, IMG submission 155480) | Groundwater sediment microbial communities from an aquifer in East River, Colorado, USA - PLM4_65_b1 redo | ecosystem: Environmental > Terrestrial > Soil > Riparian zone | place: USA: East...
TCCGGCAGCGGGCACGATTTTGAGTGCGGGTGCCGGACAAATCCTCTCGGTTGATTTCACACCAACCAATACGACCAACTACAACAGTGTTCTCGGCACCACTGTTGCCATCAACGTCAACAAAGCGACTCCCTCAGTCATGTGGGCGAACCCGGCTGATATCACCTTTGGGACTGCCTTGAGCGGGACACAATTGAATGCCACGGCTTCGGTTTCAGGTACCTTTGTATACACTCCGGCAGCGGGCACGATTTTGAGTGCGGGTGCAGGGCAAATCCTCTCGGTTGATTTCACACCAACCGATACGACCAACTACAACAGTGTTCTCGGCACCACCGTTGCCATCAACGTCAACAAAGCTGGCCCTACGAACACGCCCGGAAAAGTGACTGGCGGAGGCGTGATTGGTTCGGATAAGGGAGGCGACAAAATTACGTTTGGTTTCACCATCCAGTTCAAGGAAGGTGATTCTGCACCAAAAGGCAACTTAACCTATCAAGACCACGGGATGGGTTTACGTTTGAAAGTGACATCCTTCGACCTGCTGGTGATCGAGGGCAGCCATGCCTGGTTCACGGGTACCGGGGTCCTGAATGATGGGCAGGTGGTGAGGTTTAGAGTGGAGATCGATGCGTTGAGTGGACTTGGTCAGCCAGATAAGTTCTACATCTACATTCCGGCCCTGAACGGATATGAGGCCGGAGGAGCCTTGACTGGAGGCAATATTACGATTCACTGATCCAGCAATCGTAACGCGACAATGTGTTGGAATGAATGAAATGCTCTGAGGAGCGAAGATTGCTTCTCAGAGCAAGTTAGGAGGCACGAAACTGATGATGGACTTGACTTGCATTCACTCTTATGAAGTACCGTAACCGGTAGTCCTTTCGAAAGGAGCACACAATGATAACTAGACGAGACTTTCTAAAACTAAGCGCAGCGGCATCGGCTTCTGTGTTTGTCTCCGGGAGGTGGTTCAGCGGGCATGTGCGCGCGCTGGCGGGGCCTGGCGTCGCCGCGTGGCAGACCCAGAAGCTTACAAAATGGGTTGACCCACTCCCCATCATGCCCGTGGCCGTGCCGCCCGCACTGGGTGGCGGCACGGAGATCGATGACCCTCTCCAGTATGGCATGAAGGCTGATTATTATGCCATGGAATGTAGAGAATCCGAATGGCAGTTCCACAGCGACCTGCCTCCGGCCAAGGCAAACAGCTATTGGTACGGCGGCGCACAACTCGAGTACGGAGGTGTTGGCGCCCCGATCAGCGGCTATCTCGGACCGAGCATTGTGGCGCTGAAGGGCAAGGCGGTTGTACTCGATATGGTGAACAAGCTGCCGCTCACCCCTCTCTATGCCGATGCGTATGACAATACCCTTGGCGAGGGCCGCGCTGCAGCGTATCCGAACACGAGCCGCATCGCCGTCCACTTGCATGGCGGTTTTGTCCCACCGCACTTGGATGGGCACCCGGATTCGTGGTTCGGACCAGACGGCAGCCAGGGCATGGCTTACGGCTCCCTACCCGCCGCTCCCGCGAATGGCGCCCGCTACTGGTATCCGAATCTGCAGGGTCCCTGTCTCCTCTGGTACCACGATCACTCGATGTACCAGACGCGCTTGAATCCGTTTGCAGGGCAGGCGGCCGGATACGTCATCATCGATGGGGACGATTTGGTGGCCCTCCCCGGCGGTCTCAATGTTCCGCTGTTCCCATATGACGTACCGCTCGTTATCCAAGACCGGACCTTCTTCGACGACGGCTCGATGTTCTACCCGACCGCGAGCGGCCAGCCGGCAGAGTATCCGCACCCCATCTGGCAGCCGGAATACTTTGGCGATACGCCCGTTGTGAACGGCAAGGCGTATCCATTCCTGGCAGTCGAGCCGCGCCGCTATCGGCTGCGCTTCCTGAACGGGTCGCAGGCGCGGGTCTACGAGCTCTCTATGGGCGGCAAGCCGATGTGGCTGATCGGGACCGAGCAAGGACTGCTTCCCAGGCCGGTGAAAATGACCAAGATCGTGCTCGCGGGGGCCGAGCGTGCCGATGTCATCGTGGACTTTGGTGGTGATTTCGGTCAAGAAATCCCGCTGTCCAACACAGCCAATGCGCCTTATCCCAACGGCGAGGATGTGAAAATTCCTCGCATCATGATGTTCCGTGTGAACAAACCGCTCTCCGGTAAGGATACCACCACACCGCCTCGCAAACTCGTTCTGCCGGCGTTCCAGGGTATCCTGCCTCCGCCAGCCAATACCCCCACCCGCGACTGGGTCCTCAAAGAAGCTTTCGACCCGTTCACTGGGGAGCCATCTGATGTGAAGGTCAACGGGCTATGGTTCGATGAGCCAGTGGAGGACTTTCCTCAGGAGGGTTCGACCGAAATCTGGAACTGGGTTAACCTGACCGAAGATGCGCATCCGATGCATCCGCACCTGATCAAGTTCCAGGTACTCGGACGAGTGCCCCTCGACGTCGCCAGATACGAAGGAGACTGGCTCGCGTGGATCGCGGCAGGTCGGAATCCGCTCACCAAGCCGAAAGCCCTTGACTATGCCACGGGGCTGAGACAGGCGCCGACGCCGGACGAAATCGGCTGGAAGGACACAGTCAAGGCCAGTGTTGGGATGATCACGCAAATCGTGGCCAAGTTCGATGTCCCGCCCCAATCAGTATTGGGCGCCAGCGGCGGCTACGAGTATGTAGCCCACTGCCACATCCTTGAACACGAAGAGAACGAGATGATGCGCCCATTCGCGGTGGTGCCGTAGCCCGGCGCGGTGAGGAGCTGCAACCAGGGAAAAGATGAATAGCAGGATTCTGTCCTGCACGTGTTCATCAATGTGGCACTGTCACATAGGCGAACACACGAAGCCAATAAGATGATGCGTCCATGCAGCATAGGGTTAGTAGACCCCGCTGCACTAGGTTGTAGCATAAGGAAGTAATGAAGTTGCTCTGGGGAGCGACATCGCTCCTCAGAGCAAAAAAATCGAATTTTTGTGTAATATAAAAATGACAATATATTCCTTTTGTTGGATGGTATTGTCGCCATCTACAGGGGAATCAAAACGCACATGATTTCGATACCAATTTGGAAAAGAAACAGAGGTGTGAAATGAGTTCGCAAAATCTAAGTCGACGGGATTTCTTACGAATGGCTGGTATGAGCTTCGGAGCGTTACTGCTTGGCAACCGCCTCGACCCTTTTTTGAAACGTTCTTCAGTTCAAAGCCAGATGGACCCGTTTGTGCCTGATGCGGAAATTTCGATCACCGCATCTGAGAAGTTTATTCAGATCCTGCCAGGCGCTCAAACACGCGTCTGGGGTTATGAAGGCCAGTTGTTGAGTGGTTCCGGTGTGACCGTGCAATCCATACCCGGGAGTTATCTTGGGCCGATCATACGGGCGCAAAGCGGCACAAAACTGCGCATCTTTTTCCACAACAATCTAGCCGAGGATAGCGTCATTCACCCGCATGGCCCGCGCGTGCCGGAGGAATGCGATGGACACCCGATGCAGGCAATAGGTCCGGGAGATACCAAAGTATACGAATTCCAGATAATCGATCGCGCCGGCCCCTACTGGTTCCATCCACACCCGCACATGCGGACGGCCGAACAGGTTGTGATGGGCATGGCTGGATTATTGTCCGTATGGGACTCAGAGGAGGAGATTGCAGTACCCGGCGCCAGCACTGGCGCAAATGATGTGCCCGTGGTTATTCAAGACCGGACTTTCGACAGTAACAACCAGATCCTGTACCAGCCAAACAATATGTGGGGTTATCTTGGTGACCGGATTCTCGTCAATGGCAGACCCAACAATGTCTTTTCGCTTGAACCCCGGGCTTACCGGCTGCGCATCCTCAATGGCTCAAATGCCCGAACCTACAAGCTGGCCTGGAGCAACAATATGCCCTTGAAGGTCATCGGCACTGATGGCGGCCTATTGCCGGAGGCAGTTTCCAGGAGCTATGTGATGCTTATGCCGGGTGAGCGTGTTGACATATGGGTTGACTTTACATCGCTCGCCAGAAAACAGGTTACCTTGCGCAGCCTTTCATTCAATCCCGGCGGTGGAATGATGGGCGGTGGTGGTATGGGCGGTGGTGGCATGGGATCGTCCCTGGCAAATGGCGCGGCCTTCAATATCCTCACTGTGAATGTCGGTCGAAAAGCAACTGTAAAACCAGCATTGGGACTACTTCCGCCTCTCTCCGTGCGCTACGATGCCAGCAACGTACCGAATTATGCAACGCCGCGTCCGTTCACGCTGGAAATGGGACGTATGATGACCTGGACCATCAACGGGCGAGTCTTCGAGATGATGGAGGTTGCCGAGGATGAAATGGTTTATTGTGATGAAACCATGGCCTGGGAATGGATCAACAACTCACCTATTCCGCATCCGATGCACATGCACAATATTCAATTCCAGGTCCTCCAGCGGACAGCCCCTTCGACGAGCAGCTATGCCACGGTCAATCAAGGTTTTGTTGATAGCGGATGGAAGGATACTGTCATCGTCTGGCCCGGAGAGCGGGTCAAGATTGCCATGACGTTCGGGCCTCATGTGGGCATGTACATGTATCACTGTCACATTCTCGAACATGAAGATATGACGATGATGCGCAACTATATGATCATGGATCCCATGATGCCGGGTATGTGAAACCATGAGCCTTCCGGCAGCTGTAACCCCGTTATTAAGTTGTTCACGGGAAGTTGTGATGAAAGTCACTAGTTTATCCTCCACCTTAAGTACTAATATGGACATAGAAAATCATATAGACAATATTTAGTTTTTGAATTTCCAGAAAGGAGATACACATCCAAGCATTATTTTTCCCTCTACGTTTTTTACGGGAGATTACTTTAATACACAAGGGTCAGAAAAAAAAGAAAAAATAACAAGGTTTGGAGGACAAAATGATTTCCCGACGAGACTTTCTAAAATTGAGCGGAGCGGGTATGCTTTCATTGTATGCCGCTTCGCACGGCAAATTCACACTGCGCGCTCAGGCGCAAATCCCCGGCGGTACGCTTCTGCCAGGGGATGTGGATAAGTATGTAACTCCACTGCTCATCCCGCCGGTGATGCCCAAGGCAGCGACTATCATGCGGAAGGGCAATCCGGTTGACTACTACGAGATTTCGATGAGGCAGTTCGCCGAGCAGATCCTGCCTGCGGGCTTGCCAGCAACAACTGTATGGGGCTATGGCGCGGTCAAGTCGGCAAGCCCGAATGGGTTGCTGCTCCACAATGCACCCTCGCTCACCATCGAGGCCCAGGCAAATGTACCGGTACGCGTGAAATGGATCAATGAGCTGGTGGATGCTAATGAGGATTACCTGCCTCACTTGCTTCCAGTTGATCCAACCTTACACTGGGCAAATCCACCCGGAGGTGTAAGAGGCCGCGATTCACGCCCCGCCTTCTCCGAGACCCCAGGCCCATACACCGGCCCTGTCCCGATTGTCACACATGTGCATGGCGCAGTCGGCGTCGGCGATGAAAGCGATGGGTACGCGGAGGCATGGTATCTGCCAAAAGCAAAGAACATACCTGCAAGTTATGCTAAAAGGGGCACCTGGTATGACTACTTCAGAAGCAAAGCACTCCAGCGATCTGGAGCTCCATGGGGACCAGGATTTGCCACGTTCCAATATCCTAACGATAATCGGGCTTCAACCATCTGGTACCACGACCACGCCCTGGGCATGACCCGGCTCAACGTCTATGCAGGGCCTGCCGGTTTCTACATTATCCGCGGCGGTCCGGCTGGAGACAATGCTGTAACAGACAGCCGAGGCGGCACACGGGCTGTGCTTCCAGGCCCCGCTCCCGCAGCAGAAGATCCGTTCCCGCCGAACAAGATCTACTACGAGATTCCCATCGCAATTCAGGACCGCGCGTTCAACACTGATGGCTCCCTGTTCTATCCGGACACACGCAAATTCTTTGACGAATTCGGGGGGCCGTACATCCCGGAGACCAACGTCTCGCCGATCTGGAACCCCGAGTTCTTCGGCAACATGATCATGGTGAACGGCAATACCTGGCCGTTCCTGAACGTTGAGCAACGCCGCTATCGCTTCCGCTTCCTGAATGGTTGCGACTCGCGCTTCCTGATCCTGGACTTCAGCCAAATCCCCGGCGTGCAAGTCTGGCAGATCGGTAACGAAGGGGGCTTTCTGGCCGCGCCGGTGAACCTCACTGCCAACAACGGCAACCAACTGCTCATGGCCCTGGCTGAACGTGCGGATCTCATCGTCGACTTCACTGGTGTTCCTCAAGGTAGACATGTGCTTGGCAACGTTGGCCCGGACGAGCCCTTCGGGGGTGGCGAGCCAGATGAGGACTTTGATACTTCGGATCCGGATTCGACCGGCCAGATCATGGAATTCCGCGTCGGGCCGGCGGTTGCGCCCGATCCCACCACACCCCCGCAGTTCCTAGTGCTTCCAGCCATCGCCCCGCTTCCAGGCGAGACAGTTACAAGGCCTTTGGCATTGATCGAGATGATGTCAGAGGTTCACGATGGGCCGTCGGAGGCTGTGCTTGGCACTGTGGATGGTGACGGCATGGCGGTACATAAGATGTGGTCAGAGCCAATCAGCGAGAATCCTGCTGTAGGTGTCACCGAGGTCTGGGAATTCTATAACTTTACAGCCGACGCTCATCCCATGCATGTGCACGAGGTGACCTTCGAAGTGGTGAATCGTGAGGCCTTGGAACTTGATCCTGAGACAGGCGAACCTGTACAACCAGTAGTATTGACTGGCGTAGTGCGACCGCCGGAAGCCTGGGAGAATGGCCTCAAGGATACTGTCACTGCCTATCCGGGCGAAGTCACCCGCATTCGAGCAAAATTTGATACGCCGGGTACATTCGTCTGGCACTGTCACATTGTCTCGCATGAGGATAATGAAATGATGCGTCCGTACCGCATTGGTCCTGCGGATCCAAATGCTCCAGGTGGTGGCATGTAAGCAACCAACAAAAGATTACTAAAACGGTACCAAAATATCGGGGCGACAGTGTTGCCCCGATATTGTTTTCTTTCTCTATTTGCTGAACCCGGCAACGCCATAAGATTTCAAGGGATTCCTTGACAATCAGAATATTTGTTCTATAATTAATTCATGGACGCAATTGGCACGCTCAATATGCTTTCCAATCAGATGGAGCTTGAACACGCGGAAGAAACTCACAGCGAGCCAGTTAAACCTGCCTGCTTCACGCCCAAAGAACAAAAAGCCACATTTGTCCACCCTGCCCAACTTCCCAATGGAAAAGAAATCAAATTATTAAAAACCCTGCTCTCATCAGCTTGCGAACGGGATTGTTTCTATTGTCCCTTCCGCGCTGGACGCGACTTCCGCCGCGCCACGTTCAAGCCACAGGAGTTTGCTGAGCTTTTCATGAAATTGAATCAGGCAAAAATGGCTGAAGGGATTTTTCTCAGTTCAGGGATTGCGGCGGGCGGCGCAAATACACAAAACAAAATTCTCGATACCGCTGAAATTCTCCGCAATAGACTTGGCTTTCGCGGCTACATGCATCTCAAGATTATGCCAGGCGCGGAAAAGGGACAGGTTGAGCGCCTCATGCAGCTTGCCGATCGCGTCTCCATCAACTTGGAAGCGCCAAACACCGAACGCCTGGCAAAACTTGCCCCTAACAAAGTCTTTATCGAGGAATTATTCCGTCCGCTGAAATGGGTGGAGGAGATTCGTCAGAGCCAGCCAGCCTATAAAGGCTGGAATGGACGCTGGCCTTCGACCGTCACGCAATTCGTGGCGGGCGGCTCAGATGAAAGCGACCTGGAATTATTGACCACAACGGACTGGTTGATGAAGAACGTTCGACTCAAACGCGCCTACTTCTCAGCATTTCATCCCATCCGTGATACGCCCATGGAAAATAAGGCAGCGGTTGCTCCTTTACGCGAGCATCGTTTGTATCAGGCATCTTTTCTATTACGCGACTATGGATTTGATCTTGAAGAAATGCCATTCACGCAGGATGGCAATCTCCCCCTCCCTACCGATCCCAAACTTGCATGGGCTCAGCAGAACCTGAAGGAAAAGCCGCTCGAGATCAACAAAGCTGACAGGCATGAGCTGCTTCGCATCCCCGGTATTGGACCGAAAAACGCAGATGCGATCCTGCAAGCACGGCGCACATCAAAACTGCGAGACTTGAATGCGCTTCGTAAATTAGGCATCATTGTCGCACGTGCCGCGCCGTTTCTGTTGCTCGATGGCAGACGTCCTGCATCTCAATTGGTGATGTTCTAATGGAGAGAGTTAATCATGAGAAAATATTATGGATGAGGTAAAGAAACGTGCAGGAAAAGTAATTGTTATTTCTGGTCTACCTGGTTCTGGTAAAAGCACTATCGCCGAAGGTGTTGCTGGAAAACTGATGTTGCCCATATTCTCGGTTGACCCAATTGAATCTTCAATTATCAAAAGTGGCATTAAGAGAAGCTTCGAATCTGGTCTAGCTGCATATTTAGTTGCTGAAACTCTCGCTGATGAACAATTAAGTTTGGGGCTATCTGTAATTATTGATGCTGTTAACCCAGTCCGAGAATCTCGAGACATGTGGCAGAATTTGTCCAATAAACACAACTCCAAGTTGATTATTATTGAGTGTGTTCTGGATCCTGATCTTCACAAAAAGAGAATAGAATCTCGAATTCGAAATTTACATGGCATCTCTGAGGTCTCATGGAGTGATGTGGAAAATCGGCGCAATGAATACCTGGCTTGGGAAGATGAAAGATTAGTATTGGACACTTCAAACACTAGGGAAATTAATATGGGCAAGGCTTTGGAATATATCGAAGCCACAGAAAAGGATTTATCATGAATAAACCTGATTCGAAAAATGCCTTAACACTTCTCAGCAGCGCTGAGAAGTTTGATATTCGCGTCGCGGTTGAATTCAACAAGACTGGCGGGAAAAATAGCCGATTTTATAGCGCGATCCATCCACCGCGCAGACCTGCGCGCACGGCTTCGGTTCGATTGGTCACATTCAATTTTGTGTAAATGGATGAGACGTGAAATTTCACGGTATGTTCACTGATCCCCAAGGCCACCGCGATCTGTTTGTTCGCCAATCCTTTTGCTAATAACCCCAATACTTCAGATTCTCTTTCAGTCAGCGGACCGCGTTCCAACGGTTCGCTTTCTGATTCAAATAACAGGGTGGATGTGCCCACGATGAGTCCTTGTGACAACGCGTGGACTGCCGCGGTCAATTCGTCAGCGGACGCGTCCGAGGGCAGGACTCCCCAAACGCGAAACAAACGCCTCATTTCGCGGACATTGAGTTGATCATCGCTCAGGAGCAGGATCGCGGCTGGTGAATCAGTATCAACTTCGTTACTTGTGCTAAGTCGAGTCGAAGCATCTGCGAAAGAAGCAGGCGAAACCGACGTGATTATCACGTCGGTTTCGTTTTCTTCATCCAATGAGTCGTTTACAACTTTTATTGTCTTGTCCGATGAAAGCAGGGCACGCAATCCTGCGCGCAAGGCCGGTGACGAAACATTCAACAGGACTCGGATCACTTCCTCTCCCCTACCGTCACAGAGACAGTTTCAGGGCGGCCGCCGCGCAATACTTCCACGGCGATGGACTTGCCAACCGTATCGCTGTTGAGCGCAGAGAAAAGATCGTCGGGGTCGCCAACTGGTTGACCACTGAGTGCAACGAGAATATCGCCCACGAACAGACCGCTTTTTTCTGCCGGGCCGCCTTCTTCAAGCCACATCACAAGCAGACCGTGAGCCTGCTCACGCTTGAGTGCCGTGCGTGCAGACTCGGGTACATCGACAGGCTGCGTGCGAACTCCGAGATAGCCGCGCCTGACCGAGCCATGCTTTGCAAGCGCATCTGCAATGCGCCACGCGCCCTTGACGGGAATGGTCAGTGAGGAACCGCGTGTGAGACCAGACGTGTTGAGGCCCAACACTTCGCCTTCCGTGTTAACCAGCGGGCCACCGGAGAAGCCGGGATACGGTGTTGTTTCAGTTTGGATATATTCATCGAGCAGGCCACCGCGGAATGTGCGCGTGGGTCCGCTGATAGCGGTAACGATGCCCCACGATGCCTGCATTCCTTCATTGTTTGGGCGGCCCAATGCCAGGACAAGTTGGCCCACTTTTATATCGCTGGAGGTCTTTGCAGGAGTCAATGCTTTTTCTGCGACTCGCAGGAGTGCAAGGTCGGACCCAGGGTCACGCCCTGCAACCGTTGCATTGAGTTTTTTGCCATCCGGTAACAGGACATGGATATCTTCCTCGCGCGTCACAACGTGATCGGCAGTGAGGACAAGGTCTTCTGCGTATGCGATACCGCTAGCAGGGTAACGCTTGCGCGCATCCACAAGGATCGTGCTTGCGCCGCCTTTTTCCACTGCAGATGTGAGGCCATTGGAAAACTCTGTAAATGTGTTACTCATTTGATTCTCCTTTAAACTATAACATGATTTTGAATTGTATTAACTTCGGCATTCTTTACTTTGCGACTTTGCCTCTTCTCATCAATGCCCCAGGCAATGATTTTGACGGGATGAAGGCGAATTACCTGGGGATCAAGTCCGCGGGCAAATCCCTCCCCGCCGCTTTCCATCAGCTTGGCATCTGCCAGAATTTCAATCGACCGTGGTTGCCAGGGAGGCAACACATCATCAACCACGAACGCAACCCGTGGATGACGGCCCGCGTCGCGCCACTTTCTGGTCTTGATAATGTCATGTCCGCCAACGTCAATGGTGTCTGTCTCCGGGTTGTATCGGAATCCGACTGGAACCACGTGTGGATCGCCTTCATCATCGACTGTTGCCAGGCGCCCCAGGCGCTGGTTGTTGAGATAATCGAGTTCATTATTTGTAAAAACACTCATGGTACTGCTCCTTTCATGGTGCCTTTGTGATAAGGAGTGTAACCGTTATGAGAATCAAATACATCGGGAAGACGGGTAGTTGGCATACTAGCCTTTCGGGGGAGGGCAATTCGGAAATTCCTAAAGCACATGATCAGATTTTTTTGTGGCTGGGAGCGCGAAGAAAGATCGAAAGGTTTTCTTTACGCACTTTGAGGGCTTCGCGGTTCAAATGTACGACAGCAAATTCGGGCATATAATCGAATCATGAAATCCACATTGCGGCTGAATGCGAAGATCTTTCCCATCATCGGTGTAATTGCATTCATCATGCAGATCATTGACCCCTCGCGTGTCTGGGTCATTCTCCTGATCGGGATCGGGGGGACATGGCTCATTTGCCGGTGGTGGGCCCGCGGACTGGCACGCTCCCTCACCTTTGAACGTGAAGTGCGTTATGGCTGGGCACAAGTCGGGGATAAGCTCGAAGAAAGATTTACCTTGACCAATCAATTTATGTTCCCCGCTACATGGGTGACACTGCATGATCAATCCACGCTTCCAGATCATAAGGCATCCGTTGCCACAGGCGTCGACGGGAACAGCGTTTCGCAATGGAAGATTCTCAGCCAGTGCACGCGGCGCGGCGTGTTCACCCTTGGCGGAACGATACTCGAAACAGGCGACCCATTCGGGATTTACACGCTGACCTTTGATGACCCAACTTCCTCCACGCTGGCTGTCATGCCGCCGATTGTTTCCCTGCCAAGGTTCCACATCCTTTCAAGTGGATGGGCTGGAGATGGAAGGCCCAGCCGCCGCTCGTTCGAAGAGACGATCAATGCATCCCATACGCGTGAGATGACACCGGATGACCCGATGCGCTGGATCCATTGGAAGAGCACGGCGCGCCATAACAAATTTTATGTCCGTCAGTTCGAGGGGACTCCTGCCGGAGATTGGTGGATCCTGCTCGATCTTTCTAAAGATTCGCAACTGGGCACAGGCTGGGATTCAACGGAAGAGCACGGGGTCATCCTGGCATCCTCACTGGCTTCGCAGGGATTGAATGAAGAACACCCGGTAGGCATGGCGATCAACGGGCAGGAACCAACCTGGCTGGTGCCGCGTCGCAATGAACACCAGCAAAGAGCGTTGTTGAAATCGCTGGCGGTCGCATCACCGTCAGATATTGACTTGAAAGATTATCTGCAAAGGATCGGCCAAACGATTGGCAGTCACAGCAGCTTGCTGATCGTCACCGCGAATGCCGACGCAGAATGGACCGAATCCCTTTTGCCGTTGATGTGGCGCGGTGTGATGCCGACGGTGTTTGTATTCGACCCCGTTTCATTCGGAGGGAAGACCAATACCAAATCTGTTGAAGAGGCATTGCAATATTTGAGTGTGCCATGTCATGTGATCCCAAAGGAGATGCTCGATAAGCCGCAGGCGCGTCCCGGAACGGAAGGCGAATGGGAATGGCGCATCTCCGGCACCGGGAAAGCCGTCGCTGTGCGCACGCCGCTTGCCGATTGGCGGAGACTCGAATGATCACGCGTATCTCGAGAAGGATATTTTCTGCAGAGTTCATGGGGCTGATATTGGTATTTGCCGCCTTGCAAACATTGACGTATGGCATCTCGTCCTCTCTTCGAAATACAGATACAGGATATTTTTTCTACGTGTCTCTGGCTTCCGCTTTAATCGGTCTGGGACTAGGCAAAAGCAAATTAAACGGCATACAAGCCTCGGCTGGGATCGCCGCGCTGGGTCTTATCGGCGTTTGGATTCTGGGCGCAGGGCTCGCATCTCCGTTGCGCGAGCTCGGCAGGCTTATCCTATCCATTCTTCCACAGATCATTCCGGCGATACGGTCTCACACTGTAATTGATACAACTCCGATCACAGAGGCATGGCGGGTCATTGTTCAAGCTTCTTCTGCGCTGATGACGCGCTTGCAAACATGGACGCTTGGCATCGATAGGAATGTCACCATCAACGATGCACTCATTCGGAACATGATTTGGATCCTGATCATGTGGCTCGTCTCTGCGTGGGTGGGCTGGTTCACAAGCAGGCGCAATGCAATTCTCGCCCTCATGCCTTGCATCCTGCTGCTGGCCGCGGTCACATCGTATAGTGAACACAAGATCGAAACGCTGTGGCTGATGGTGCTCTATCTGCTTTTTTTGATGGGTGTGTGGAATTACAGGAACCATACACAATTATGGGAAAAGCGAAAGGTGGATTACTCGGAAAGTATCCAGTATGACGTCAGCCAGGCCGTGCTTTTTCTCTCCCTCACCATTGCCACATTTGCCTTCATCACACCCTCCATATCATGGCGCGAGATCAGGGATTATCTGCGTGAACGGAATCGTGCCTCTGAGAGTGAAGCAGTGGAAATGCTTGGCATCCAGAAGCCGCCTGCCCCCTCGAAGAGTGCTCCTGCTAAAAAACCTTCGCTTCCGCGCGAGCATTTATTGAGCGGTGGATACGCCAACTCGCAAAAGATCGTCATGACGATCAGCACTGGTGAGCTGCCTCCCATGCTAAACCCGTCGCTCACCGCTGATGCGCCGCGCTATTACTGGCGCAGCGTTACCTATGATGTTTACCAGGGCGCGGGTTGGTTCACAAGCTCCGCACCCTCGCAAAGAGTCCAGGCGAACGCACCGCTCATCCCCGGGTTATTGAATGGATATAAGCGTCTTCATCTGGATGTGCAAATGGTGGAGCCGGAAGGGAAGTTATTCTGGAGCGGGATCCTTTACAGCGCGGACATCCCCTTCACTGCGGACTGGCGCCTCAGACCCCAATCGAGCCTGTTCGCCGATCAATCGACTTTGCTCCAGGCTGATATGTTTGCTGCCCTCACCAATGCAGACACCTACCGGGCAGATTCATACATCCCGAATGTCTCCATCGAAGAACTGCGCGCGGCCACCACAGATTATCCCGAGGAACTTCGCGTACGGTACCTCGCCCTGCCCAGCTCTGTACCGGACCGTGTGCATGAACTCGCTCGAGAGATCGTGAAAGGGAAGACCAACCCCTACGACAAAGCCAAAGCCATCGAAAGCTATTTGCGGACGACTTATCCATACGATCTCGAGGTCCCTGCCCCGCCGGAAGATCGCGATGTGGCAGATTTTTTCCTGTTCGAACTCAAGAAGGGATATTGCGACTACTATGCAACTGCCATGGTCGTGCTGGCGCGTTCAAGCGGACTCCCGGCGCGCTTCGTCTCCGGTTATGCACCTGGCACTTATGATGCACCGAATGCGCAATATGTGGTCCGTGAATTGAATGCGCACTCGTGGGCGGAAATCTACTTCCCTGAGATCGGTTGGGTGGAATTCGAGCCCACCGGCTCACAACCTGAGATCGTACGAGTGGAGACGGTGGATATCACCTCTTCAACTCAAAACACCGACTCGCCAGCGGTACAACTTCTCCAGCGCTTTCACCTTGAAAAAGCCATTTACTGGATCACACCTCTCTTCGGTGTATTTGCCTTGTTCATCATCTATTTTGCGTTGATCGAAAAGTGGTTGTATTTGAGATTAGTCCCTTCACTCGCCATTGAAAAGATGTATCGCAGACTGTATCGTCTGGGACGTCCTCTGGCAGGCGAGCGGACCCGCGCAGAAACCGCTTACGAGTTCGTCAATAAACTTACTCTCAAGGTTAATGAATTGAACGAGCGATCAAGATTCGCAAAATTACTTTCACGTTTGCAGAAGGATGCCATGACATTAACTGATCTTTATCATTCAACGTTGTTCGTTGATTACCATGTCCAGAAAAAGGATGCGCACACCGCATGGCATACATGGAAACATCTGCGCTGGCGGTTGTTGTTCGCAAGACTGCTTTTATTCAGCGCGAAAAGAACACCGAAAATAATTCGCACCTGGCTTCAAGAGGAATGAGGGTGCGTCGCACCAGACAGGTGGGATGTTCACATGAAGCAGACGGGATCTACTCGAGTGAATCATTCTCATTAAGTAAGGTGCGACGCACTCGCTAAATATTTCAACCTTAAAATTTATCGAATCATCCCTCAAACACTTGAAATTCTTTTCATAATCGTTATACTATTACAAATAGTAAATAAGGTGACAGTCACCTTACCGCTTGTCTCATAATTTACTAAGCTTATTTCAATGAATTGCGGGATAATATTTCGACTTCGAGTTTAGATACGCATGGCAAACATGCGTGCGGCACTCTGTAGATGAAAAAGTTTAACAATGAATCAACGAAAGGAATATGATATGGTTTCAATGGATACGCTCACGATCAAGACCGAAAATAAATTTAGAAGTTTGGTCACCAAGCGTGCTTATGCAAAAGGTGAATTGATCTGTGAAATACCAACTGAGAAAGTTGTCAATAAAGCGAACCGTTATACTGTTCAAATTGATAAGGACAAACACACCGATGTCGGCAAACTCGCGGCATTGAATCATTCATGTGCTCCAAACGTGATCCTCGACACCGAAAACCTGCTTATGTATGCCTGCCGCGATATAGAAAAAGGGGAGGAACTCTCCTTCTTCTATCCTTCCACCGAATGGGAAATGGACGCGCCCTTCATTTGTTTATGCGGTTCATCGAACTGCATCCACGTTGTTGCCGGCGCGCGCTTCCTGCCTCTCTCCACACTCGAACGTCATTATCTCAACAAACACATCCGTGAGATGATGATCGAATTGCTGAACAACACGGAACTGCATCTCACGAAATTGCAGGAAGTATGAGAACAACATCGCGCAGAGCGGAGGGACAGTAATCTTCTGTCCCGAAGTCGAAGCGCAATTGCATAAGTAACACAAACTGCCTGTTGACCCGAAGGGGTTCAGCAGGCAGTTTTCTTTTTTGCACTTGCATGAAAAAGGCTTTTCTTGTATGCTGGATTTTATGACGGAGGCTGGCATGAAGGAAAATCGGTCTTTTTCACATGGTTGTGTCTTGGGAATCCTGAGTATCCTGCTGGGAATCTGCCTGACGGCTGGCACGGCTTTCTACCAACGGTCTTACTACCCGGTATGCCATGGGGGATTGAGCGCAGGCTTCCCTATCGTCTTCCTGTGTGATGGCAGTGGCGGTTCGCCCATTGGCATTACGGGGAGGATCGATATTGCAGATTGGTCCCACGTCAACCCGATGGCATTCCTCCTGGATTTTCTGCTCTATAGCGCGCTGCTCTCGCTGACCTGGTCCATCGTGTCGGGCCTCATGAGCAATGGCTTATTTCAAAATGAAAATTTCAGGTGGGGAGTACTGCTCTCCATCGGATATCTCGCGGTTTTCCTTTTTGCCTTCATGTCATTTCAATCACACAGTTTGAACATTGAACTTTCCTTTCCCCGTACACCTACTCCCTATATCTTCTCTCCGACATCCATTGGGACCATGTCGCCTCCTCAATCCACGACAGTCCCAACAACAGGGCCATAAGGCTGGTAATTTTCGGTTCCACCGTTTTTAACGTGAATCTTTTTCTCAACCACAAAGGAGACAAGGGGTCACAAAGGGAAAAGCCTAAAAATATCCTTTGCGTACCGGCGCCTGCCCTGACTGTGGCTGCTTGGCGCCACGGGTCGAAGGGTGACCCTTCATGGTAGAGTTTTCCTGCCAGAAACGGAAGAGCCTGATTTTCCTGTCTGCCTTTTTGAATCAGCCCGCGCCAGGGTTTCGTAACGATTGGCCAAGCCGGGGGGTTTTCTTTTTAACAAAGGAGAATGTCATGACATATAAAAACTTCCTCACCATTGCATCCATCGTCGCTTTTCTATTTGCCCTGGGCTTCGTCTTGATGCCGGGCCAACTGGTCAGTTTTTATAATGTGGAACTCAACGCCGGTGGCATCCTGATCGCTCAGTTCTTTGGAGCGGCTCTGCTCGGTTACGGAGTGTTGAACTGGCTCGGCCGGGACTTCAGCGATAACGGTACAAGACAAGCCGTTCTAACAGCCAACCTCGCCAGCGATGCGATTGGTTTCATCTTCGCACTGATGGGACAGCTGGGCGGCGTACCCGGGGTGAATGCCCTGGGGTGGTCCACCGTCCTGATTTACCTGTTGCTGGCCGCTGGCTTTGCTTATCTGCGATTTTTCTCAAGGTAGACTGGTCCTTATCTAAAAAATTATGGTTCCACCGTTTTAACGTGAATCTGTTTCTCAACCACAAAGGAGACAAAGGGGCACGAAGGGAAAAGCCTGAAAATATCCTTTATGTAAATTTGTGACCCTTCGTGGTAAGGGTTCCTGCCAGAAACGGAAGAGCCGAAATCATAAAGTGGGGAGGCAACCGGAAAGGAGAGAGGCGATGAATGACGTCACAGCGAAAGAAGGCTTTGTCTCGTTCCGAGGCTATAACGTCTGGTATCGTATCGTCGGTGACCGGGAAGCACCGGGCAAATTGCCACTCCTGTGTTTACACGGCGGACCGGGCGCGCCCCATGACTACCTGGAACCGTTGGAGGCGATGGTCGACACCGGGCGACGGGTTATCTTCTATGACCAGTTGGGGGCTGGCAACTCGGATCATCCCCACAACCCATCCCTGTGGACCGTGCCGCTGTTCGTCGAGGAAGTAGGTGTCGTGCGCCAGGCACTCGGGCTGGAGCGCGTTCATATCCTTGGGCAGTCATGGGGAGGAATGCTCGGCATGGAATATGCGTTGACACAGCCAGCGGGTCTGGCGGGTTTGATCGTTGCTGATTCTCCCGCGAGCATCCCCCAATGGATTGCAGAAGCGAACCGCCTGCGTGCGGAACTGCCATCCGATGTTCAGGAGACCCTGCTAAAGCATGAGGCGGCTGGCACCACGGATGATCCCGTTTATCAGGAGGCCATGCTGGTCTTCTACCACCGCCACGTCTGTCGACTCGATCCCTGGCCTGATTGCGTCAAACGGACATTTGAAAAACTCGAGCAGGAACCGGAAGTCTACAATACGATGAACGGGCCGAGTGAGTTCCACGTGATCGGCCTGCTCAAAGACTGGGACATCGTGGACCGGCTGGGGGAGATTCGCGTACCCACGCTGGTGATGTCCGGTCGATACGATGAAGCGACACCTTTAATTGCAGAGACCGTACAGCGCGGCATCGCCGGATCGGAATGGGTTTTGTTCGAGAATAGTTCCCATATGCCGCACGTGGAGGAAACAGAGCACTTCTTGCAAGTGTTGACGGGCTTCCTGGATCGCATCGAGTCACAATCATAACCACCCTCCTACCGCTTGTCTCATTAATAAGTCACCTTACGCAGCCCTGCTCAAAGGCGGTCTCTGACCGCCGTGTTTGACAGGGCATCCGCAGGGTCACATATCATCCCCGAATGGGGAGACCCTGCGGGAGCAAAATGGTGCGTAAGGTAAGTTAATAAGTGAATTTTTTGAATGGCTTTGTAAGCCAAAATCCAAACTTCAAGTTTACATACGCATGTAAGACATGCGTGCGGCACTCTGTAGGCCATCAAGAACTATCGGAACACGGCAATAGATAACCAGAAGTTTCGAATAATAATTGAGTAAGTCAGGAGCATCCCATGCCTGAAGAAAAATCTTTTCGAAATTCTGCCGAACCAAAGGCAAGTCGTCCCTATATGCCGGGGTATGGCATCCTCGA
>Ga0210377_10001915_pt1 | contig 18548 bp, 18 predicted proteins | sample PLM4_65_b1redo_FD_155480 | JGI IMG/M metagenome (GOLD analysis project Ga0210377, IMG submission 155480) | Groundwater sediment microbial communities from an aquifer in East River, Colorado, USA - PLM4_65_b1 redo | ecosystem: Environmental > Terrestrial > Soil > Riparian zone | place: USA: East...
GCGACACATAAAATTTTGCTGCCTCTTCGGCTTTATTATCGAACCACAGGCATGGTGTGATCTTTTTCATAGCGGTCTCCCTTCGCTGACGCTGTGATAGTACAGCAGGACATTCCCATTCCGGAACGTCCTTGTTTTTATAAGTTTCAACTTCAACCTCTCATTGATGTCTTTGAACAACGGCGTGCCGTTGCCCAGGATAATGGGATTCACCATGATCCGGTATTCATCGATCAAGCCTCGTTGCGCAAGCTGGGACTGAATGCTTCCGCTGCCCAAGAGCGCCATGTCCTTACCGGGCTGGTTTTTCATATTCTTTATTTCTTCCTCGATATTTTCTTTTACCAGCCTGGTATTGTTCCACTCGACCTTTTTCAATGTTTTTGAAAAAACGATCTTGGGCAGCGAATTCATTTTTTCCGCGACGACCGGATCGTTCTTGATCGCATCCGGGGTCGGCCAGAAGCCTGCCATGAGGTCATAGGTCACGCGTCCGAAGAGAAGCGTATCCACGGAATTAAGCATGTCGATAGCGTATTCATTGAACTCCGCGTCCACGTTATGCCAGCTAATGTCCCTGTTCAACCCTTCAAAATAGCCGTCCAGGGTCACCAGGTTGAATACCAATAATTTTCTCATGGCAGTGCCCACTGCTCTTTACCTGTTTTCTGTCACCCCGGGCGAGGTTTTTCGCGTTGCTCAGAATGACAATCACGTATTGTACTAGCAATACCCCTGACCTCAGGCCGCTTTTCTAATCTGTAATTTCGCCAGAAGTTCTGCGAGACGGTCCATGGTCTCGAACACGCCTTCCTCCATCCCCGACTTGAGCATGTTGTCGCGGTCCTCGATTGTTTGGTAAACGGACCTGCCAATCATCTTCGTCTTGCCGCCGATCTCTTCCAACGTGCATGTTTCAAGCGATACATGTCCCGGCATGCCCTCGAATTCAAAGGTGTCGATGATCAGCCCGGGCGAACGTACCTCGTGATACACACCGTGGAATGCGTACTCCTTGCCCGCTGCGTCGCGCTGGACGAACCGCCACTGACCGCCGGGTTTTGCGTCCATCTTGTCGATCGTGGTCGTAAGGCGTTTCGGACCCCACCATTGCGATATCAGGTCCCGGTCCGTGTTTGCCCTGAACACGAGATCCCGCGGCGCGTCAAATAACCGTGTGATGACGACCTCCTGTTTCCCTCGTTCGGCAATGATCCTGGTGCCGCTTGCCGCAATGTGTTCAGCCAGCTTGTCGAAGGACTCACTCCAGCCGGTTTCGGTCAGTTCGCGCATCATTCCCTCCGGGATGCCCTCATGCCGCAGGACCATTTTTGTTTTGTTGCCCAGCTGCTCGAACGTAACCGTCACCAGCAGCTCAAGCGGAAAGTCTTCGGTCATTCCGTAATGTGAGGCCGGGACGACGTTGCCCTTCTCGTCCGCAAAACTGTCGGTTACGACGATCCGCTCCATCGGGACGATCTCCCGGTAAACGCCTGTCGACCAGTAGTCCTTGCCGTCGGGAGCGCGCATGCAGGAGAGATATTTCCCCCCCACGCGGAGATCGATCTTGCTGACAGGCGCAGTGAAGTTTTTCGGACCCCACCACTTTTTTAGTTCCTCCGGATCGGTCCATGCTTTCCACACTTTCCCACGCGGCGCGTCGAAGACGCGCGTGATGGTCAATTCATTTTTATTTTCCCTTGCCATTTTGATTTACCTCCTTGTTTCAATTCCGGGTTTCAGACCGGCGCCTTGCGATAGTGCAGTACGACCTTACCCGATTTAAGTGTTTTTGTACCGAGCAGCTTCAGCATATGCCGCTCCTTTACCTCTTTGAACAACTGTTTTCCTCCGCCCAGGACAAGAGGGTTCACGATGAGATGATATTCATCGATCAAACCGAGATTCATGAACGTCGATGCAAGACCCGCGCCGCCCAGGAGCACCATGTCCTTGCCGGGCTGCTGTTTCATTCTTTGGATTTCTTCGGCAATATGATCTTTAACGATCCTTGTGGTCTTCCATTCGACCTTTTCCAGGGTCCTTGAAAAAACGATCTTTTGCGTTTTCTCGGCAAGATGCGCATATTCGATTTCGTTCTTCGTGCTGGACGGGTTCGTGGGCGCGGCAATCCAATATTTCTCAAAACCCGGATACATTACACGTCCCAGCAAAAGGGTGTCTACCGACCGCATGAGCTCGAAATGATCTTTCCACCCCTCCTCATCCTCTTTCATTGCCCAGTCCAATTCTCCGTTGGGTCCTTCAATGAAGCCATCAAGCGTTACCTGCATGGCGAGAATTACTTTTCTCATTTTACTACTTCTCCTTCAACGGTGCTTTTGGTCCTACCCTGCTCTTCCTGGCTGCCGAAAGATACTACCAAAGCTGTACCCCACGAAGCCCCTTCTCCTTATCTTGAAACACAAACGCACTATCGGGACAAAATTGGCCCTCTATTGTTTGATTCAAGTTTAGCACAATAGCAGGAGAATGGAAGATGGACTAGGACCGTTGGTCAGCCCTGAATGAGGGAAACAATGATATAATAAAAACGGAAGCATAGAGAAGTCACGCACGAATTTACATAAGGGAGAGTTCATGCCTCTGGTGATCGGTGTGCCCCGGGAGACTGCGCCGGGTGAGAAGCGGGTAGCGATCGTGCCCGAAATGGCAAAGAAGTTCAAGTCCCTCGGCGCCGAGGTCTGCATTGAGCGAAACGCCGGTGCGGGCGCCCTCTTCCGAGATGAGGATTTCGGCGCAGCAAGCGTTGCCGCAAATCCCGCAGAGGTATTTGCCCGGTCCCAGATCATCCTGAAAGTACAGCCTCCGACACTGGATGAGGTCCGGTTTATGACACCGGGCACGGTACTGATCGGTTTCCTGCATCCCTACCAGGACGGGGAGCGGGCAAAGCTTCTGTGCGAGCAGAACATCACGAGCTTCGCTGTCGAGTTGATCCCGCGCATCTCCCGCGCTCAGAGCATGGACGCTCTCTCCACCCAGGCTACGGTGGCGGGCTACCAGTGCGCTCTTATTGCCGGGGTGATCTCGCCGAAATTTTTTCCCATGATAACGTACGCCGCCGGCACGTTGCGCCCCGCGCGGGTGCTCGTGATCGGCGCGGGTGTCGCGGGACTGCAGGCCATCGCGACCGCGCACCGGTTGGGCGCTATCGTCGAGGCATATGACGTAAGGCCCGAGACCAAGGAACAGGTTGAATCCCTCGGCGCACGATTCGTCGATACCGGCGTGGCTGCCGTGGGCGCGGGCGGCTACGCGCGTGAGCTGACACTAGATGAGAGGATGGCGCAGCAGGAGAAACTGACCAGGGCCGTGGCGCAGGCGGACGTGGTGATCACCACTGCGGCAATCCCGGGCAAGAGAAGCCCGGTCATCATCACCGAAGACATGGTGCGCGGCATGAAGCAGGGGGCCGTCATCGTGGACATGGCCGCGGACAGCGGCGGCAACGTTGCCGGCATGCGGCCCGGCGAGACCGTGGTCGTGAACGGGGTCAGCATTGTGGGCACCGTCAACCTTGCCTCCCGCATGTCGGTGCATGCCTCGGAGATGTACGCCAGGAACCTGTTCAACTTCCTCTCGCCGTTCATCAAGGACGGACAGCTTATGCTTGACTGGAACGACGAGATCCTCACAGGAAGCGCCTTCACCCACGAAGGAACAATACGCCACGAAGGAGTGAAAAAGGTTTTGGAAGGAATATAAGGGCAAGCTCCAAATTTCAAGCACCAAATAACAAATAATTTCCAAACTCTAAATCCGAATTTCGAAACGTTTCGGACATTGATCATTCGAATTTGGATATTATTTGGGATTTGTGATTTTATTTTGGGAGGTGCCTCATGGAGGGTTTCGCAGCGCTCTATATATTCATGCTGGCGGCATTCACCGGCTACGAGGTGATCGCGCGCGTGCCCGTGATCCTGCACACACCGCTCATGTCGGGCTCGAACTTCGTGCACGGCGTAGTGCTCGTGGGCGCCATGGTAGCGCTAGGAGAGGCGCGGACCCCGCTCGAGCAGGCGATCGGTTTCATCGCCGTGCTGCTCGGCGCGGCCAACGCCGCCGGCGGCTACATTGTGACAGAGCGCATGCTGGGGATGTTCAGAAAAGACAATAAACAAAATTCCAAATGACAAGCGACAATGACCGAAACGTTTGGAACTTTGAATTGCGATATTGCAATTTACTTGAAATTTAAGATTTGTTATTTGCTGTTTTACCAAAGGTGATCCATGACCCCAAGAGTCCTCATCAACGCATGTTACTTTATCGTAGCGCTGCTTTTCATCCTGGGCCTCAAGGGCATGTCGTCGCCTGTGACGGCCCGGCGCGGCGTTATCTGGGCAGGCGCGGGCATGGTCCTGGCAACGCTGGCCACTTTTGCCTGGCCCGGGATGGGTAACTATGCGCTCATGGTGATTGCCCTCGCCGTGGGCGGCGGCCTTTCCTGGTGGTCGGGCAAGAGGGTCAAGATGACCGACATGCCGCAGATGGTCGCCCTCTATAACGGCATGGGCGGCGGAGCGGCAGCGGCGATCGCGGCCATCGAACTTGCCAGGGGCGAAACGCACGTTCCGGTGGTCGCGGCGCTCGCGACCTCGGGCGGTCTGATCGGTACAATATCGTTCTCAGGCTCTCTGGTCGCCTTTGCCAAGCTGCAGGGCATCATGCGGAAGACCTTTCGTCTGCCCGCCCAGAACGCGGTGAACATTATCCTGGTCGTGCTGACGATCCTCAGCGGTCTTGGTGTCGCCGCTGCGGGACACGCCGCGACGCATCAGATTGTTATTTTCTTTGCGCTCGCCCTGGTGCTTGGCGTTGTCATCACGATGCCGATCGGCGGCGCAGACATGCCCGTCGCCCGTCGTGATCTCGCTCTTCAATGCTTTAACGGGACTCGCCGTGGGTTTCGAGGGATACGTGCTGAATAATCCCGCCTTGATCATCGCCGGTATCGTCGTCGGCTCCGCGGGCACGCTCCTTACCCAACTGATGGCCAGGGCCATGAACCGGCCGCTCACGAACATCCTGTTCAAACCGATCACCGGTGAGGCGCAGGCCGGAGGAGTCGGCGTTGCAGGAACGCTGAAGGAAGTCTCGGCGCTCGATGCCGCGTCCATGCTGCGCTACGCCCGGAAGGTGATCATCGTGCCGGGCTACGGCATGGCCGTGGGCCAGGCCCAGCACAAGGTCAAGGAAATGAGCGTGCTTTTGGAAGAGGCCGGCGTGGAGGTCAAGTTTGCAATTCACCCCGTGGCTGGCCGCATGCCGGGGCACATGAACGTGCTGCTGGCCGAAGCCGGCGTCTCCTATGACAAGATCTTTGATCTGGAGGAGATCAACGGGGAATTTTCCCAAACGGACGTAGCGCTTGTGATCGGCGCGAATGACGTCGTGAACCCCGCGGCGCGCACGGAAAAGTCGAGCCCCCTCTACGGCATGCCGATCTTGAACGCCGACCATGCGCATAACGTGATCGTCATCAAGCGCGGCAAGAGCGCGGGCTATTCAGGCATAGAGAACGCGCTTTTCTACGCCGATACTACGCGCATGCTCTACGGCAGCGCGCAGCAGGTGGTGAACGAGGTGACCAAGCACATCAAGGAAATGTCGTCCTGAGACGCTGCATATCGATGCAGGAAACGATCTTTACGTTCTTGAGGAAATCCTTCCTTTTTTTCGTTGGCCGTGAATAATCCCGAAACAACAGAAGAAATAATTTCGTATGATATCTTGTTCGGCGAGGTCCTTCCCTTCGTTACGGGCCGGCATGACAGGCAAAGGGCTAAGAATGCTAGGTAAGATATTTCTTTATATCGATCTTGGCGGCATAGGGATCGATGGTGCCGGCGACAGTCCGCTTATAGCGACCGCCCGCGGTCTCGAGAAGGCTGGTCTCGGTCCCCGTATCCTTTTCAGAACCGTCAAACTTGTCGAGCAATAAAAGACGCGGACGCAGCAGATCGTGGGTCTGATGCACGACCAAGCCGATCTCACGCGTATCCAGTTTGAGGAGCGTGCCGACGGGGAAAATCCCGATCATATTGATAAAAGCCTTCACGAGGATGGGATCGAAGACGCTGCCGCGTTTATCGAGCAGTATCCCGACGGCCTGGTCCTGCGGCGTCTGCAGGCTGTAATATACCCGTGCAGCCGTGATGGCGTCATAGGCATCACAGAGAGCGACGATCTGCGAGAAAAGATGCTGCTGATGCTGATCATCGATCTCGGGATAGCCGCGCATGTCGCCGTGCTGATGGTGCTCGAAGGCCGCCACCATGGCGAGCTTGGACACGCCGGGGATGTCGACAAGGAGCAGTGCCCCCTCTATGGGGTGCCGCTTCACCATCTCCCATTCGTCATCCGTCAGCTTGCCCGGTTTGTTGATGATCTCGAGGGGGACCCTCACCTTGCCGATGTCGTGCAGGAGCCCTGCCACACCCAAGGCTGCGACTTGGGGCTTCTCGAAAGAAAGGAAGGTCCCGAACGAAATGGCAAGAACGGACGTGTTTACCGAGTGGGCAAAGGTATACTCGTCATACATTTTGATGCTGGTCAACCCCATGAAAGCATCCCGGTTTTCCAGGATGTTGTCGACCATGGTCTGCACGGTCGTGTTCAGTTTGCGCATGTTGATCGCCTTTTCAACATGCACGGCGTAGACCAACTCCTTCACCGTATTAACGGCGTCCATAAAGATCTCGGAGGCCCTTATTTTCCCCTCTTTGGTTGAGCCCCCTACCTTCTTATCGACAAGAAGCACCCGGTGCAGCTCGATATGCACGATGTTTTCTTTTGCAATCACGTCATTGATGCCTTCCCGGCCAGCAAAGAACGAGGGCTCCTTGGTGACCAGGGTGGCAAACTTGATGATCTCCGGTTGCGTGAGCCCGGGTCTGAAGATGATGCCACCAATATCCTGGTTGGTAAATTGTTCTATGAGCAAGGAAAGGCTCTGGTCTATGGGCACAGAGTGTGTCTCGAAAAATAATTCTCCAGCCACGAAATAGAATGCCACCTCTTTCCGGTCCGCCAGCAGTTCTAGTATCCTGCTGAGGAGCTTTTCCGCGGATGCGAGCAGGAAGGGGTGCGCTTCCGGATAGATGGTCGCGTTCCTCAAGACGGCCGACAGCTGCTGGAACACGGCCCTGGCAGAATTTATCAGCTGCTGTTTCGCGAAGAAGGACTGCCTCGCCTCACCACGGCTATCGCTTTGCTCTTCCGCCATCGTCCTGTCTCCTCTTGATATCCTCCATGGCCCACAGCGCTACAGTACGGAGTTCCACCTGCAGCTTTCGCGGCTTCCACCACCGGATACGGTTATATCTCTCAAGGAATTCCCCCGCGTCCGGACCGCCGAGCTTCGCCAGCGCCTTGATAGCTTCGATCGTAAGCTCCTTTCTCTTGTTTTTGATGGGAAGGCCCTCCAGGAACGCCAACAATGGTTTCGCCTCCGAAGCTCCGATGCCGTCAAATCCGGCGAGACCACGGATGGCCGTCAACTGGATCTCGGCGTCCTTGTCATTCAGAAACTTCGCGAGAAGAATGGCGGCCTTCCTTCCTCTGATGCTGATCAGTCCCTTGACCACTTCCTGCCTTATCCGGACATTCTTATGGTCCGCCACTCTATGGAGGAACGCAATTGCCTGGTCGGTCTTGCTTTCTCCCAGGATGCTCACGAGATTGCGTACGAAGTACCAGCGGGCATCCGAAAGATGCTCGCCGATCACCATAAGCTGGTTCTTACCCAGATCTTTTAAAAGATCCATGAGAAATTCTCTTGCTGTCCGCTCGGTTTCTTCGGCCAGGAGTTCCAGCAGGACTTCCGTCACCTCGCGCTCCAGGGTGGACAGGTACGAATAAGCCGAGATGTATTCAGGAGAACCTTTGAGGTATTTCCGGAGGTCGCTGATCGCGGTGGCGATGACGCTCCCGGATGCCGCCTTCTTGATGGCCTCCGCCAATCGAGGCTTGAAGGCAGGGTCTACGGGCATATGGAACACCTGCATGATGAGCGCGGCAAGGTCATAACCCTTCTGTTTCAGGAGATAGCTTTGCATGTCCTCGAGCTGGTGGACAACACCGGAAAAAAGTTTGATTTCCTTCTCCTTGGGTGCGGAGTTTTCGGGATTCTTCACCAGGGGAAGCAGAAAAATAAGCGTACGCACCGCAGCATCTATAATATCCGACTCCATGCCGGCATCGCTCATGGTCTTGAGCGCTTCCATCTCTTCGGGGGTGTACTCCGCCATGTCCTTTGCGATCTCGTAAAGTTCCCGGGGAATTGGCACAACCTCAAGAGCAGCGGGAGAAGGCGGCAGTGTGGACTGAGTGATCTTCTTTGCTGATGACTTTTTCAGGAGCACTGCCACCTGCTGTGCTTTCCATGCGTGGGAAAATCGTCCGGTCAGCACTTCATGAAGCTCATTGGGCACCTGCTCCTGGAGTACAGTCTTTTGTTCGTTCACTGAGTCCGAATCCAGGTCGACGTACAGCTTGCCGGCAATAAGCCTGTCCCGGTTGGCTCGTTCGAGGGCAAGGGCGGACGTCGCGAGCCCCTCAAAGAGAGTGTCGCTCTGGCCCGGGTACTTCTCCTGGATTGTCCGCCCTGCCTCCTGATACAGGGCATAGAGGCGGTCTTCCATGCTTTCATTCTCAGCGCAGGTCTGCTTCGCAAGTTCGACCAGGCCGGCACTGAATCCCCCGGGGTCAGTCATGAGGTCACCGAGTACGAGGGAGTGGCCTGCGATCGTTATTTGTTGCTTCGCCGTGAACTCGTCTAGAACGCCGGTAGGTACATGGAGTGTATCCGCATAGGCACCTTCTGTTCGCGCCGTAATGACCTCATCCAGACTTGCTTCGGTAACCTTGATATGCGTTGCTCCCTTTTCCCAGAGGATCGAAGACATCCCCCCTTTGATCGCCAGATCCTCCGGTTGCAGAGCAAAAGCTTGGCAAAGGTCGAGCAGTTCTCCTTCGTTCATGCCCTCGCTGAAGACGATCTCCCGTATCCCTTTCCCGAACAGGTCCTGAGCAATGGCCTTGTTCAACTGGGTTTCTTTCCCGACCGGGGTTTGCCGAAAAGTGAAATAAGTCTTCTGCACACCGACCCGGTAATCCGGCGCGGTCTCCAAAAAACGTTCCAGCCCTTCATAGGATTTCTTTATGGACAGAGAGTAGACCGGATTGTTAGGCGGATAGAGCTTTACGGCCCTGATTGCCGAGACAAGGTTCCTCATTACCTCTTGAACGTCAGAGGGAAGTGATTCTGGTTTTTTTGATTCTTCCTGCATTGTTTTACAGAGTATCACAATGAAATATCGAAGTCAAAAGAGTTATACGAAATTACTGCCGGCCGTTCCTTTGACCGTCAGCTGGGATGAGGTACGTTCGAGCGTCCCTGCCCGGTGAGAGACCCGGCAGCCATACTCTCGCATGCGCCGGGAGATGTTTCCGAAATATTCCGGCATGTCGTATCAGCGCTGCTTCAGTCCCTACCGCCGTGTAATGCCGCTTTCACGAGGCATTCCTCTTTTCCACCCGGGAGACAAGCTCACCCCGGTGCAGCTTCGTACTGATCATATCGCCCGGTTTTATCTCGGATGCGTCTTTAAGAATGATGCCGGCAGGAAGTTTTTTCGTGATGCTGAACCCCCGCGAAAGGATGCCGAGCGGATTCAAGTGGTCGAGCCCCGCGGCAAGAGCGGCAAGAAGCGCCCGGTCCCTCGCAGGGTGTGCCTGAGCCCGTCGCAGGGTGTGCCTGAGCCCGGTGGCAAGCCGGCCGGCCAGTTCATCGACCCGCTGCGAATACTGCTCCAACACCCTTCTCGGGTCGGCGAGCAACCTCGTGAATTCACGGAGGGACGACCGGGTGAGCTCGAGCCGTTGGCGGATGCTCGTGATGAGGCCTGATTCGAGGGACCTGATGGCCTCCCGGAAGCTCTCTTCGGTTTTGACCACCATCTCGGCCCCCGCCGAGGGGGTCGGCGACCGAAGATCGGAAACGAAGTCGGCAATGGTATAATCCGTTTCGTGCCCCACCGCGGAGACTATCGGGATCTTCGACGCGTAGATCGTCCGTGCAACCGTCTCTTCATTGAAGGCCCAGAGATCTTCGAGCGAGCCGCCGCCGCGGCCGACGATCATGACATCTACGTTCCGCTCCTGGTTGAAATACCGGATCGCTTCGACGATAGCGGGCGCTGCTTCGACTCCCTGGACCGGTACGGGGTAGAGGAGAATATGCATCTTCGGATGGCGCCGCCTGATCACCCGGAGCATGTCGCGGATAGCGGCCCCGGTCGGCGAAGTTACAAGACCGATGCGCTGCGGCAGCAGCGGGAGGGGTTTTTTATGGTCCAGGTCGAAGAGGCCCTCCTTTTCGAGCTTTGCTTTAAGCTGCTCGAAGGCCAGTTGGAGCGCGCCCACTCCCTTCGGCTCGATATAGTCGACGATGAACTGGTATTCGCCGCGAGGCTCATACACGCTTACCCTGCCGCGGCAGATCACCTGGATGCCGTGCTGCAGGATGAACTTGAGGAACCGTTGCGAGGAGCGAAACAGGACTGCACGGACCTGGCTCTGCTCGTCTTTTAACGTGAAATAAGCATGGCCGGACTGGGGCACGGTGAGATTTGAAATTTCCCCCTCCACCCACACATCGGGGAAATTTCCCTCCAGGAGGCTCTTGATCTGTTCGGTGAGCTGGGTGACGGTGTGGATGTGAGTATGCATAATTGCGGATTGCGGATTGTAGAATGCGGATTTAAATCCGAAATCCGCAATTCTCCTGCTATGATTGCAAATGGATTCTCTCTATGCTGTTCGCCTTCCCCGTCTTCCCGTCGACATCGACGAGCACGCCGTTCAGGTGCACCGGCCCTTTGGGTATCTCGAACCGGTGCGGGGTCTGGTACAGGAACCGCGCGATGGCCTGCTCCTTTTTCACGCCGATGACCGAATCCGTGGGCCCCGTCATACCCGCATCGGTGATGAATGCCGTCCCGGCGGGCAGGATACGCTCATCAGCGGTCTGCACATGCGTATGGGTGCCAATCACGGCGCTCGCCTTGCCGTCCAGATGCCAGGCAAGCGCGATCTTTTCGGACGTGGCCTCGGCATGGAAGTCTATGAACACGACGGATGTTTCTTTTTTGAGCTTTTCTATCTCGCGCTCGGCGACACGGAACGGGTCTGCCAGGTTGGACATGAAAACGCGGCCTTCAAGGTTGAGAACAGCCGCCTTGCCCGCGCCGGTAGAGATGACCACACTGCCGTAGCCGGGATTACCCTCGGGGTAGTTGGCCGGCCTGATGAGCCTGTCCTGCTTGGTTAAATAGGGTTCGATTTCTTTTTTATCCCAGACATGGTTTCCCGACGTGAGCACGTGGATGCCGAGCGAGAAGAGTTCTTCGGCGATCTCGGACGTTATCCCGAAGCCGCCGGCGGCGTTCTCTCCGTTTGCGATCACCAGGTCCGGTTTGTGCGACTCCATGAGGCCGCGCATGTTTGCCCGGACCATTTTCCTGCCCGGCTCGCCGATGATGTCGCCGATGAAAAGAACTCTCAAACTGCCTCCGTTTTCGTGTGAACATTTAGCGCAATCGCAGCTATAGTATGCTCAACCGCGTCTCGATCAAATGCGGAATGACGAATGCGGAATGCGGAATGAAAAACCATAAGAATAATTCCGCATTCCGAAATCCGCATTCCGCATTCGTATTACTTCGCGTACTCCACGTACCTGCTCTCGCGCACCACCGTCACCTTGATCTGGCCGGGGTAGGACATCTCCTGCTCGATCTTCTTTGCGATGTCGCGTGAGAGCTGGGCCGAGTTAGCATCCGAGAGGTCTTCGGGCTTCACGATGATCCTGATCTCACGGCCGGCCTGGATGGCATAGGACTTCTCCACTCCCTTGAAGGAGTTCGCGGCCGTCTCGAGCTGCTCAAGCCGTTTGAGGTAGCTTTCGAGCGTCTCGCGTTCAAGCCGTTTGAGGTAGCTTTCGAGCGTCTCGCGTCGCACACCGGGCCTGCCCGCCGAGAGCGCGTCCGCTGCCGCCACAAGCACCGCCTCTACCGAGGCCGCCTCGCCGTCGCCGTGATGGCTCATGATAGCGTTGATCACCTTGGCTGATTCGCCGTATTTCTTGGCCACGTCGCCGCCGAGCTGGGGATGGGTCCCCTCCACCTCGTGGTCGATGGCCTTGCCCAGGTCATGGAGCAGGCCCGCCCTCCGCGCGAGCTTCTGGTCCACACCGCACTCCGCCGCCATGATACCGGCGAAATAAGCGACCTCGCGGGAATGCATAAGCACGTTCTGGCCGTAGCTCGTCCGGAACCTGAGCCTCCCGAGCAGTTTAATGATCTCGGGATGGATATTGTGGATTCCGAGGTCAAAGGCCGCTTTCTCTCCCTCGTCCTTCATGGTGATGTCCAGGTCTTTCTTGACCTTTTCCGCTATCTCCTCGATCCGGGCCGGATGGATTCTGCCGTCCTGGATCAGGCGCTCGATCGTGAGCTTCGCTATCTCTCTCCGCAGCGGGTCATAGCATGAAAGGATCACCGCTTCCGGCGTATCGTCGATGATCAGGTCGATACCGGTGGCTGCCTCAAGCGCCCGGATGTTCCTTCCCTCTCGTCCGATGATCCTGCCTTTCATTTCATCATTGGGCAGATTAACGACTGATACGGTTGCCTCAGCCACATAGTCGCTTGCATACCGCTGGATGGCCAGGCTGATGATGTTCTTTGACTTCTTGTCGGCCTCTTCCTTGGCCTCGTCCTCGATCCGCTTGATGGTCTTGCCGGCTTCGTGCTTGGCCTCGTCTTCCATCGAGACGATGCCATCGAGACGATGAGCTGCCGTTTCGCTTCTTCGCCGGTCATGTTCGCGATTTTCTCAAGCATCTGCCGTTGTTCACGCAGACCTTTATCGAAGCGCTCTTCCTTTTCGACCGCCGCCTTCTCCCGTGCCGTCAGTTCCCGTTCCCGGCGTACGACATCGGACTCCCGCTTTTCGACAAGATCGACTTTCTTTTCGAGGTTTTCTTCCTTCTGCGTCAAACGCCGTTCCTGGTTCTGCAGCTCCTGCCGTTTCTCGCGATTTTCCTTTTCAAAATCAGCCCGCGCCTGATAGAGCTTGTCCTTGACCTCGAGTACGGCTTCCTTGCGTTTGGTTTCCGCTTCGCGCTCGGCGGTTGCTACGATCTTCGAGGCCTCTGCTTCGGCGTCTTTGATCTTGCTTGCCGCGACCCTCCCCTTTACGAGCAGGCCCAGACCGAATCCGCCGGCAAGTCCGACAATCAATAGTACAATATATTCAATCATTCTTTTTCCTCCTGATGTCTCTTCTTCAGCCCGGCAAGACGCTCTTTGATGCGTTTTTCCTCGCCCTGCTCCGTGGGCCGGTAATATTCCCGCTTCTGCGGGAGGTAGTCCTGGGCCACATAATGGCCCGGGTAATCATGCGGGTATCGGTAACCCTTGCCCCTGCCGAGCCGCGCGGCGCCCTTGTAGTGGGCGTCCTTGAGGTGGTCCGGCACGGGCAGGAGCCTTCCCTCTTCAACATCCTTCATCGCCTCTTTGATGCCGAGGTAGGAGGCATTGCTCTTCGGCGCAGCGGCAACGTACACCGCGGCCTGAGCCAGCGGGATCGAACCCTCGGGCATGCCGATGCGCTCCAAGGCCTGGTACGCGGCGGTCGCAACGAAGATCGCACGCGGGTCCGCGTTGCCGACATCCTCGCTCGCGGCGATCACGATCCTGCGCGCGATGAACAGCGGGTCCTCTCCCGCATAGATCATCTTCGCCATCCAGTAGAGTGTCGCGTCGGGATCGCTTCCGCGCATGCTTTTGATAAAGGCGGATATCGTGTCGTAGTGCTCGTCCTCGTCATACACGAGCGCCTTTTTCTGGATCGACTCCTCGGCCGTGTGGAGGTCATAGAGGATCGCGCCATCCGGATCCGGTGCGGTCGAGAGCACGCCGAGCTCCAGGGCGTTCAACGCGCGCCGCGCGTCGCCGTTCGATCGGGCGATAATGAAATCCAGCGCCTCGGGCTCCAGCTTTACCGCCAGATTCCCCAGACCCCGCTCCTTGTCGGCAAGCGCGCGGAGCAGGAGTGTTTTTATGTCCTCGTCCTTGAGCGGTTTGAATTCGAAGATCTGCGAGCGGGACGACAGCGCGGGGATGATGGCAAAGAAAGGGTTCGAGGTCGAAGCGCCGATGAGGGTGATGTTTCCCCGCTCCACGTCGGGCAGGAGCGCGTCCTGCTGCACACGGGTGAAGCGGTGGATCTCGTCTATGAAAAGTATGGTCCTCTTACCGCCCGAGGTCCGCTCAAGCGCTGATTCCTGCGCCACCTTGCGGATGTCGGCAACGCCGGCAGTGACCGCATTGAGCGGGACAAAATGGGCGCGGCTCCGCTCCGCGATCAGGTGCGCGAGCGCGGTCTTGCCCACTCCGGGCGGACCGTAGAGGATAAGCGACATGAGCCGGTCGGCCTCGATGGCCCTGCGTAGAAGTTTGCCCGGCCCCAGAATATGCTCCTGTCCCACGAATTCAGACAGCTCTCCGGGCCGCATGCGCCATGCGAGCGGAGACTCCGGGCGTTCCGCGGATACGGGCTCAAGGCGCTCTTGTTTTTTGACGTTCTTTAGGCCCAACGTGATGCTTCAGGAAGGTTTCAAGACAGGCGTGATAGCGGACCGAAGAGTTTAGACCAGACCTGAGGTCAGCCTACTGAGTTTCCGGGGTATTTTCGGGTCTCCGAGAAGCTGCACTCCTTCCGCGGGCCGATGTATCACGGTAATGGTAAACATTAACCGGTCGCATCTTCCCCGGGAAACTTGTCCTCGGCTTCACCCTTGGCTGCATGTATGTGTGAAAAAATATCCCCATTTTCAAAGTTTACTGTCTCACTGGCTAATACAATCTTCGTGCGGAAACTGAGAAAGTCCGGAGCCACAACTCAAAGATGAATATGAACGTCCTCAGTGTACCGCTGTTTCATGAACACTATCATAAGCGCCGGAGCCTTCCCTACTTACGCTCCTTTCGAACATGCGCTGGTTACACAATGCTGTTTTACAATAACGTGAAATGATGCCCGGTTGCAGAAAATTTCAAAATAAAAAAATATTAAAAAATCCCCCGCTTTTGCCGTGTAGATAAACTTGATTCCTGGTCGTAACCAGGTGGGCGCCATGATGAAAAGTTTAGGCTTCCCAGTCGTATCTGGGCATGCACACCCTTTTCAGAAGATAGCTCCCTTTAATTTTTATTCACGAGGAACAAGTTTTATCACATCACGGGCAAAGCAGGGGACTTTGTTCCAATTTATTTTATCTAAGTATTATATACCAGACTCAGGCAAAAATGGCAAGGAAAAAATAGGAGGGCCTTGTGCTGTAATTCAATGATTTAAATGTAATTACAATGCGTTACGACTTATCAAGCGCACGGATATACCCTAAAAATACCCCGCCTGCCGCCTTGTCTTACTGACTCTCGCGAACACGTTCGGTGAGCTTGAGCAGGCGTTGAAGCGCTTTTTCTGCTGTTGACCCCAGGGCCGCGTTCTCTGCTCGAAGGCGGTAGAGTTCATCGCTGATGGTAAGGGCCGTCAGGATGGCCACCCGGTGAGGATCGGCCGTACCCGTGCCCTTCTGCACTTCCTTCATCTTGGCGTCAATAAAGGAGGCAAGGTCACGGATATAGGCGGGATCATCCTTACCCTTGATGCTGTACACCTGGCCGAATATCTCTACCTGAACGCTCTCCATGGGTAAACTCCAAGTTCCAAATCACAAATCCCAAATAATATCCAAAATCCAAATGCCAATTTCCAAAACGTTCGGAATGTGTAATTTGGTGCTTGGTGCTTATTCGGGATTTGGTGCTTGTTATTTGGCGCTTGCTTTTATAGCAGTGCATCAACGAATTCTTTCGGATCGAATTCCTGCAGGTCCTCGATCGCCTCGCCGATGCCTACGAATTTCACCGGGATCGATAGTTCCTTGTTGATGGCAAACACGATGCCGCCTTTCGAAGTACCGTCGAGCTTGGTGAGTACGATGCCGGTAAGCCCTACCGCCGCATGGAACATCTTCGCCTGCGCGAGCGCGTTCTGGCCCGTGTTCCCATCGAGCACCAGCAGGGTCTCATGCGGCGCTCCCGGCAGCTCGCGGGACAGGATGCGCTTAATCTTCTTCAACTCTTCCATGAGGTTTGACTTGGTATGAAGCCTGCCGGCAGTGTCCACGATGAGGACGTCCATGTCCCGGGCCCTGGCCGCGCTGACGGCATCGAACACCACGGCGCCCGGGTCCGCCCCCTCTTTGTGTTTGATCACCGGAATGCCGGCGCGCTCGCCCCAGATCGAAAGCTGTTCCGATGCCGCAGCGCGAAAGGTGTCGCCCGCGGCCAGCATCACTTTTTTGCCCCCGGCGTGCAGCCGGTATGCCAGTTTTCCGATCGTCGTGGTTTTACCGGTGCCGTTCACGCCCACGACGAGTATGATGGAGGGAGCGGCGGTAACATCCAATTTCGCGGCGCGTCCCGCCAGGATGGCATACAGAAGCTCTTTAAGACGTTCTTTGACCTCTGCCGGCGTTGACAGTTCCCTGCGTTCGAACCGTTCCGTCAGGTCCTTAAGGACAAAGGTCGCCGTCTCCATCCCCACGTCGGCGGAGATAAGCGCCTCCTCAAGCTCGTTCAGAAAGTCCTCTTCGATCTTCTCGCCGAGGACCAGCGAACCGATCCGGTCCGTTAAATTTTTCCTGGTCTTTGCCAGCCCTTCATTCAGGCTGCGAAAAACACCCAACATGAATACCCCTTACGATAAAATTCCAAATCTCAAATCACAAATTCCAAATAAATCCAAAATTAAAAGTTCCAATTGCCGAAACGTTTGCAATTTGGCGCTTGGAATTTATTTGGATTTTGGAGTTTGCTATTTGGTGCTTGAATTTATTATATATCCAACGGCAGTTTGCCGGACGCGTCAGGATCCGCGCTGCGAACCGTCTTCTTGCCTTTGAGCTTTCCCTCTTGACCTTCGTCCGGCCCTGCGACCGGAGACGCCGGGTCGAGATAGGCCATCTTCCGGTAGAGATACCGATCGTGCATCTTGCTGAAATTGGACCACTCGCCTTCAGCCACGTTTTCCTTCTTGAGCGTTGCCTGGAAGTTGTTGATCTTCGCCGAGAGGTCGTCCAGGTAATTGATGACGATCGCCTCCTGGATCTTGGGCCTCTTGGGAGACCCGAATTCGTACTCTCCGTGATGCGAGAGGATGATGTGCTTGAGCAGCATGGCCAGTTCCGGCGGAAAGCCCGCTATGGTCTTGATCTTTTCGACGACCATCTCGTATCCGAGGGAGATGTGGCCGATAAGTCGCCCCTCCGTCGTGTATTCGATCGACTTTCTGACGGAAAGCTCGTACACTTTGCCGATGTCATGCAAAAAAGCCCCCGTTACCAGGAGATCGAGATCGATCGACGGAAAATGTTTGGCCACATCGCGCGAAAGAGCAATGAGCTCGACCACGTGTTCGAGCAGGCCGCCGATATAGTTGTGATGGAGCGTCTTCGCGGCCGGGGTGCGCTTAAAGGCTTCCAGGAACGGCGTATCGTCCAGAAAAGCTTGGAAAAGCCGCTTCAAGTGCCCATTGGTCAGGCCGGCTGCGGCTGCCTTCAGCTCCTTGACCATGTCATCGACATTGCGGGGAGAGGTCTGAATGAAGTTTGCGAAATCCACTCTCGAGTCGTCTACCTTTTCGAGCGTCTTCATCTTTATCTGCATCGTGCCCTGGTAGTAGGCAGCGACCCCTTTGATGCGGACGAAGTCTTCCCGCTCGAACCTTCCGGCGACCTCTTCGGCGTTGTCCCAAAGCTTGCCGTCGAGCTCTCCGGTCTTGTCGGCGAGTTTCAGGGAAAGATAGGTCACGCCGTTCTTCGCCGTGGACACCTGTTTGGACGTGACGAGATAGGTTTCCTCTACCCAGTCGCCTTCTTTTAACGATACTATGGTCTGCATCATGGCCCTCATTTCGTGCGGTGCAGTGATAATAAACTATCGCCCCGGCATTGTCAAACGGAAAGCAGGCGCTCAAAAAAAGAACCGACAGATTCAGCATCTGTCGGTTCGGAGGTCGTCGGGGCATATCGATTCGGGCTCTATTTTTTGCGCACAAAGACGTGATACTCGCCGTTCTCCTTGGTCAGGCCGACGTATTCATGCCCTGTCCTCCTGCACCAGGCAGGCATGTCCATCTCAATGCCGTCATCATCAGACTGGACTTCGAGCACCTGGCCCGGCTGCATTTCCCTGATCGTGTTCGAAGTCTTGAAAATAGGCACGGGACACGCCAGGCCCACGCAGTCGAGAATTTCATCGGGTTTGATTTCTTTGATTTCCATATGAGAATATCCATTTCGAATTTCGGATTGCAAATTGCGGATTATTGATTATCAAACCGTCTTATAAATCCGCAATCCGCCTGCGCCCAGCGTTTACGAG
>Ga0210377_10001916_pt1 | contig 18544 bp, 29 predicted proteins | sample PLM4_65_b1redo_FD_155480 | JGI IMG/M metagenome (GOLD analysis project Ga0210377, IMG submission 155480) | Groundwater sediment microbial communities from an aquifer in East River, Colorado, USA - PLM4_65_b1 redo | ecosystem: Environmental > Terrestrial > Soil > Riparian zone | place: USA: East...
TGGGTGCCCAGACACCACGCAACCGCCCACGGAGATGACTACTCTCGCAGAGTGTGATGGGTACAAGATACAACCCGCCATTCGGCCCGTTGAGAAATGGTACAACACCGAACAGTCCGTTGGCACCATTGCTCTTTGACGAATCGGTGATTTTCAAGTTCTGGACCGATGACCCAAGACCGGTGTAGGCACGGACGACATAGTGCCCAGTCCGGACGGCTTGGTTGCACGCCGTCTCAACGGTGCCAAAGTTTTCACCTCCTGACCCGCTATCGTTTTCAGTGTGCCGCCCAATGATTTGCGTCCTGAACGAATCATTGAGCACTTCAGAGTAAAAATCACCCCAGGAAAATGTATAGTACGTGCCAGCTCCGTCAGTGGTCAAAACAAACAAGTGCAGCGTCCGATCGTCGGCAATCAGCAACCATGTCCGCGTCGTGGCATCGGCCGTGGCCGACTTGCGTGGAATGATCCCGGCGGGGCGTTGAACCGTTGTTGGATGTTGCCCCGTCCCAACACCCAATGCTGACATGGCTTCAAATCCAAACGCCCGAGCTTCTTTACCAGTCCCAGCACCTGGTGCATTGTCATTCACATCAAGGTAGAACTGATTGCCCCCACCCTGCTGATAATCGGCCTGATTGGTTGTCGGCCCGAAGGCGATCGACCACCCGGTTACGGTCAGGGTCGTGACGGTGGGATTCGTGCTATTGGCCACCGTCAGCCGAGCACGGACCCAGAGCAGCGTGACACCATTGACCGCAGTGCTGACCCAGTTTGCCGGTGCCGTCCATGTCACAATGCCACTGGCCGTAAAGCCAGTCGTCCCATCTGTGACCGTCAGCGTCGTCCATGCCGACCCATTCCAATACTCCCAGACGTACGTCCCACCAACCCCAAGCGTGGCCAAGGTGAACTTGGCCCGACCAAACTTGACCGACATGCCGATGTAAAACTCGTCATTTGTGCCCGGTGTCTGGAACATCGTGAACGCCGTACCGCCTTGCGTCTGGGCTTCAGCCGTGCGATCGAGGAATGATCCAGCACTCACTGCAGCGAAGGCTTTATTGATGATGAGACAGGCATTCAGGACGTTGAGCAGATTCCCGGCGGTGCCCGAGAGCGTGGGTGCGCCAGGATCGCTCGACTTGAAGAGGAGCGGGGCGAAGACGCTCATGTCCCAGCCTCATCCACTGGCCGCTCGGTGATGCGCGTGATCAGGCCATGTTTATCCCGCTCGATGTCCTTCACCACTGCCCGCTGCGGTGCCGCAGCCGCTGGTTGGGCGGCTTCAACCGTGACACCCCGCTCCGGCACGGTGACACTAACTGCTGCCGGTTCAATGTGCACCTCAGCTCCAGCAACGTGGACATCAGGTGCCGGCGCCGGATGGACGTTGACAACTGGTTGAATTTGATCAACCCGTTGACCAAGTGTCTCGATTGATTCCCGGAGCTGGCGCGTCTGCGGATTCTCCTTGAGCCAGTCCATCGTCACGCGCAGACTCTCGTTGACCTTGTGCAGTGCCAGGACGACCGTCTCGAAGGCCTCCCGCTGCTGTTTGCGGAAGTCGTGCTGAAACTCGCCGCTGATCTCGGCGCGCCTGGGCTGCTGCTCCGGGACGTCGTCGAGGAAGGCATCCGCCACCGTGGCTGCCGGCACACTCCCACCGTCACCGGGCCCGCCTGGCAGGAGCGACTGTTCGGGCGGTGGGAGCGTCAAGCGCTCGACCTTGATCGTCTCCATCTCGGTGTCATACTCGTAGTTCTCGACCTCGAACTCCTGCGCCACCATCCGCGCCGAGCGGGCGTGACTGAGGTAGTCCACCCCCTGCGCGGTGATGATGTCCTTGATCTTGGCCGTCCGGTCTTCCTGGTGGACCGCCGGAAAGAGGATGTTGACCGCCCGGGTGTCGTCGGCGTTGATGAAGTCCCGCGCCTGCCTGAGCGGGACGGGTGTCCATGGTGCACCGTCACTGCCCCCGTACTGATTGGCTTCCTCGAACTCACTCTCAGGAATGCCATCAAGGAGGAGTTGAATCGGCTCCAACCGCTCGAAGTCGAGTGGCCGCTCGTAGAGGTCCTGTTCACGTAGGCTCATCCGCGTGTCCGAACCAGCGACGCGCGCTGGGTCGGCCTCCCATTCCGACTACTAGGATCGGGGCCATAGTCACCACCCTTGCCCACGGCCACGTCTGGATCCCGTCGCGCCTTGCTCTTGTCCAGACGACCGGCGAGGATGGCATCCGCGATGACGCGATCGTAGATGCCTTCACCCAACTCCTTGAGCAACTGCTGCCGATCCTCGATAGTCTTCACCGCCGGATCGGTGCGGACGAGTGCCGTCGCCCGGGCCGCCCCGGTCCCGGCCTCGATGTTGAAGTACTCGTTAGGCAGGTTCAGCGACGCGGCGACGATGGCGGCGATCTGCTGTCCAATGCCCTGACTCCCACGCCCCGCGGTGAGCTGTGCGCTGATGGGCTGCAAATCCACCGCCTCGTTCTCGACCCACGTCCCACCGGGTGGCGGCAACTCCGTGAGCGCCGCGTTGGTGAGGAAGTTCTGCACGTCAACCTGATCACCCTTGATCTTGATCTTGAACACCAGGTTGGCTTCCAGGACCGCCTTGACGGTCTGCCCGTTGTAGAAATCGTTGAACCGCTTGAGCCAGGGCATCGCCGGGAGCAGGTCGGAGCGGCCACGCTTTTCCTGGCTCGAGACGTTGATCTTGAGGTGGAGGATGTTGGTCGGCGGGACTTCCTGGATAATGTACTTCGCCACCGGGATCTGCCCACTGACCCAGATCTGATAGGGCGTCGGCCACTGGAAGTGATAGTAGTAGACCTGGGCGAAATCCTCCGGGTCGGTGACGATCTCCCAGCACGTGGAAGGGTCCAGAATCCGCACGCCGGTCTTCCCGCGCGAGTGCTCGTAGAACCGCACCATCAGCTCGCCCTGCCAGGGGAGGTCGCGCGCCATCTGCCGGAAGACCTCCCGCATGTTGTTCCGCTGCCAGAATTCGTCGAAGACCTGCTTGCAGGCGTCGTCCTTGATGTCGTAGTTGATCCCACGCCCGACGGTGAACCGCTGCATGATCTTGATGGCCGCCGCAGCCAGGGCGTTGTGATTGACCATCTCGAACGCCCGCGAGTGCATCAGGAGGTAGTCGTAGATGTAGAGCTGCTTGAAGAACGGCCCTGACATCAGCGGGACGAACTCGGTGTCGATCAGGCGCGTGCTATCCTGCCCGCCGCCACCCATGGGCTCGTCGCCGAACGGGTCGATCCCAAACCCACCCGACTCAACCATCCGTTTCTGCCGCCCGTACTCACTCACATTGAACTCGTGCAGTTCGCTCTTGTTCTTGATCCGGATCGGCTTGAACCGGTGACTCTCGGGCACGTAGGCCATGAAGACGCCTTCCACTTCATTGGCCACGAACTTCCCCGGCATCCCTGGCACGGTCACGGCCATCTTCTCGACGATCGGATCGTCGTCCTTGTATCCCGTGAAATCACGCCCGACGTCGGCAGCTAGGACGCCAAACCGCTTGGCATATGTCGGCGCGTCGACGACGAAGTCCTGCGCCCGACTCTTGGAGGCTGCCTCGGGATCGTAGACGGTCGTCGTTGCCCACTGCCCAACGGGTTTTGGCAGCGGTGGCCGACGTGGATCGGCTGCGTCGCGCGCCCATTCGGGCGTTGTGGCGACAAACTCTGGCGGCGGTGTCGACTCCAATGCTGTTCCAACATCTTCCGGCATAGCCGCCCCTTCAGCGTCGGTAGGCGCGACGAATCCATCCGGCTTGCCCTTGCCGGCCACCAGGTGTCCCCGCTGGCAGTGGCGAGGTCTGGCCTGGCTGGCTGGATGGACGCTGCGACGACCCGAGACGCTTGATCGTTGATGGTATTCGTGGAGCACCTGAGAGCGGTCGAACGGCCGCCTCGAGTTTGCCCGCCACCCACCAGTAGAGCAGGAGGGAGTGGAAATGATCCGGACTCTTCCGCCCTTCAAAATCACCAGCGGCGATGCCCAGATCCTCCTGCTCATCCGGATCGATGATCTTGATCCGGCCTGCTGCATCCATCTCGTAGCGTGTCATTGACGCCTGGGCCATCAGCAGATCACGAATCTGGGGCGGCAAGTTCGCCAGACTGATCTGCGACGTTTCGAAGGCGTTGCGCAGTTTCCAGCCCATCTCCGCTTTGAGGTTGACAAACTTGGAATCCAACTGATGCTTCCGCTGCCGGGCGGCCCGCTCCTCGGCATCCTTTGGCCGATCTGTCGGACTCGACCCGAAGTTGATGCCGATGACTTGTTCGCCCTTACGTTTGAGGATGTCTGTGACACCACCACCCACACCCGTGTCGTCAATGACGATGAAGTCGGCATTGAACTCCTGCCGGACGCGGCGACAGGCGTCAGCGGTGGCGTCCACAGACCGATACCGTGGCTGCCGTGGATTGTCACCCACATTCTCATCCGAGACATCCGGGCTGTAACTCTCCGCCTTCGTGCGGGCAATGGTCTCACCGTAGTTGACCATCCCACCTTCCCCGCAGAGGATGACGGTGCGATCCCGCCCATAGCGGGCCACGTCACAGCTCACCACACGCGGCCCAGGTGCGGCGAATTCCAGATCCTCGGCATCCGACAGCCAGGCGTAGGGGATGAGGACGTCGCCTTCCATCGTCGGGAAGTCCCCGATGCACCGCGCGATGTAGACCGGTGAGTCCACGCCCCACTGCTCGCCACCCTCCCGGAGGAACTGGTCGCGCACCCGGCTGGAATAGTACGTGCCCCGCTGACTGAACAGCGGAGCTTCCTTGCGCTTGAGATTCGGCTTGAGCTGGATGGGATGGATGACGAACAGGTTCTTCCACGTCGTCCGATACTGCGTGAAGACCTTGTAGAATTCACCGAGCGGCCCACCGGGCGTCGACGCCACCACCAGCTTGGCTTCTTGCGTGGTACGCATGCCCATCACCGATTCCCAGATCTGCCGCTTGATCCCTTTCGCCTCGTCGAAGATGGCGAGCAGTGCCGGCGAGTGGTAGCCCTCGATGTTGAGCGGCTCACTGCTCGCGATCCCGACCGCAAACCACTCGTTCGGATGCTGGACGTGCTGCAGGCGCGTGACGTTGAGCTCAAAGTAGGAGAGGAGCCACCGTGCGATCTCGTTATTGGGATTCTCCAGCCCTGTGCGATACCACTTGTGCACTTCGGCCCAGAGGACGTCGCGTACCTGCTTGTTGTACGTCGGCGCCGTTGTGGGCACCTTGCAGTAGTCCCGCGTCGTGGTGAACCAGTTGATGACCCAGGCCAGCAGGGCGGTCTTGCCGACACCGTGGCACGCCCGCAGGGCGATGTTGTCCACCGCCGGATCGGCGATGGTGTCCATGACGTCGCACTGCCACGGATCCGGCGTCCCGTGCAGGACGTCGAGGACGAACCGCACCGGCTCCGCGGTCCAGAGTGCCAGTTTGCTCACCCGCTCCTCGGTCAGGACGAGCGACTCTTCTTCCTGCTCCGCCGTTGGGGGCAGCTCGAGGTAGCGGACGCCGGTCTGGTAGTTCATCTCACCGCAGGGCCTCCGGTGGATTGGTGCTCGGGACGACGGAGGCGTTCAGGCGCGAGTCACTGCGCCCCAGCACCGTCTGCTGCCCGTTCTCCCACACCAGCATGATCGTCCAGCGCCCGTCGGGCATCCGGTACGGCCACGCCGCCACGTGGGCAAAGTGGCCGATCGCCGCATCCAGATCCACGTAGATGGCCACACCGAGGTTGCGCACCTTCTCGTAGAAGTACATGTCTTCCCCGCACTGCTCCGAGTCGTAGTGCCCCAGTTCGAACCAGGGCTCGGGGATCTTCTCGATCACCTCGCGCGTGACGAGGATGCCCGCCCCCGCGGCGGCGAAGACCGGATAGAGCCCAGTGCGCCCGTCCAGTTCTTGCCACGGGATGTTGATGAACTTCGTCTTCCCATCGACCTTCGCGTCGCCCTTGTAGAGCACGGGGATGAACGGCGGCTTGGAGAAGGATGTCAGACAACAGACGATGGGCAGGTTGTGCCTGAGCAGGGTCATCAGCAGTTCCATGCTGAAGTGATGGTCGTCGTCCATGAAGAAGTAGTGCGTCACCCGCATCTCGCAGTCCACCTGATGCCGGTCGAGTCGACCGCACTTCGGGCAGGGTGGGTTCTCCGCCGCCTCGGTGATGTTCACACGATCGGACAGCCGGATGGCATCGTTCCGGTTCTTGGCCGCCGAAGCCGACTGAATCCGAAACATCTGCGAGCCTTGCGGGCAGTAGAGGCCCTCGAGCGACGTCTCGAAGAGGACGTAGCGCGTCAGCGTGGCGGATGGGATGGCCACGCAGACTGGGCGATATGGACTCTGCACAACTTGCATTACTTCTTCCCCGTTTGCCGCTTCTGCTTCAAGGCTTCTGCCACCAGCAGTTTGCGATGGTAGAAACAGTTGCAGTGCTTGGCCATCACGCCACCGCCTTCTTGGTCAGGCGAAACTTGATGAAGGCCTCCGTCTCCATGTTCCCGTACACCTGCACGTCGTCGTCCAGCTTCATCGGCACCAGGTTGGCCGTGATCCCGACGAACTTCCCGCCATACTTGGACATCTCCTGATTCCAGTAGAAACAACTTCGCGGGACGATGAACATCTTGTGGGTGGGGTCCTGGTAGGCCCCCTGCGAGAAGGCGTGCGGCACGATGATCTCCACCGTCCCGCCGACCTTGAGCACCCGGTCGATCTCGTTGAGAACGAAGACGAAATCGTCCGGGTCGAAGTGCTCGAGGATGTTGTCCGCCAGGATGTGATCGAACACCCCATCGTTGAAGGGCAGGCCGCGGCGGATGTCGCGGACGACATCGACACCATCGAACGGCTTGATGTCGAGGTTGAGCCAGTGATCCGGGCCTTCCTGCTTCCGGGGTCGATCCCCGCAGCCGAGGTTGAGACAGAGGCGCTCCACCACCTGCTGCAGACCGTGCTTGCTCTGGAAGATCCGGCCGTTCAGCTCGTACTGCCGGCTCCACTCCGCCTGCCCGAGGTACTTGATGTAGGAACTGGAGTGCGGCACGCCGTCACGCCCATGTTTCACCGTCGCCGCCCCGCAGACGCCACCCTTGAACTTGGCCTCGTGCACCCGCTTGGTGTAGTCGTTGTCGTCGAAGCCGTACCCGACGAACCGCTCATCCAGGTCGCCAACTGCATCCCAGACCACCCGCGGCACGATGACGGCCACGAACATCACCGGCGTGGCGATCTCGGTTACGTCACCGGGCAGCAGGCCGCGCACCTTCTGCTCCGGGTTGCCCACCCCGCCGTCGATCTGGAGGGAGAGCATCCCATACGGCTGATGCGTGGGGAGCGTCAGGACGTGCTGGATGGTCGTCAGCCACTTCGCCGTCACCATCTCGGTGTCGTCGTTCAGCACCAGGATGTCGGCCGTCGGCGGAGCGGCGGCCACCATCCGATTGATCGCCTTGGCGAAGACGAACGGTGCCGGAATGGGCACGAACAGCACCTGCGGCCACTGCGCCTTCATCTCGGCACTGATGCCATTGTCCCCGACGATGACGCACTGCGTACTCCCCGGCTCGCTGCTCTCCAGGCTGTTCAAGCATGCATGGAGATAGGCGTCCGTCCTGGACGGAATGACGCAGACCAGGGGCCTGGCAGCCCTGTCCAGGTCCTGAAGATGGACTTGTGGGCCTATTTCCCCTGGATTCTCGGGGTAGACAGGGGAGACGACGCCTTGGCGGGCATCCTCAGCCATTGGACTCCTCACGCTGTTCAGCCTGTGTAGGGTGCACTGACGGTTCCTGCCACGGCACCAGCGTCACCGGACCCGGCGCGTGCTGGTTCGGCATGCCGATGATGTGCTTGTACTCGCCCTCAAACTTGTTGCCCGGATCGATCTGGTTGTAGAACGTGTACTTGCGCTGCCGCTCGGCGGCATCCAGATAGCCGTAGTGCAGGATGACGCACCCGTAGTTGGCCGTTGTGGTTTCATGCTCCGCCACTGCGCCCGTCTGCTCATCCTTGTGGAGCGGCCGGAAGTTCTCCATCGGGACCGACCCGCAGTGGAATCCGCCCTTCGTGCCCTCCCAGGCAAAGCGGCAGTCGAAGAGCCGCTCGGGAGAGAGGCGGTCGATGGTGAAGATCCTGGGAAAGCGCAGGCGTGGCATGCCATCGGGCAGTGCACCGTAGATGCCGTCCACCCTGATCTGCATCTCGGCATCCCAGAAGTACACGAACGGCACCTGCATCTTGTCGACATTGGCCTCCAAGGCGGCCACCGCTTGCGCCCAATTCACGATGAACGCCCTGCTGATGATCTCATCACCATCCAAGCAAAGCATATGCCTGAAGGCAACGCGACTCTTGCAATACTCCCAGAGCAGGTTCTTGTCCCGAATCTCACTCACGCCCTGCCGCGGGCGGACTTCCGGGCGGAACGGGGAGTGCAAGATGTGCAGTTCGTTGAGCAGCGTGCCATCCACGATCTTGCGGACGATGGCCGGCGTCTGCCGCTGCGTGGTGTTGATCTGCCGGGCCGTGGCCTCGTCGCAGAGCAGGCAGGCTTGGATGGCCTCGACGACGGTGTCATCGGTTGATCCGTCATCGAGGATTGCCACGCGCTTGGCGACCTGAAACGTCCGGTGCAGCGAGCGGAAGATCCACCGGCCTTCGTTGCGGATGCGCATCATGCATGCCGTCTTCTCCCGCAGCAGATCAGCAAGCGGATCAATCCATTCAGCCAAGACAAGATCGGTCATCGGTGGCCCTCCAGCTCGCGTTGCAGGCGCTGCCATTCCTCGACGGCCAACCGCTCGTCCTCCTGCGTGCCATCCGGCTCGAAGGTAATGTTGATGTGGAAGCCAATACCTACCTTTTCCACCAAGCACAATGGATGCTCGCCACGCCGGATGCGCTTGGTCACCACGGCCCCCAGACGACTCTCCGGTGTGAAGAGAAAGCTGATGGCATTGGTGGGCAAGATCAGTGGCTCGGTGACGTACCCGAAGCCGTTGATCTGAATGCGTCCGGGCATCATCCGGATCAGCTCATGCTTGACCCCAGCTGGCAAGGCCACCGTGGTCCGGCACGGTGTGAGATCGGGCAGGCGGGTGATGATGCTCATCGCCGCGGTGCTGCCTTATCACCACCCACACGCTTCAATGCCGGTGCCGACGTATCCACTGGAATGATGATCTGCTTGGTGTCCATGACTTCCGCCCGTGGTTCATCGATCCACCGCGACTCCGCCCACTCGCCCTTCCCATTTACCATCGGTTGCACCAGCAGCTGCGCACAGCCGGTCAGATAGGCAACGCGCCCGATCACGATCCCTTGGAACTTTGTGACCCGATCACGAATGGTCACGCCAAGCTGGATCATCGCTTGCTCACGTAGAACAGGGCGAAGTCCGGCGTCTGCTCTTCCGTGACATCCCAATGCTCGAACCAGACCAGCAGGGCGTTGTGATTCCACTGCATCGTCCCGTCCACGACCCGCGTCCCGTACGGGTCGCTGAACGGCAGCGGGACGATGACGACCAGGGCCTCGTGCGCCGACTTCAGCGCGTTGCCGAGGACCTCCTGCCACGCGGGAATCCCGGGCAGCGGGTGGAGCAGCACGGCTTGCACGCTGCTCACGTACTTGGTCAGATCCTGCTTGACGAAGCGCGTCCGGGCCTCGATCAACCGCAGCGGCTTGCGTATGGCCTCCTTGCCAGCCCAGTCCTCCACGAGCCAGCCTTTCTGATCCAAGAACTTCGTCACGCCCGGAAATAGTGGCTGCATCGTCTCCATCGGTGTGGCCTCCTAGATGATCCGGTTGCGATAGAACCCTTTGTACCGCGGCACCTTGATCAGATCGTACTCCATCCCATTGATCACCCGCACCTCCGGGTCGGCATTGAGCTCCGGGACGTACTGCTTGAAGTACTCCTCCAGATAGAGCGCCGAGGGCGGCCAGTCTTCGTGGCGCAGGACGTTGGGACTGAAGTAGTTCAACGACGTCCCGCCGAAGTAGGCGCACCACTTGTTGACCCAGGCGATCACACCCTTGCTGATCCGAGCCTGACTGGCCTGATCGGACGACGCCACGGCGGCGTGGTGGACGGCGACACCGGGCACACTGGCGATCCGCCGCCCCTGCAAGCGCACCCGGGTCTGGTAGTCCACCTCCTCATGGTGCCCGATCACGGTGTCAAAGAGGCCAACATCAGCGGCCAGGACGCGGGGCAGCATCCAGCAGCAGCCCACGCCCCAGAGGATCTCGGTATACTCCCCGCGATTGATGGGATAGGCCCCACCGTTCGGGAACACCATCCCGACCTCGTGAAAGCGATCGAGCACCGAGGCCAGCTGCTCATCCCAGCCATCGGTGTGGATGACGACATCGTGATCGCAGTAGGCGAGGTACTCCGTCGTCGCACGGCTGAAGAACTCGTTCACCGCACCCGTGTAACCAACGTTGGTCGGCATGTGAACCACGGTGATCTTATCACCCGACATCCCGACCTCCCGGGCATAGCTGATCACACGATCAACCTGCCTGTTCGTCTCGGCATCAGGATGCGGATTCTGCATGATGAACAATCGCCAGTCGGTCCGACTCGTGGCCTTGATGCTGGCCAGGCATGCCGCCAGCCCAGCCGGATTGCCGTAGCTGGCGATCCCAATGTCCAGGCGTCGGTCACTCATGCCGCCCTCCCTTGATGGCCACACTCCCCGTACGCATCCCAGCACCCAGGGCACAGCGGCCCGTTGCAGACGTAGCAGTACTCAGTCATGTCATCACTGATCTTCTTCTTGCACCGCCGACACTGATCGAGTGGCAGTGGGCGCACCGCCCCAAGCGCGGCACTGACGCCGCGACTCGGATGCTTGGCCTTCCGCCCCGTTGGCTCATCGTCGTCATCGACAGCATCAACCATCACTGCCCTCCGTCACCATCGGTGTGCCCACGCGCTCCAGCTCGGCCTGCCGGAGTGGATGCGACGAGAAGACGGGCATCGCCTGTGGCAGGGCAGTCAGCGGCTTGGCATAGACGAGCGCGATGATCCGGAGGAACTGCCTATGAATCACGCGTGTGTCCATCATGCCGCTCCTTGCCTGGCTCGCCAAGTTGTGCCGCTGCGTAGCCACGCCGCCAGCCAACCAGCCACCCGGCACGCCAGCCCTTGAGATAGGCGGCATGCCTGGCGTGCTCCCGCTCGCGCAGGCTACGTCGCCACTGCGAGAGCTTGACCAGCATGCCATTCATTCGAGCGTCGCAGGGATGTGACATGTACAGCCAATGCGGAGCATGTGTGGCGCCGCGGCAAACCCTTCGATCTGCCGCGGCTCCGGCATCGGCAACCCCCACTTCGTATAGAACGCCTCGAAACTCCGATCGCAGAGCTGCCTGACGGCCTCCCATGAGCCCAGACGTCGAATGTAGCCGACCGTGCCGGCATGGTCAATGCGGACGGTCGCTGTGAGTCCGATGTGATACCCAGCGTGCCACAACCTGAAGCAGTAGTCCGTATCCTCATAGCCGTACCCGGTGTAGCGTTCATCCCATGGCCCAATGGCAGTCCATGCCCAGCGCGGAATCGCCGCACCGAGAAACGCCACCGTCTTGTCCGCAATTACGATCGTCCCCGCTGGGATGCCCATCTCGCTGAGGTTGACGATCCCCACAGTTGGCGGGAGTGTGGCCAACACCGTGGCAATGCGCTCCAGCCATCTGGCAGTCACGATGGTCATGTCATCATTGACCAAGACGAGATCAGCCGCGGGCGGTGCGGCCGCGACCATGATGTTGATCGCCTGTGCCGCGATGAATGGCTCGGACGGCACTGCCACGTACCGCGCCTGTGACCACGCCTGACGAAACGCCGCCGAGAGGCCATTATCGCCAACGATGACGCCAGTGACCGAACCGGCTTGACTCCGCTCCATCGACTCGAACAAGCTCTGAAGCAAGTCATCACTGAAGGACGGGACGGTGACTGCGATCATGCCGGACTCCGCCACCAGCCACTTGGCTCATCATGGATGAGTCCAAGCGACGTGAGCAGCGTCGGCCACTCCGTCACGTACTTGTTGTTCTCCACCAGGTGCATGGGGATCGAGCCCTCGTGCGCGTCGTCGCCGATTCCGAAGGCGTTCTGGGCGAGGAAGTGCCCACCCGGCCTGAGTGCCGTGGCGACGAACGACGCCCAGTCCGGCACGTTGGGCAGGTGCTCGAAGAAGTCCAGCGCCACCACGGCATCGAACGACCGCGCCCAAGCCGGCTCGGCGCTGCCACTCGGTGGCCGCCAGTCCTCCGTCAGCAGCACCGGCGGTCGACCCATTGTGTCACTGTACCGCCGGGCCATCCTGAACAGCGCGAACCGGGCCGTCACCGATGCCAAGAGGTCGTGATAGACGCCGTCGATGCCGGCATCGTTGAGGATGATTGAGAGATCACCCACGCCATCACCGAGGCAGAGGACGCGCCTGACGTTGTGCTGCAGACAGTACTCGCGAATGCCCTCGCACATGCCCTTGTAGTTGAACCCCACGTCGAGGTGGTAGGCGGTCAACTCCCAGCAGTACCGCTCCGTCGCCTTGTACCACTGCAGCAGGCGCATCGTATCCCACCCACTGCTCGGTGCCAGGCCACGACTGGCGTCGGCCCTGGCTTTGTGCTGGGCATCCCTGAAGTCTTTGGCGACGGTGGCGTGGTGGTGGTGGAAGCCGCGCAGCAGCTCGGTCTGCGCCTGCCCTTCGTTCATGTTGAAGTAGAGGGCCAGTTCTTTCGCGCGGTCGTTCAGACTCCAGAGATCCAAGGTGTGCCTCCAGATGAAGGCGGAGTGGCGGAGGCCTTCATCGAACCCGGTGTAGGTGATGCTGCCTAGGGCGAACGTGGTATCAACGGGACGCTGGGCGTACTGTGGTGATGGAAAGACGTCGTCATGCTTGACCGGCTCGACCAGTTCACTCAGCACTTTCCACTGTACGCGGGTGGGTGTGCCACGTACATGCTCCATCACATCCACCTGCATCGCCGCGTGCACAGCCAGCTCATAGCGCGTGTACCCGATGCTACTCCCAAGATGCAGCACACGGCGCCGTGTGAGATAGCGATCAAGCAATGGGTCCAGCGGGTCAAGGGTGCCGACCAGTTCCCAGAGGCCGCGGGCGGCATCCTGCGCCCAACAGATGGAGAACCAGCGGTCGTTGACCTGCTTGGCTGCCGGACTCGTGAGCATTGTCTCTAGTGGATTCGGACGCCCGCAGTGCGGGAACGGCCGGATGCCGAGCACGAATGTCAGGCGGACGATGAGCACTCGGGCAAATGCCGAGATCAACTCCTCAGCCTGCTCTTTCTGCCAGCCATAGGCATTGACCGGAGCATTCTTTGGCCCGTCCGATGTCAAGACCGGGGCATAGGGCGCCCGATCACCGGCGAACACCGCCTGCGACGAGACGTGGATGAGCCAGCGCCCAGGCGCGGTGTCAGCCCAGTGTGCCAGGATGGTGGGCAGCGTGACGTTGATGAAGTAAGAGCGCTCAGGCGCCTGCTCCACCACATCAGGGCGGTTCTCGCCAACTAGGTTGATGACGATGTCAGGCTTGAGGACGCCGAGCATCGCCACCACGTCGGCTTCTTTCGTGAAGTCGACCTGGCACGTTGGGGTGCCCTGATGCACATCAGCCCAGGGCAGCAGTGCCCGACTCTGGTAGCACACCTCGTAGTCCTGCGGTTCGAAGAGCCGCAGGTGCTGCCCGACGATTCCACTGGCTCCGAGCACCAGCACACGTTTTGCTGTCGGCATTGTCACGCTCCCATCGGTGTGATGTTACGTGCCATAGAGCGCACTCCACATCGTATCGAGCCACTTCTTGGCGCACTGCAACGAGCAGACCAGGCCGAGCCGGTTGCCCAGCAGGATCTTCCTGGCCGTCCGCTCCTGCAGCATGTCCAGTTTGCAGACATCGCACTCAACCTTGGCAGTCACGGCCACGGCACTCATATATACTGCCCAGGCACTGGCGACCCACCCGCCTTCGGCTCCACCTCGACGTAGCGCACCCTGAAGGTCTGCATCAGATCGTCCCGCGCGGTGAACCAGCCCGTGCTCCCGTCGCCCTCCAGCTCCAGCACCAGCAATGGCTTCTTGGTCAGCTTGTGCTCGACCAGCACACCGGGGGCGAACGTCTTGGCCATCTCGACCGGATCCACCGCGCTGGTGATCTGCCGGAGCATCTGCTGCCCGTGGCACCATGGACAGCCCACGGGTTGGATGAGCGGATAATCGCTGGTGAGGGAGTGATGACACCCATCGCAGGTGTAGAGGGCGATCATAGGTCGCTCTGCTGCAGCACGTCACAGTCTTGCGCATTGACCCACTTGTACTGCCCGAATGCTGGCTGAATGCGCAACCACACCGGGCCACCAAGTGTCGACAGTCGCTCTTTGACCGTGCCAACAAGAATGCTATCGCTGTGGATGGCATTCATCACCCGGACCAGTGCGCCAATCTCAATCATGCGGGAGCACCTGCTGCAGGTGATGCCGCTGCTCGCACTGCGCCAAGAGGCTGGTCAAGTAGCTGGCCTGCGCGATGAAGGATGCCTTGCTCGTGCCCTCCACACCAGTGGCAGCCACCAACCAGGCGTTGACCTCGCCCTTGAGCATGGTCATGCAGCCACATGGGTGCAATGGCAGTGCAGGATCCACTGGCATTCCATCCCCGGCCACCGGGATCGCCGGCCGTGTGCCCGTCACCACCATGCAGTCGGCGCGGTGCGGCATCTGCCCACATGTGCACTCACGGATGTCAGTCTGCACACCGGGCTGCCCAAGGAGCACCGCCGGACAGCCCGGCTGATGCTCGCCTGCCGCGGTCGGTGTGCAGAACTGACAGTCCATTGTCACCGCCTAGTCAGGCGCCTCCGTGACGTCGATGTAGTACGTCTTGCCGATCTCCCACGGCATCTCGCGGATCGTGGCCACCTTGAACTCCCCACTGGGTGTGGCGTCCCAGAAGCGCTTGTTCTCGTCATCAGCACGTTCTGAGTGGACCGCCCTGAACTGGGCGTCCCAGAGGATGCCCTGCTCATACCCGGTCACCTTGCGGACATCGGTGGGGTCATTGTACGCGGCCCGCGACCCCATTCGCTGCGTCACCGACTCGCACTTCATCTTGCATCGCACTGTCATGGTCCACACTCCTTGGACTGCGCTACCAGGTGGCTCATGTCAGTGGTTTCATTGAATGTGCTCCAGTGCTGCCACAGCGGCTGCCCGGACCTTGGCCACCGCAGCCAGTGTGTCATCCACACGCGAGCCAATGAAGTTGTTCCGACTGGCTCGAACGAATGGTTCACAGTGCTCGAGGGTGGTCAGCAAGGACTGGATCACCGTCCGCCCGGCTGTTTGCTTGGCCGCCTCCAGCTCACGCCTGAGGGCATGGACGAGGGTGTTCAAGCGCGTGGCTTCCTGCTGCCAGTGGAGGGCGTTGTGGGTGGCTACGGCCGCCTGATTGCCGAGAGTCTCCAGGTCAACACGCGCACCGTACAGCGTCACACCACTTGCACCCTCGGGAACGTGAATGCCTGCACGCCCGGCCTCATCCTTGGTGAGATATTGCCCAGGACCACGCATCGTCCCTGCGATGGATCGCTCGTCATCCATTACTTCCCTTTCGCCTTCTGCTGGGCGATGCGCGCCAGCTTCTCGAGCTGCCGCTTGACCTTCCGCTGGGCCACGGGCCTCACCTCCAGTAGCAGCCTGTACTCCTTGACAATCGGGCCAAAGTCAGTGATAGTGGCGGAGGGGGTGGGACTCGAACCCACGAATGCCAGCATGGACATCGCCGCACTTCGGATGCGGTGCCTTGCCACTAGACTACCCCTCCACGATGTCGTGGATGCTTCCTGATCTCCTGAATCCAGTGCGGCTTGCGCTCCCCGTCCTGCTGCAGCATCAGCTCATACGTCCACTGCTGGTCATGCGCGACATATCTGCTGACCGTCCTGATCTGATCAGGCGGGAGAAAAGTGAAAGTCTGTTCCACGATCTGCCATGGCCTCGCCAGTGTAGCGTCACGGAGCAGGAGTGGATCACACAGTGAGAGCGGTATTGATACCGCTGCACCAGGCAATGCCTTGAAGCTGCGGACGAGTGGGAGCGAGAGCAACAGGCCGAGGAACCCGCGACGGTTCATACCAACACCGCTTTGATCTCAGTCACGAGGTCGATCAACTCCTTGCTCTGCCAGCCTGGTCCACCTTGACCATCACTGCCAGCATCCCATATCCCTTCAAGGATGGGCAGGGCATCACCGAGCAACCGCTTGCAGCGCTGGAGCTCAGTCTCAGGCATCTATGGCACTCCGAGCCAGCGCTGCTTCTCCGCCGTCCAGGTCTGCTGCCCACAGATACATGGCGTCTCCGGTGGCGGCTCGGCGGGCTGCCCAGGGGTGGCGGCGACGGGGTCAGCCTTGCCAGCTAGGACGGCCCGGAGGACGTCCTGTGGCAGGGCACCCCAGACGAAGTAGTGGCGCATCCGTCCCTGCTCATCCTGCTCACAGACCGGTGGCATCTTCATGGGTGGCTCCAGATGTTGGTGATCGTTTGACCCAGCGGATGCCAGTGCCACTGAGATTCACTGGCGGTGCTTGTAGTGGTGCACGAAGATGCGCAGCATCGGTGCGGATACGCTGGACGGCACTTGCCGATGTCCCGCTCAGCAACATACGCACACGGTGCCGTTCACCATCCTCCCATGACGTTGATGGATTGACCCACGTCGGTGCTAGTGGTGGATTGTCCGGCCACCAGTGTTCTGGATTCAACCATGTCCAGTGCTCCGGATTCAACCAGGCCAACATCACAGACTCCGCCGTTTGACCCAGCGCTTGGGCGGGATGGCCAAGTCAGGTAGGACTGGCGGTGGGACTTGTTGCCGTGCTGGAGTACCTGGCACTGGCATCTCCTGTAAGTCCAGTGGACCCCAGTAGCCATCACTCCGATCTGTCGTGAGCACTCGAATTGGATTGACCCGGAGCACCTCGGCTTCAGCCTGACGCCGTAATTGCTCACGTGCAATTACCCGTCGCTCCTCTTCAAGCTGCGCAACACGGTTTTCAGCAGCACGGAGCCGCTGCACGTGCTCGGTCACAATCTCGCTATGCTGTGGTGATTTCGTGACAGGCCGCCGGCCAAAGGCATAGTCATTGACATCCCGAAACTCCCGGCACTCACAGCCGTCGCACTCAACCCCAACGGCAACACGGACATCCTCCCGAATGCCCATGCGCATATGCTCGGTGCGCACGCGATGCCGGTGCCCGGGATGCCCACAGATGCAGAATGGATCAGGATGGGGTGGCATCGGCAGCCTTCTTTGGGCGTGGCCCACGTGGATCCACCACTATCGTGCTCCCACTGCCCACCGGCACTGGGACACCGCCGTTCAACCGCCTGGTCTGGGCCTCTTGCAAGAGCTTCCCGAGATCGCTGGTATGATGGATCGTCCCACCTGCTTGCAGCACGATGACCTTCGCGTACGTCTCCGGCTCCAGACGACTGAGCAGCTCCAACGCCAAACTGCCATCGGCATACGCGTTGCTCAGCACCGCGTCGAGCAGGAAGATCTTGGGGTACACCTTGGCTTCGGCGTAGGCGGTGCGGAAGGTCTTGTACGGCTCGCCCGGGAAGAACGTCTCGTTCAGCCACTGCGAGAAGGTGGTGGGATTGGCCCCGGCGTACTCGCACGCCGCCTTGTCGCTGAGGCCACCGCGCTTGGCACTGAGGATCTTGTTCGCCAGCTTGTCCGTCAGGCCACAGTTGCCGGGATCGTGCTTGGATCGCCGCGGCTTGGGTGGCAGCACGAGTGCCGTCGGCACAGGCAGGGCCAGCACTTTCGTCGGCCGGTCCATCCGCTCCGGGTCCAAGTAGGTGAAGAGTGTCGCGAGCGTGGCACCGTCAGGGCGGGTGACTTTTTCCTTCTTGCGCTGCGTCTTCCGGGCGAGTCGTCCCATAGGCAACTCAGACTTATACCATACGCCCTCCTAGGGCTGTCTAGGGAATTCTTTCAGTGAGCCGAATGCGACGGTTTTGGCTTAGCAGGATGCCACGTGACCAGCAAGCGCAGCGCCCGCTCCCCGAGCATGATGTAGATGAGCGTGCCCGCAAGGTTGGTCAATTCGTCAGCAGACATGGCACTGATCTTCTCTGTCAGAGCACGCTTCATTTGGTGAGATCTGTGGTGTACAAGGCCAGATCGACACCCTGGTACCGGCCAACAGCGTTGATGAAATCCACCACGACCGCATCAGTGAGAGCATGCGTCGGCAGTGGCCCACGATACGCGTGCATGTGACGATTCCGTCCCACCGACGCCGGCGCATCCGGGGCGTAGTCTTTGGCCACATTCGTCAGCAGATCGCACAGCTCAATGACTTTCATCTCCGCTCCAACGTGGCGCATGTACAGGGTGTCCGTGGACAGTCAGGATAGTGTATGGCATCAGCAGCAC
>Ga0210377_10001917_pt1 | contig 18539 bp, 18 predicted proteins | sample PLM4_65_b1redo_FD_155480 | JGI IMG/M metagenome (GOLD analysis project Ga0210377, IMG submission 155480) | Groundwater sediment microbial communities from an aquifer in East River, Colorado, USA - PLM4_65_b1 redo | ecosystem: Environmental > Terrestrial > Soil > Riparian zone | place: USA: East...
AAGAGGCGCTGGACGAGGCGTTCCGGACCGCGCTGGAGCAGTGGCCGCGCGACGGGGTGCCCGCCAATCCCCGGGCGTGGCTGGTGTCGGCGGGACGGTTCAAGGCCATCGACGGCATGCGCCGGCGCGCACGTTTCGAGTCGCTGGACGATGTCCCCGAGCCAGTCGACGCCACGACCAAGGACGCCGCGGCGTGGGAAGACGAGAGCGTCGAGGACGACCGGCTGCGGCTCATCTTCACCTGCTGCCACCCGGCTCTGTCGCCGGACGCACAGATTGCCCTCACCCTGCGCGAGGTGTGCGGCCTCACGACCGAGGAGATCGCCCACGCGTTCCTGACCCCTGCGCCCACGCTGGCGCAGCGTATCGTGCGCGCTAAGGCGAAGATCCGCGATGCGCGCATTCCTTATCAAGTGCCCACGCAGGCCGAGCTGGCGGACCGGCTCGACGCGGTGCTGCGGGTGATCTATCTCGTGTTCAACGAGGGCTACGCCGCGTCGTCTGGTGCGTCGCTGACCCGACACGATCTGTCGGGCGAGGCGATCCGGCTGGGGCGGTTGCTGGTTGAGTTGCTGCCTGAGCCCGAGGCGGTTGGACTGCTGGCGTTGATGTTGCTGCAGGAATCTCGACGTGCCGCGCGCACCTCGCCGACCGGAGACCTGGTTCTGCTCGACGACCAGGACCGCTTGCTCTGGAATCGGGACCAGATCGCCGAGGGGTTGGCGCTGGTTGAACGGGCGCTGACGTCGCGCCGGTTCGGCCCGTACACCCTGCAGGCAGCGAGCGCGGCGGTGCACGCCGAGGCGCCCAACGCCGCGGCGACGGACTGGGCCCAGATCGTCGCCTTGTACGACCTGCTGGCGCGGGCGGATCCGTCACCCGTGGTGGAGCTGAACCGCGCCGTGGCGGTGGCGATGCGCGATGGCCCGTTGGCGGGTCTTGGCCTCATTGACGCCATCCTGGCGCGAGGCGATCTCGGGACGTATCACCTCGCACACGCCGCGCGGGCGGATCTCTGCCGGCGACTGGGGCAAACCGCGGAAGCCCGAGCCTCCTACGAACGGGCCCTCGCCCTCACTCAGCAGGGGCCGGAGCGGCGGTTTCTCGAGCGACGGCTGGCCGAACTGCCGGACTGAACCGGCCAACGCAAATGTTTTTAGTCCCGTTGTCGATTTTGGGCTCCCCCGAACGACTATAGGGCGTAGACAGCAATCCACGAATTACATCATCGCAATGGGAGGAGCCTATGAAATACATCTGCCTTGGATACATGGATCCGAAAAAGTGGGAAACGATGTCCGAAAGCGAGCGGAACGCCTTCGTCGACGAGTGCTTTGCCTATGACGACGTGCTTCGGAAGAACGGGCACTTTGTTGGTGGGGAAGCGCTCCAAGGCCCTCAGAACGCCACCACCCTGCGATTCCAGAACGGGAAAGTGTCCGTCACCGATGGCCCCTACGCGGAAACCAAGGAGCAGTTGGGCGGAATCTTGATACTCGAGGCCAAGGACCTAAACCACGCCATCCAGTTGATGTCGAAGCACCCGGGTGTGCGAGGGGGATGCTTCGAAATTCGCCCGACCGAGGACTTAACCCAAATGATCCGTGAAAGCAGTGAGCGGCGGCGTTCAATGTCAAAAGGAGAATGAACAGAAGAAAGGAGACACGACGATGCGATTCATGATTATTGTGAAGGCCACCAAGGATTCGGAAGCGGGCGTCATGCCGAGCGAGCAGCTTCTCAGCGAGATGGGCAAGTTCAACGAAGAACTGGTGAAAGCCGGCATACTGCTTGCGGCCGATGGACTCCACCCGAGTTCGAAGGGCGCGCGCGTCCGATTCTCTGGAGCGAAGCGGACCGTGATCGACGGGCCGTTTGCCGAAACGAAGGAGCTGATCGCCGGCTACTGGCTGTGGCAGGTGAAGTCGAAGGAAGAAGCGATCAAATGGGTCAAGCGATGCCCCAATCCCATGCCGGGGGAGTCCGAGATCGAGATTCGTCAGGTGTTCGAGGCGGAGGATTTCGGGGCCGAGTTCACGCCCGAGCTCAGAGAGCAAGAGGAGCGCGTGCGCGCACAGACGGCTAAAAAGAAATAGCTACAGCGCGCTTCGCGCTTGCGGATCAGGCCGGGTCTCCGCCACCCCGCGATGACAACACTGTATCGGAGGAATCCATGCTCAAGATTATTGCTCTCGTAGTGGTCGTTCTGGTCGCGGCTGTTCTCATCTATGCCGCGACCAAGCCGGATACGTTCCGTGTCCAGCGCTCGGCGAGCATCAAAGCCCCGCCGGAGAAGATTTTTCCGCTCATCAACGACTTACACAGTTGGGGCGCTTGGTCACCGTATGAGAAGAAGGACCCTGCGATGAAAAAAACCTATAGCGGTGCGGCCAACGGCTTGGGCGCAGTATATGAGTGGGAAGGCAACAAAGATATCGGCAAGGGGCGCATGGAGATCGCGGAGTCATCTCCTCCCTCCAGGGTCATGATGAAACTAGACTTCGTCAAGCCGTTCGAGGCCCACAACATCGTTGAGTTCACGCTGGAACCCAATGGTGACTCCACGGACGTCACGTGGGCCATACACGGTCCCAGTCCCTACATGTCGAAGGTCATGTGTTTATTTTTCGATATGGACAGCATGGTCGGCAAGGACTTCGAGACGGGTCTTGCCAACCTAAAGACCGTGGCTGAAACGTAAGCGGCGTTGGAACGCAAGCCCTTCGAGGCCGGGGCGAAATCATGCGAATGGGCTACACCGGAACCCCGGACCAGCTCACCGCATACCCGGTGAAAGCCTGAAAAGGAGAACATCATGACTGAAGGAAAAAATACTTCCACGTTGGGTGCTCAAACGAACAAAATGCTTTGGGCCGGATACATCATGAGCGCCCTACCGGTACTGATGCTGCTCTTCAGCAGCGTCATGAAATTGATGAGGCCGGCTCCTGTCGTGGAAGGATTCGCTCACCTGGGGTATCCCGAGAGCGTTGCTCTCGGCCTCGGGATCGTCGAACTCGCCTGTGTCGTCGTCTATCTGATTCCGCGCACCTCTGTTCTTGGCGCGATCTTGCTGACGGGTTATCTTGGCGGCGCAACCGCCACCCACTTGCGGATCGGCGAACCATTTTTCATGCCGATCGTTCTGGGCGTGCTGGTCTGGGGAGGGCTTTACCTGCGTGATGACCGGCTGCGCGCACTCCTTCCCCTGCGAAGGTAGCTTGCTCCGTGGTAAAAATACGCTGGCCCTGATGTCCTACAAGTAGGAAAGGAGAGATGATGGCACGCACGACCAAGAAGTCAGCAACGCGAACACAGCGACCAACCGCTCGCGCAAAGAAAGCCCCACGCCTACGGTCGGGCCGTCGGGTGCTGGTACTTGTCGCCACGCGTAAGGGTGCGTGGTTGTATCACGGCGATGCGACACGACGGACGTGGCGGGTCGACGGACCGCACTTTCTCGGCCACACTGTCAATCACCTCGTGCTCGACCCGCGCGACGGGCGAACGCTCCTGGCGGCGGCGAAGACCGGGCACCTCGGTCCGACCGTCTTTCGCTCCACGGATCTCGGCCGTACCTGGAAGGAAGCAACCAAGCCGCCCGCGTTCGCCAAGGCGCCCGACGGCGGACAGGGCCGCGCGGTCGATCACACGTTCTGGCTCACGCCTTGCCACGGGAACGAGCCTAACGCGTGGTACGCGGGGACCTCGCCGCAGGGTCTGTTCCGCTCAGACGACGGAGGCGTCACGTGGGAACCGTGTTCCAGCATCAACGACGATCCGCAGTACCGGGCGTGGATGGGCAGCGTGCAGGACGGCACGCCGGATGGACCGAAACTACACTCGATCATCGTCGACCCGCGCGATCCCGCGCATCTCTATATGGCCATGTCGGGCGGAGGCGTGCACGAATCGGTCGACCGCGGCCGAACCTTTGCGCCGATCGTGAAAGGGATGGAAGTAGTCGAGGATTTCGACCCGGCCAATATTGCGTTCCACGACCCCCATTGCGCCCGGCTCTGTCCCAGCAACCCTGACCGGTTGTATCAACAGAATCACTGCGGCATCTATCGACTCGATCGACCGTCCAACGAGTGGGTGCGCATCGGCAAGAACATGCCGAAGCGGGTCGGCGACATCGGCTTTCCAATGGTGGTGCACCCGCGCAATGCGGACACCGTGTGGGTGTTCCCGATGGACGGCACCACCGTGTGGCCGCGCACCAGCCCAGAAGGCATGCCCAGCGCCTATGTGACACGCAATGGCGGAAAGACCTGGCAGCGTCTCGATTCCGGCCTGCCTGAGCGTCAGGCATGGTGGACGGTGAAGCGCCAGGCCATGACAGCGGACGCGCAGGATCCCGTGGGCCTGTACTTCGGGACGACGAGCGGAGAGCTGTGGATGAGCCGCGACGAAGGCAGTCGGTGGACGTGCATCGCGCGGAATCTTCCCGAAATCTACGCGGTGGAGGCCGCCGAGGTGTGATGACACGGCCGTCTCTGTGGTGGCGAGTGTCGTCGCATCGAGGTTAGGTCAATGACGGTGTTGATTCCCAGTCCGCTGCTCTCCTACACCAAAGAGCGGGAGGTCGAAGCCACCGGCGCGACACTCACCGAACTCCTCGCCGACCTCGACCGTCAATACCCCGGTCTGCGATTCCGCGTGATCGACGAGCAGGACATGATGCGGGCGCACATGCGGTTCTTCGTCAACGGCGAGCAGGTGCTCGATATGACGCGCTCGCTTCGCCCGACCGATGCGGTGCAGATCGTGCAGGCGTTGAGTGGCGGGTGAGGCTCGGTCAATTCAGCAGCTCGGTCAGGGCAACTGCGCTAGGGTGACCCCATATCGTGATGCTGAGAGGCAGCAAGCTGTCATGCAAATTCTGAAAGCTGGCGTGCTCTATTTCGCTCTCGTGTTTGGAGCCGGCTTCGTGCTGGGCACCATCCGCATACTCTGGATTGTCCCGAGTTTCGGTACGAGGACGGCCGAACTGATGGAAACCCCCATCATGTTCGTGGTCACCATTCTCGCGGCGCGGTGGGTGGCTCGGCGTCTCGCCATACCACCAACACCGCCTAGACGCCTTGCTGTCGGTTTTGTCGGGCTAGGCTTCTTGCTTGTCGCGGAATTTACGGTCGTGCTCCGGCTTCGGGACCTGACGATAGGTGAGTACCTGGCCAGCCGAGACCCCGTGGCGGGAACGGTGTACGTGGTGATGCTCGGGGTCTTTGCGATCATGCCGCTCGTCGTGGCTCGAAGATGAGGTCGTCCATCCGCGCCATCAGCCCGGACAGCCAAGAGTGTCCCGTCGCTCTGCTCTTGGCTATCCGGGTTTGAGGACGGTTACAAGTCAAGACGAACAGGGAGGAGGAGCTCAATGCCGTATCAAGAACCGGCCAATGAACTGTCTCATGAGGTGCGCGATATGCATCGCGCGATCGAGTCGCTGAAGGAAGAGTTAGAGGCCATTGATTGGTACAACCAGCGGGTTGGTGTGTGCAAGGATCAAGAGCTTCGGGCGATTCTTGCTCACAATCGCGATGAAGAAAAAGAACACGCTGCCATGATCGTGGAGTGGATCCGTCGGAAGGATGCTTCGTTTTCGAAGGAGCTCAAAGACCATCTCTTCACGCAAACGCCGATCGCCCACGAGTGAGAGCGCCCACGGCTGGCTGGCGCGGGTCTCCGCCAGCGCGCAGGACTCCGCTCGATAACAACCCATCGTCTGGCGCACGACATTCACAACCACGGACCCGTGGTGCGGAAATGATCCCGTCGGCCACCTTTACCAGCGAGACCGGTTTGTGATATACACGCGGGATACGATGCCCGGTACGAGACTGAGCTTTACCCCGTGACTTTGTGTTGTTGTCAAACGGCACCGGGTGATCCGACCCGCCGTGCCCACGCGCTGCCGATACACCGTTTCTTCCCGCTCTCAGAGTCGCTGATGGCCATGTGATGGAGTGGCTGACGGACCCCCAGGTGTGGATCGCGCTCGCGACGCTGACGGCGCTGGAGATCGTGCTCGGGATCGACAACATCATCTTTATCTCGATCCTGGCCGGAAAGCTGCCGGCGGAACGGCAACGGTCGGCGCGGATGATCGGTCTGGGCCTGGCGATGTTCATCCGGATCGCGCTGCTGTTCTCGCTCGTCTGGATGATGCGCCTCACGGCGCCGCTGTTTCAGGTGATCGGCGAGGACATTTCCGGCCGCGACCTGATCCTGATCGGTGGCGGGCTGTTTCTCCTGGCCAAGAGCACCCGCGAAATCCACGAGCGGCTCGAAGGCGAGGAGGGCGATGCGGCCGCCGGCGGCCGAGCGACGTTCGGCGGCGTGATCGTCCAAATCCTGCTCCTCGATATTGTGTTTTCGTTCGACTCGATCATCACCGCCATCGGTATGTCCAATCAGGTCGGCGTGATGGTCTCGGCGGTGATCGTCGCGGTGATCTTCATGATGGTGTTCTCGGGCGTGATCAGCGCGTTCATCGAACGCCACCCGACGATCAAGATGCTCGCCGTGAGTTTCCTGCTCCTGATCGGCATGGCCCTCGTCGCCGACGGTCTCGGGATGCACATCCCCAAGGGCTACATCTATTTCGCCATGGCGTTCTCGGTCTTCGTGGAGATGCTGAACTTGGGGGTCCGGCGCCGAGCCGCGCCCCCCGTCAAGCTCCGCCACCGATACACCGGCGAACCGCCGCCTCCGGACCCGTGAGGCGACGCGCGCCTTCCTCGCTCGATAGAGACTGATCGGGGGTTACGTGGTGCGAGATGTGACGAATGGTTCAATGGTGATCGATAGGCCGCGACACTGCCGATGGTTCCCGCGATGACGACCCCGCCGGAGTTCGATCGTTCCGCCGCCGGCGACCGCAAGGTGATCCACGATGTGAATACCTCGGGTTGGCACGTCGTGCAGGTGGCTCCCCAGGGAGGGCATCACGGATGGGCGTTTTCGATCGGCCTGTTTCACACCTTCCGGCATCCCGAAATCGTGGTCTTTGGTCTGCCCGATGACGTGATGGACACGCTCATCCACACCATCGGCAACGCCATCCGCTCGGGTGCGGCCTTTCAGGACGGCCATGAAAATCCCGACCTCATGCGTCCCTACCGGTGTGTCTTCAAAACCGTCGAGCCGCTCTGGTATGCCCGGGTGTTGGCGCACGCCACGTGGTTCTACGGCGGCCACGACTTCCCCGCCCTCCAACTGTTCTGGCCCGACCGCGAGCACCGGTTCCCCTGGCAGGAGGGCTTCGATCACGAACTGGTCTCGTTTCAGCCCCTGCTCTTTCACCGCGAGCCCCAACGGGCCGGAACCAAGCAGTGGGTGGAATCGCCAAGGCACGAGGGCGGAGTCTAAGCCACCGGCCGGCAACCCGGCACTCGATCGTATGGTGGGCGCGTCGCGCCTCCGAACACGCCGCGTCGGGCATGTCGCGATCGCCGCCGCGGCCCTGCCCTGAACAATGGCCCGTCGCTCAGACCATCGTGCAGCGCTGTTGGACGCGTAGACTATTTGATATCGCGGTCACGCTGCCAGCCATTTTCGACCACTGAATACACCCCCACATTCTTGTAGGTGTTGTCGTCCCAATACCGTTCGGTCCTGAATCACGGAAACAATCCTCTTCCCGACCTGAAACCAATCGGCGGGTGCCCACCACTTCCGTCGCATCATCAAGAGCGCGACCACGGCCATCACCAACCAGTCGGCCGCTTGTCCGGGGCCCGGTGGATCGCCGTCCCGCGGCACGATCATGCCGCATCCCCCTGCGGGAGCTTGGGGGTCCACGACAGCGGAGTCGGACATGGACGGGGTGGCGGAGGCAAAGACCGTATTCTGGCGGTTACCGGCGTTGTCGTAGGTCGAGGCCGCGTAGAAGTAGGTGACGCCCTGGAGCAGATTCGCGTGCACCGTGCTCATGGCTTGGCCGGGCTGTCCCGTGAGATCACCCAGCAGCAATCCGTCGTCCGCGTCCGTTGGGAAGCGATCGGTCCGGTACCGGATGCGAACCCCGATGAAGTCGGCGTCCGGCGGGTTCACCCAGGCTAACGTCACTTGACGGACTTTCCCGGCTGCGGAGAAATCCTGAACGTCTTGCGGAGGGGTCGTGTCAGTCGTGGCCGTGGTCGTGAAGGTGAGCGATCCAGATTGCGCGGCATTGCCCGCGGTGTCGGTCGTGATGACCCGGTAGTTGTACACGGTCGCCGGCGTCAGCCCGGTGAGGAGCCGGCGGTGGTTCGTCACGGGGGTTGTGTTCAGTGGCGATGAAAGCGTGAACGAGAGATCGGTGCTGTACTGCACCACGGACGTCCCGGCCTCATTGGTGGTCCAGGTAATCTCAACCGAGTTGAACGTGATGGCCCCTGCCGTGATGGCCGAAATGGTTGGAGCGGTGGTATCGGGCGCGGCCAAGGTGGCGAAGGTGCGATCCGACGAGGTCGCCGCGTTGCCCGATCCGTCGACGCTCCTGACCCGGTAGTGGTAGGTCGTCGACGGCGCGAGATTGCTCAAGGTTCGACTGTGACTGGTGACGGGCGTGGTGTTCACGGCGGACGACAACCCATACGTGGTACTCAGGCCGTAGTCCACCACGGACGTGGCGGGCTCGTTCGTGTTCCACGTCATGATCGCGCTGGTTGTGGTGATCCCGCTGGCGGTGATGCCCGACACGACCGGGGCGGTTGTATCGGGGGCCGCGGTCGTTGTAAACGTGAAATCCCCCGACGTGCCGAGGTTGCCCGCCGCGTCGCGATTTCGAACCCGGTAATGATAGGTCGTGGATACCGACAGTCCCGTCAACATCCGGCTGTGTGTGGTGACGAAACTCGTGGTTTCGGGCAACGCCGAGCCGTAGGTGGTGGTCGTGCCGTACTCGACAAGACTGGTTGCACCCTCGTTGGTCGTCCACGTCACCGTGGCGCTGCTCCCCGAGATGCTGCCAACTGCGACGTTCGAAATGAGGGGGGCGACCGTATCGGGCGCCGCGGACGTGGTGAAGGTGTTGTCGCTGGACCACGCCGCATTGCCGGCGGCATCGACACTCCTGACCCGGACATGGTAGGTCGTGGAGGGAGTCAGCCCGGTGAGCGTCCTGGTGTGGCTGGTCACGAGCGCGGCGTCGAGCGCGGATGATGCTCCGTACGCGGTGGTAGGTCCGTACTCCACCAGCGAGCTCGAGACCTCGTTGGTCGTCCAGATCACCGTCGCGCCGGTGTTCGTGATACCGCTTGCCGTGACGGCAGAAATGGTCGGCGCCGTGGTGTCGGGCGCGGCCGGAGTGGCGAAGCTGAAATCCGAAGAGGTCGCGGCGTTGCCCGCTCCATCGACGCTCCGGACCCGGTAGTGGTAGGTCGTCGACGGCGTGAGACTGCTCAGGGTTCGACTGTGACTGGTGACGGGCGTGGTGTTCAGGACGGACGATGACCCATAGGTCGTGCTTAGGCCGTAGTCAACGACGGACGTGGCGGGCTCGCTCGTGCTCCAGGTGATGATGGCGCTGCCGCTCGTGATCCCGCTGGCGGTGATGCCGGAGAGAACCGGGGCGGTCGTATCGGGGGCCGCGGTCGTGGTGAACGTGTTGTCGGCGGACACCGCTGCATTCCCGGCCGCATCCACGCTCCTGACCCGGACATGGTAGGTCGTGGAGGGACTCAGCCCGGTGAGCGCCCTGGTGTGGCTGGTCACGAGGGTGGCGTCGAGCGCGGAGGATGCTCCGTATGCGGTGGTGAGGCCGTACTCCACCTGGGAGTTCGAGACTTCATTGGTCGTCCAGGTCACCGTCGTGCCGCCGCTCGTGATGCCGCTGGATGCAATGGCGGAGATCACGGGCGGCGTCGCGTCGGCAAAGGTCTTGCTGACCTCATTGGACATCCCACTCTCAGTTCCCGCCGTATCGTACGCAGCCACGCCAAAATAAAAGGTGCCCGTTCCCAAGCCCGTCACGGTATGAGTCGTCGTATTGCCCACGTTGGTGACCACTGTATAGGTTCCGGAGACGGTCCCGTAATACACGTTGTAACCTGCCAAGGTGGGCTCGGTATTGGGGTCCCAGGTCAAGGTGGCATCGCCGGCGTGCGCGTCGGGATGACATACCAGCAGGGTGTAAAGCATTGCAGCGACGACGATCCAGGTGGGGCGACGATTACCGAAGGTCTTGGAATCGTGTCGGCTCGATCGTGTGTGTGTCAGCATGGCCTCGATCCAGAGTGATGTGGCGTTAGCAACGCAACGGCTTCTGTTGAGCAAGTGATATGCCAGGTGGGAAGCGTGGGCCGATGGATCTCGTAATACATTGTGTTTGTTCGGCCTTTCTCCGCTGGCGGCGAATCAGGGGCGACAGCGGGGTGCCGGAACTTCAGCCCCAGATCCGTGATGTCGATTACGGAACCGGCGCTGAGGCGGCACCCATGGCCTTCGCGAGATGGAGGACTCCGAGGGACCCGTGCCGATATTGCTTCGGACATGTGGTGGCCGTGCGCGGGACAATCGAAAGAGCACGCTGTAGTCCTCCTCCCGCTGATCGAGCCTCGGAAGGTGATTCTCTCGCGGGTGCGGACGCCTCCCGCTGACTGGAATTCGTCAACAACGGAGCAAGTCGCCGATTTTCCGGCAGGCAGAGTGTTGCCACGCCGAAGGGCTGAACGTCGCGGTGGAATGCCACGGCCCCAGGTCATCTTGGCGATGGCAGCCCACCGGGTGGCGGCATTCCCGCCAGCGCGTGCTTCGCCGACGCTTGTGGCGGGGCTTCTTGCGTGCTAGCATCGCGCCGTGGATCCTGTGACCCACACGCTGATCGGCGTTGGGATCGCGAACGCGTTCGTCCGCCGTCGTATGGGGTTCCCGGCTGTGACGATCCTCGCGGTCGCAGCGCTCTACGTCGGGGTCTGCTGGACAGGCCGTGCAATGGCCGAAGACGCGCTGAGCGCGTGGATCGCGCGCGGCGAAGCGCATCCCGAATGGGTGTACGTGTTTCCCGAGCCGCTGGGACCGCACCGATGGCGCGGCGTGCTCCGAGAGCAAAATGCTTATCGGGTCTTTCTAATCGCCGTGCCGTCGCGGCGGGTCGAGGCACGGGGCGAGGTTCGCACTGCGGTCGATGATCTCCGCATCCGGCAGGTCAGGGAGACGCCGTTAGGCCGCCGCCTGGATTGGTTTTTTAAGGCTCCCGTCTGGATGGTTGAACCGTCCGAGCGCTCGCGAGCACCGGCCGAACATCCGCGGGACGTCGTCAGTGCGTACGACCTCCGATTTCGGTCGCTGGTCGTCGAGCGTCCCCCGCCGTTCGTCTTCCGGTTCTTGGTGGGGGAACACGGCGTCCTTCGGCGGTGGGACGGGGAGGGGCGCCCGTGAAGCTTCCCGTCAAGGTTGTTCCGAAAGCGTCACGAAACTACGTGGCAGGATGGCTGGGCGAGACGCTCAAGGTCTGCGTCACCGCGCCTCCGGAGCGAGGAAAGGCCAACGCGGCGGTGGAGGAGGTCCTGGCCGACGCGCTCGGCCTGCCGACGGGTCGCGTGCGGGTCGTCGTTGGGCACACCTCGCCCCATAAAATCGTTGAAATCGACGGGTTAGAAGAAGCCGAGGTTCGGCGCCGCCTCGCCCCCTGAACGTCTTCCTCTGTGACCTGAGCCGGTGCTGCACCGAGCCCGTTCCAGCAGGACTGTTTCTGCTAGGGCTGCGTCTGAGTATCTGGGTGTTGGAGCCTGTTCAGGGATGCGTCAGATGCAAGACGGAGTGAGGAATCCCCTCTAGCGTGACGGACGAATGCTACTTCCCGCCGGAGCGTACTGGGTCGTACGTGAGGAGGGATTCCGAAGCGACAACGCCGCAGATGACCATTGCTTCGCCACCTGTAAGGTCCCTCCGGGGAGGATTAGCCGTTGCGCCCTTGGCGCGCTCAGGTTCATGGACAGGCTCTAGGGCTGTTCCTGGTGGCAGTAACGGCAGGCCCCGGACACGGTGCCTGCCAGGAAGTAGTTCGGTGGATCGTGCTCGGCAGCGCGTCGAGCCATCTCGATGTCCTGCCGAAAGGCTTTGATGTTTCGGTCGATGAGCGGATGGTTGCTCCGCTGCCCCCCCGGGTCGAGCTCCGCCGCCGTCGTTTCCATCGCGCGCAGAATCTTCGCGACCTGGGTCTGCTGGTCGGTACTCTCAGGGTCGGGCTCGCGCAGAATGCGGTCGAGTGAGCGAACGTCACGGGCCAGCTTCAACATCGCGGACTCGACTTGGCTGTGTTCGAGGTATTTGAAATCCGGCGGATACGTGAATCGGCGAATCTTGGCCGGGTTGCACCCCGCGAAAAGTGTGGCGCCGAGCGCGGTGACGAGCAGGAGCAAGACTGCAGACCGTGGTGATGGCATCCGTGCCTCCGTGTGGTCGTGGTACCAAACCCACCGCCAAGCCTACTGCTTCGTCTCCCGAGCTGTCAACGGAGCAACCGATGGAGCTGCCCGGCGCCTCATGTCCGACGTGTGCCTCCTGTGGGATCATCGGAAGACCCCCGACTGGCGGGTTGTCCTCGGTCCGATCGGGCCAATTATCTGTCCGTCAACTCAGGGGGCTGCCAAAAATTCGTTAACTTCTACCTGATTACGTTCATGTTGGTGGCTCATGCAATGGTGTAACCGGCGCTGTAATCCCGCTATGACGCGGGGGTTTTACAGGCACAGCGAGTGCTTCCTTTCCCGATGTGTCGACGTTCTGTTCGGTGGTATGCGGATTGCTTGTTATAAGGAGCTTGTTCTGCGACGGGTTATCCTGTCCAGATGGGATTCTTGGGGTCGAACGATGCGGATGCATAGAGGGGCTTGGGTGTGCGTGGTGGTGTTCGGTCTGCTGTTACATGGGGCCACGTTCGGCGGGGGCAGTGAGAGGCTGCGGAGCCGCGAGGCCCCTCTGTGCGGCAACAGGTCTTCGATCACGGCAGAACGACGTTTCCACTGACGGGGCGCCATAAGACGCTCGATTGCGAGGCGTGCCACGCCGGTGGCCGATACGAGAACCTGCCCACCGAGTGTGGATCGTGCCACAAGCTGCCCCAAAAACATGTCGTGGATCAGCGCACGTCTCTTGGTATGGGGGGCTGCACGGCCTGTCACTCGACCAATGACTGGACGGGCGCGTCGTTTTCCCATCTCCCCGCCCTCACTGCGGGCAAATGCGACACGTGCCACAACGGGCGAACGGCGATGGGGAAGCCGGCGGGCCATTTGACCACGACGGCGCAGTGCGACCAATGCCATACGACGACGAGCTTTGCGGGCGGGACGTTCCGGCACGATCCGGCGGCGACGGCGGGACGGTGCGACACGTGCCACAACGGGCGAACGGCGATGGGGAAGCCGGCGAGCCATCTGGCCACGACGGCGCAGTGCGACCAATGTCATACGACGACGAGTTTTGCAGGGGGGACGTTCCGGCACGATCCGGCGACGACGGCGGGACGGTGCGACACGTGCCACAACGGGCGGACGGCGACGGGGAAGCCGGCGGGCCATTTGACCACGACGGCGCAATGCGACACGTGCCACCGGACAACCGGCTGGACCCCGGCCAGCTATGCGAATCACATGAATCCCCAGTTGATCGGGGCCCATTCGCCCCTGGACTGCAGGGTCTGCCACCCCCAATCGTTCTCGACGGCTTTTTTCCGGGACGGAGTCCAGTACGGCTTCTGCTCCAATTGTCATCGCCGGGATTACAGGTATCCCGGTCCGGACGAGCATCGCAGCAAGGGGACGAATTTCGAGTCGTCGCTACAGATCAACGCCAATTGCGCAGCCTGTCATCGTCATGCCGGCTACCGGGAATTTTAGAACGGTATGCGATGGCTGGCGGTGACGATGTTGGGTCTTGTCGTGTTGATCCAGGGATGTGCATGGGCGACCAAACAGACGGACCAATCCCCGGCCTTCACGAACGGCGAGATTAAGACCGCGTATCAGAACGGTGAGGCCGCGATCCGAAACGGCGATTACGTCAAGGCGCGCCGGGTGCTGATGCAGATCATCTCGAACTTCCCGGGAGAAAACGACCTCGCTCAGGTGCAGTGGCTCATCGCGAAAAGTTACGACCTCGAAGGCCGAATCGCGGATGCGCTTTCGGAATACAAGCGGTTCCTGCGGAACTATCCCGAGCATCCCAACGCGGAAGATGCCGAGGATCGGATCCATCAACTCGATCGACTCCTCACGCCCGTACGTCCCAAGCCCAAAAAGGCGGTCCGGATCGTCGGGAACCTGTCAACCGACTATGAATATGCCCAGGAACTCGATCCCACGGACAGCGCGACGATGAACCGCGTCTCGGCGCGGCTGGACCTCCAGCTCCGCAATTTGGCGGATGGCCGAGCGAAGCTGGTATTCAGCGGCTTGAGGACGCTGGATTTGTTGGATGATCGCCACGACCGTGCCAGGATTCAAAAACTCTACGCGGATTGGCGAAACACGGCCGATACCGCCACGGTACGGCTCGGCCGACAGCCCGCTACAGCCGGGGGATTGTCGACCCGCTACGACGGATTGGAGGTCCACTACCGGCCGCTGGCGTCGCTGTCCCTGGATGCGGCGTCGGGGTTCCCCGTGGACTTTCTCACCCGGGGCTCGGTGAACACGGACGCCTATTTCTACGAAGCCGGATTCAGCGTTGTGAATCTCGCGAATACGGCCGGTCGGTTCTACGCGGTCCGCCAATTCACCGAGGGGATTCTGGAGCGCGAAGCACTGGGAGCCAACCTTCAAGAGACCTGGGGCCGGGTGGGATTGGTCGGCAACGTGGACTATGATCTCCACTTTGGAGACTTCAACGACCGGTTCGTTTCGCTCGACTACGCCGTCCGAGACGACGTGCGTCTGAGCGTGGCTCGCGATCTCCGGAAGGACCCCTATCTTCAGATGAGCACGGCCCTGCAAGATCCCCTTCTCCAAGACCCCACTGCCCCCGACCGCTCGCTGAGTGACTGGGTCGCCCTCCTCGGGGAGTCGGCCGTCATGGATATGGCCCGGGCGCATACTATCGACTCGACGGATACCCGGGTGGGGCTGCGGTGGACGATTAACCCGACGTGGTCGGCGAATGCGGATTACTCCCACGGCCTCAGCACGATCACCCAAGCGGATGGAAGCTCCACTGAACGGACGTTCGACCGCGTGTCGGTTTATATCGCCCAATACAACGCATGGCGCGTGCCGGATACCGCGTCGCTGCTCGTCATTCACCAGACCGGTTCCGATCTGGCCAGCGAGACGCTGTATCTCAACGCCGGCGAGCGTCTCAACGCATGGGCCGTGTTCCAACTCAAGAGCCGGGTCGAATACACGAACTTCAAGAACGGAGGGACGTCCGACTCGGTGCGCTACGTGCCGGGTCTTGCACTGAATCTGGAGCCGACCATGACCCTCAACGTGACGGCCGAAGCCGAATACACGAGGGAGGACCGGCTGTACGAAGCCTCCCTAACGTCCCTGTTTTGTCGGTTGAATGTGACCGTCGTGTTTTGATATCTCTTAGAAATCAGCGCGGTCAGGGTGAGACACCATTCCTACCAGGAGGAGACACAGATGGCGAAGGAATTCACGGTGGCCAAGGCGGGTGAAATCGCAGCCGGAACGCGGAAGGTTGTGAAGGTCAATGGAGCGGATATACTGCTGATCAACCAGGACGGCCAACTCTACGCGATCAACAGCGTATGTCCCCACGAGGGAAACTCCCTGTGCGAGGGCGAGGTGACAGGGTGCACGATCGTCTGCCCGACCCACGAATGGGAGTTCTCGCTCAAGACCGGCGAGTCACACGACCACCCGGGATTTCAGGTCGACACGTACCCCGTGCGACTGGACGGAGCGGAACTGAAGATCACGATATAATACCCCTCCCGAGCGCTGTCGAACGCTCGAGGACAGACAACGAGGTACGATGGACATCACGCTTTCGCAGCCCGAAGTCGCTTCACTCCGCCTGCCATGGATCCGCCCGTCGTCAGGAGCCCTCAGGGCGATCAAGTATCTGGCATTCGCACTGATTTGGGGCGCGGGACCGCTCTACGTCGTCGCGTTCGAACCGTACACCTCCGACTCGCTCTTCGGCATGTCGCTTGGCGTCGCCGGTCTGACGCTGATGGTCATCGGAGCCGGGATGTATTCGCTCCGTAAGCGTGTCCCCCGGTTGAAAAAAGTCGGCAAGCTGCCGGTGTGGCTGAACGCCCACATCTTTATGTGTTTGGCCGGTCCGACTTGCGTGATGTATCATGCCACCTTCAACGTCCTCGCCCCCAACTCGGGGGTGGCGATCTACAGTATGCTCATCGTGGTGGGAAGCGGACTCTTCGGCAAGTACATCCACGGCCACGTGCTGCAAACGCTCGGCGGCGAGCGCGCGGGGCTCAAGCAACTCGAAAAGCAGCGGACCCTCATCGATCTGGAGGTCGCCGGCAAGAGCGGCGTCACCCAGAATCTTTTGGACAAGATTCAACAGTTCTTCGCGCTGCGCGCGGCGGGGAAGAACGTCGGCGTCGGTCGCTCGTTCTACCTGCTGCTCAAGCTCGATGTGCTGGAACGGACCATTCTCCGGCAGGCCGCTCACGAATTCAACGCCGATGTCCTCGCACGCCGGAATCTCTCACCCCGGGAACGCGCGACGCTCGAGGTGGAAGGCATCCAGGGACTCGCCATCAAGACGGGTTTCGAGAAGCGCATCGCGCTGATGGAAGCCACCGAACGAGCATTCCGGTTCTGGCACCACCTGCACCTCCCGCTTCTCGTGGTGCTCGTCACCACCGTTCTCTTTCATCTCGTTGCTGTTCTGCTATTCTAACCCCATGTGATCCTGACTCCCGGCCGATTCCTTAAGAGACTGCTCCTCGTCGTTCTCGTCGCCTCGCTGTGGCCGGCATTCGCCCAGGCCGTCAGCCTCTTCAAAGGGGTGATGCCGGGAAAGGTCGCCGAGCCGCACGCCAAGGTGGAGGACAGCTGCTTCGACTGCCATGCGGCGCTGGGCAAGGCGTTCCGCGCAAAATGCGTGGCCTGCCACAAGGAAGTCGAAATCGACCTGACCAAGCGGCGCGGCTTCCACGGCAAGACCGACACGGTCAAGTGCGAGTCCTGCCACGGGGAACATAAGGGCCGCGACTTTCAGCTCGTCACGCTCGATCAGAAGGCGTTCGACCACGCCAAGACGGAGTACGCGCTGGTCGGCAAGCACCGGACGGTGGAGTGCGGAAAATGCCACGTGAAACCGAAGTTTCGCGAGACGCCGAAGATCTGCTTTGCCTGCCACAAGAAGGATGACTATCACAAGGGCGCTCTCGGTCAGGCCTGCGAGCAATGTCATACCGCCGAGTCCTGGAAGGACATTCGGTTCGATCATTCCAAAACCGACTTTCCCCTCACCGGGAAACACGAGGCGGTAAAGTGCGACCAGTGCCACACGGAGGGCCTCGAGGTCAAGGAGACGCCGAAGGAATGCCTGGCCTGCCACAGGAAGGATGATCCACACAAAGCGATTCTCGGCACCAAGTGCGAGACGTGCCACACCGCGGTGGATTGGAAGAAAAGTACTTTCGACCACGACAAGACCGATTATCCCTTGACCGGCAAACATCGCGACGCGAAATGCCTGGCCTGCCACCGCACTCCCAAGTTGGCTGAAACGCCCCAAGCCTGCTTCGCCTGTCACAAGAAGGACGATTACCACCAGGGCAAACTGGGCTCACAGTGCGCCGACTGCCACGCGCCGTCGGACTGGGAGAAGTTCCGATTCGACCACTCCAAGACGAAATACCCCCTTCTGGGCAAGCACGCCGACGTGCCGTGCCGAAAGTGCCATGAGGGCGAGCGCTACAAAGGCACGCCGATGCAGTGCGTCCAATGCCACAAGACGGACGACCCGCACAAGGGGATCCTCGGCCCAAAGTGCGAAAGCTGCCACGTCGAGCGGGACTGGAAAGAAACGACGTTCGATCACGCCAAGACGGACTTCCCTCTGCTGGACAAGCACCGCAAAGTCGAGTGCCTGACCTGCCACACGACGCCGAAACTGGACCAAACTCCCACCGCCTGTGCGGGTTGCCACGCGAAGGACGACATTCACAAGGACAAGCTCGGGAACCGCTGCGAGACCTGTCACGACGCCAAGACCTGGAAGAAGGCCCCCACGTTCGACCATCAGCAGACCGACTTTCCGCTGACCGGGAAACATAAGCCGGTGGAGTGCGAGAAGTGCCATCGGACGAAACTTTTTGCGGATGCGAGCACGATCTGCATCGCCTGCCACAAGAAGGACGATGAACACAAAGGGCGCTTCGGGACCAAGTGTGAGCGTTGCCACACCGACCAGACCTGGGAACGCAAGGACTTTGACCACCGCAAGGAAACCGGCTACGCCCTCGAGGGGGCGCACATCGAGGTGAAGTGCCTCACCTGCCACACCAGACCGCTCTTCACGACCAAGACCCCCACCCTCTGCGGCGTTTGCCACCGGTCCGACGACATCCACGAGGGCGAGCTGGGCCCCCGCTGCGACCGCTGTCA
>Ga0210377_10001918_pt1 | contig 18535 bp, 20 predicted proteins | sample PLM4_65_b1redo_FD_155480 | JGI IMG/M metagenome (GOLD analysis project Ga0210377, IMG submission 155480) | Groundwater sediment microbial communities from an aquifer in East River, Colorado, USA - PLM4_65_b1 redo | ecosystem: Environmental > Terrestrial > Soil > Riparian zone | place: USA: East...
TCCTGATGTATATGAGAACGACACTCAATATCGATGACTCTCTCTTACGCCACGCAGCCAAACTGACCGGAGTCAAGGAAAAAACCTCGCTCGTGCGCCTGGGTCTCGAGGCCTTGATCTCCAAAGAGAGTGCCCGCCGCCTGGCTGAGCTCGGAGGGACCGAGAAGCGGCTTCGGCCCATTCGAAGACGGCGCTCCGGCAGTGCGCCATGATTCTGGCGGACACTTCGGTCTGGATCGAACACCTCCAAAAGGGAAACGAACATCTGAGATCTTTGCTCTATGATGAGCAGGTTCTCTGCCATCCGTTTGTGATAGGTGAGTTGGCCTGTGGGTCACTGCAGAACCGGCAGGAGATTCTCGGCATGTTGAGAGTTTTGCCTGAAGCTCGGTTGGCGCACCATGAAGAGGTTCTGAGCTTCCTGGAGAGACGGCACTTATATAGGCGAGGGCTAGGATGGGTGGACGCCCATCTCTTGGCTTCAGCGCTTCTCACAGGGTGCGCCCTTTGGACTTTTGACAAGCCCCTTCGGCAGGCAGCCGCTGCTTTGAGCATCTCGGGATAGGTGACTAGAGAAGGAGGAATCCATGGGACAAAAGAAGATTCAGGGCAGGAAGTGGACCCTGCTCGTGCCGGGTCAAATCATGGGACTTATTTTTCTCAGCTTGGCATCATTCCTTGGTGCTGCGGAGAAAATTAACACCTCCTACATCACTATCACCCCGGGTCCCTCCTTGATCTGGGTGGCCAAAGACGCCGGTATGTTTCAAAAACAGGGCCTCGATGCCACCATCATCTTCATTTCAGGGAGCGTCCGGGGCATTCAGGCGATTCTTGCGGGGGAAATCCCGATCGGCGAAGGGGGTGGACCCGGCCTGGCCAGTGCCAAGCTTGCCGGCGGCGACCTGGTTGCCATCGCAGGGAACATCAACGTTCTCCCCTACTATCTGGTCGTTCACCCGGGCATCAAAAAGCCGGAGGATTTGAAAGGAAAAATGGGCGCCAGCCACATTGCCGGGACGACAGCTGAGTTTGCCCTACGGGTTGGCCTGAAGAGAATGGGGCTGGATCCTGCAAAGGACGTCACCCTGCGGCCACTTGGAGGCACTATCGACAGGATGGTTGCGCTGCAAAAGGGCATCGTCCAGTTCACTGTGGCCACGGAGGCCGGCAAAGTGATGGCGGAAAAGCTCGGTTTTCCCACCTTGATCGATCTGGCCACGCTCCAGATTCCCTTTCCGCAAAATGGGGTCTATGCCTCGACCCGCTTCGTCAGGGAGCGGCCGGAGATCGTCCGCAGATATGTTAAGGCCTATGTAGAAGCGATACATTTTTTCAAAACCCGGAAGGAAGACACCATTCGGATTATGCGAAAATATTCCCGCGTGGAGGATCGCAAGACTCTGGAGGAGGCCTGGGAATGGCACGCGCGCTATTTCCCCGAGGCCCCCTATCCCCCTCTGGAGGGATATCGGCTTATTCTGCAGGATATGGCTACCACCGTTCCAAAGGCGGCCAAAGCCAATGCCGGCGAGTTTATTGATACACGCTTTGTGAAGGAGCTCGAGGATTCGGGCTTCATCAAGAGTTTGTACGGGAAGTAGTGAGAGGTAATGGAGGTTTAGATCAGACCCTCGATCAGGGATGATGCCTTTATATCTCCCGCCCTGGGATCCTGGAGCGCGACTTCGCCAAGGATGGAGCAGATGGAACTCAGGGACGGCGCCAGCGTTGGTTCGAAGCGCTCTGCGAATAACTGATAGCTTTTCTCCAGAGCCCGCGGCATCTTGGCAAGGCCGGGAAGCCAACGTCCAATTTCCCTGCGAGTCGCTTCCGGTTCGCTCTTGAAGAGGCGGATGCTCTCCACGTAGATGGAGGCTACTTTCTTGACCAGCTCCATATTGCCGACCAGAAACTGCCGGGTTGTGGCAAGGGGGACCCAGTGGCAGTCTAAATCCAGGCTATCAGCTACAAGGGTAAAGCCTTCCTCCTCTGCGACAAACGCCTTCTCCGGGGGCAAAAGAGCGGCATCAATCTGTCCCGCTCTCAGCGCTTCCACGCTTCTATCGTTGAGACCGAGATCGACAAGTGTAAGGTCCCTCTTTAAATCCCAACCCCACCTTCTCAACAACGCCAACATCACCATACCGGCCATGCGCCGCGGCTGATTGATCCCGACCTTTTTTCCTTTGAGGTCTGCTACCCCGCGAATTGTCGCGTTAGCGGCCAGATAAAAGGCCGGACGGTTGAGGACCCCACCGACGATCACCAGATCATTGCCCTTGAGAAGTGAGAACACCAATGAGGGAGCGTTTGGCGTGCCTAGAGGAGTCGCTCCCGTGACGATATCATCAACCACTCTCTCTTCATCCTGCTGATTCACGACCTCGACGGAAATTCCTTTCTTTTCAAAAAGACCCGCCGCCTTTCCGACTAGAGGGAGGAAACGACCGATGCTCGAGACCCCGATGCCTATTCTCAGGTGAACCATTTGCCTCCAGAATACTTATCGCCAACCCCGGATCGCCATTATGGGGGAGATTACCTGGTGATGGGTTGTTATGTCAATGTGAGGTCGGGTCCCGAGCAGGGATGGACATTTCCTCCTTGCAAAACCCATTTTTCCTTGCATTCTTTCCCGCTAGCGGTTATTTTAATGAGAACATTCTTGTTTTCATTTGGGAGGTGGCGATGGAGGCCTTTAACAGCAAGATGGTGCGCCGGATCGTCGGGGTGAGCCTCAGGCAGATCCAGTACTGGGACGAGCAGGGCTTCATACGCCCGTCGGTGAAACTGGCGGAGGGGCGGGGGACCCAGCGGCTCTATTCTTTTTCCGACCTGGTTCAACTGAAAGTAGTCAAAGATCTAACGGACTACGGCCTGAGCCTGCAGAAGATCCGCCGTTGTCTTCATTACCTCAAGCGTTATTTTCCTGAAACGGTGCCGCCCCTGAATTCGCTTAAATATCTCACCGATGGGGAAAAGCTCTTCGTTCTTACCAGCGACCGAAACAAAATCCTCGATGTCATGGATCGCCAATTCGTTTTTTCCCTCGGAATCGGCAACCTCGTACACGAGCTTAACGGAGAGGTGCGCCGGATCGCCGGGAAAGGGCTGCCTGGAGTAGAGCGCAAGACTGAGGGTAAAAGGACGGCCTCTGCGTAGCCATTATGGAGGCGACCAGACTCACTCCCATGATCCGCCAGTACCTCCAGATCAAGGAGAGGTACCGGGACGCCATTCTTTTTTTCCGCCTCGGGGATTTTTATGAGATGTTTTTTGACGACGCGGAGAAGGCCTCCAGGGTCCTGGACATAACGCTTACCTCGCGCAATCGGAGCGAAGATTCGGCAGTTCCGCTGTGCGGCGTGCCCTATCATGCGGCGGCGCCTTATATCAGCAAGCTTCTCGACGCGGGCTTTAAAGTGGCGATATGCGAGCAAGTAGAGGATCCCAAGACGGCGCGTGGGGTGGTGCAGCGGGAGGTGGTCCGCGTCATTACCCCGGGGACCATCACCGAGGGGGGAGCCCTGGATGCCAGCGACAATAATTTTCTCGTGGCGGTCTCCAGAGGAAAAGAAGCATACGGTCTCGCGCTCACCGATGTGACGACAGGAGAGTTTCGCTTTACGCAAGTCGCGGATTACGCCGCGCTTGTGGATGAGATTGGCCGGGTCCGTCCTCGTGAGATCATCCTGGCGGAGGAAGAGGGGCCCTTCCTGGAAAGGCTGCAAAGTGATTTCCCGCATGTTCACTGGAGCCCGGTGGCCTCCGTTTGTTTTTCTCAGTCTGCTGCGGAGCGTCTCAAGGCGCTCAGCCTCTGGCCGGGGGACGAAGACGCGGAGTGGCAACAAGGGCTTCGGGCGGCGTCCGCAGTCGTTTCATTTCTCGAAGAAAATTTACCGGAGCTCCTCAAGGTCCTAAGGGATCTCCAACCCTACTCTATCTCGCAATATCTGGTCCTGGACGAAACAACCAGGCGCAACCTGGAACTGCTCCATGATTTCCAGGGAAATAGGAAAGGCTCGCTGCTGGGTGTCCTGGACTACACCATGACGCCCATGGGGGCCAGGAGGCTGCGCCAGTGGCTCCTCTACCCGCTCCTGGACGAAAGGAATATCCGGCAGCGACACGAGGGGGTAGAGGAGCTGGTGGAGGATTATAAGGGGCGTCAGGGTCTCAGGACCGGGCTCAAAGGCGTGCAGGATCTGGAACGGCTGGCCGGAAGGATTGTCTCCGGCAGCGCGGATGCCAGGGATCTGGTGGCGGTCAAAGAGAGCCTCTGCGCGCTGGACCCTTTCAAAGCGGGACTCAGGGATTGGCGCGCGGAGATTCTCGTCTCACTCAGAGAGGGGATATGGGAACTCCCTGAAGTTGTGGAACTTGTCGGGCGCGCCGTGGTGGATCACCCTCCTCCTACATTGAAAGAGGGAGGGGTGATCCGTCCCGGATATCATCCGGAGCTGGATGAAATACGGTCGATCAAGAAAAGCGCCAAGGAATGGATCGCTCGATTCGAGAGCAGCGAGCGAAAACGGACGGGAATCAACTCTCTCAAGGTTAGATACAATCGAGTCTTTGGCTATTACATCGAGGTAACGAAGGCGAATCTGGGATCGGTGCCGCCGGACTACATCCGCAAGCAGACTCTCGTTAGCGGAGAGCGCTACATCACTCCCGAGCTTAAGGAATACGAGGCAAAAGTTTTAAGTTCTGAGGAGGAGATCTTGAAACTTGAGCTTGTGCTCTTTGCCGGGGTCCGGGAGAAGATCGCTGCGTTCTATGCGCAGATAAAGGAAACGAGCCATGTGCTGGCCACCCTGGATGTGCTGCTCTCCCTCGCGGAAGCGGCCGAATCGCGTCACTTCATCCGTCCCGAGATCGATTCCAGCCTCGTCATCTCCGTCCGTGAAGGTCGTCATCCGGTGGTCGAGGCCGCGTTGGGCCGCGGCGCCTTTGTTCCCAATGATTGCCATTTGGATCCCGAATCGCAACAGATCGTGATGCTGACCGGGCCGAATATGGCGGGCAAGTCCACCTACATGCGTCAGCTGGCCCTGATCGTCATTCTGGCTCAGATGGGTAGCTATGTCCCTGCGAGCGCGGCCCGCATAGGGCTGGTAGACCGTGTCTTTACGCGGATTGGCGCAGCGGATTTCCTGGCGCGCGGCGAATCGACCTTTATGGTCGAGATGAAAGAAACGGCTCATATCCTGCGGCATGCCACCGGTAGAAGTCTGATTCTCCTGGACGAGGTTGGTCGCGGGACGAGCACTTTCGACGGCATCTCGATCGCCTGGTCGGTGGCCGAATACCTGCACGATGCGCCCCATCGACCCCGGACCCTCTTTGCGACGCATTATCATGAGCTGACCGATTTGTCCCTTACCAATGAGCGGGTAAAGAACTTCAACTTCGCCGTTAAGGAATGGAAAGGCGAGGTGCTCTTTCTACGCACGCTCGCGGAGGGCGCCGCGAGTCGAAGTTACGGTATCCACGTCGCCCAACTTGCCGGACTTCCATCACCAGTCGTGCGCAGGGCGAAGGAGATCCTCAGGAATCTGGAGGGGGGGGAGCTGGACGAGAGGGGGCGACCAAGACTCGCGCGAGGCGAGCGGGAGGAAAAGCCGTCGCAAATACCGCTCTTTGGCCCCGTGGATCATAAGCTGGTCGAGGAACTGAAGAAAGTCGACATATCGCTTCTCACCCCTGTTGAGGCCTTGAATCTTCTCCACAACCTGGTGGAGGAGGCTAAGAAAGAAAAATAGTGGCACGTTGTCGTACCAGATTTTTGACCGCCTTAATCCTGGCCTTGAGTCTCCTCCTTGCAGGGAGCACGGGTTGGGCTGCCAAGCGCGACAAGGATCTCTATCTCTCGGCCAAGAAGGAGTACGACCTTTTGAGGAAGGGAAATAGCGCGTCCGGAAACAGTCGCCGCTGGGAAGCCGTGGCCGAGCGCTTTCAAAAAATCCCGCAAGAGTTTCCCCGGAGCGCCTACGCGGATGGTGCGCTTTTCTATGCAGGCAAGAGCTACCAGGAGCTTTACTCGGTCAACCAGAAGGAGCGCACGCTGGATCTGGCGATAAAAAATTGGCGGGCGCTCTTATCCCGATATCCCAATAGCCCTCTGGCCAAGGAGGCTCGTTATTTCCTGGCGTTGAGTTACGAAGAGGGAAAAGGAGATGTCGCGGAGGCGCGAAAACAATATCAGGCGCTGATCGAAAAATTTCCCCGCGGAGATTGGCCCGCAAAAGCTAAAAAAAGGCTGAAGGTTATGCAAGAGGCGGAAGAGGAGAAAAAAGCGCCGCCATCTCTATCCGACGGTCAGCCCGCCAAGGCCCTTCTCTCTCAAGTCCGCTATACCTCGTCTCAGAGCTATACCAGGATCACTATGGATCTTTCCTCAGAAATCCGCTTTGAGACTCACGTTTTGAAAGAAGAGCCGTCGAAAGGATTGCCGCCAAGAATTTATGTCGATCTCCTGGGAGCCCGCTTGGGCATGGATGGAGCGCAGCCGATCGTGGTTCAGGACCGACTGCTGAGACAAGTGCGCGTGGCCCAGTTCAACCCGGATATCGTGCGTGTGGTCCTGGATATGAGCAGCCTGAACGGGCATAACGCTTTTCTCCTTCCCGACCCCTACCGTCTGGTGATCGATATCCAGGGGCAGAGGGACAGAGAACAATTCGCCGCGTTGGAGAAGAAAAGCGACTTATTACCGCCGCGCAAAACAGTTAAACCGCCGGTCCCGGGTCTGCGCAGGATCGTTTTGGATCCGGGTCACGGAGGAAAAGATCCAGGGGCGATCGGAGTAAAGGGAGCGACGGAAAAGGAAATTGTCCTGAGCGTTGCCAAAAAATTGGCCAAAAAGCTCAAAGCGGAGATGGGGATCGAGGTCGTCCTTACCCGACGAGACGATTCTTTTATTCCGCTGGAGGATAGGACGGCTATCGCCAATGCGGAAGATGCCGATCTCTTCATCTCCCTCCACGTGAATGCGGCCCAGAACGCCGCCGCGAGAGGAATTGAGACCTACTACCTGGACAATACCAGCGACGAGGCCTCGGTCCGGATGGCTGCGCGCGAGAACGGCACTTCGCGCAAGAGCATTTCGGATCTCCAGTTTATCCTTAGCGACCTGACGCAGAACTCAAAACTCGAAGACTCGATCTCTCTCGCCCATCGCCTCCATACCTCTGTTGTTTCCCATATGGGGCAGCGCTATGGTCCGGTCAAGGACCTTGGCATCAAAAAAGCGCTGTTTTATGTTCTCGTCGGAGCGCGGATGCCCAGCGTCCTGGTCGAGATGTTTTTCATAACAAACAAGACGGAAGGGCGGGAGTTGACCTTGCAAGCCTACCAGGACGCCCTGGTCGACGCGCTGTTTGATGGAATCAAAAAGTATCAAGAGGCCACCCAGGTAGTAAAAAACCTTTAATCTAGAATCTCTATGGATGCCGCAACACTTTCCCGCTCTCTCCTGGAAGAAAGCTGGGTTGATTCGGACCTCGCCCGCGGGGCGCGTGCCTACCTCCAGCGAGGTCGGAGTCTTCTGTTCGAGCGTCATCGTGCGGGCGGCGGCGGGCATGAGATAGTATCCGCCTATACGATGCTTGTGGACCACTTGATTCGCCACTTATTTGCAGTGGCCAGTGAGGACTATAGTCGTCGGTACCCCAGTCTGAATCCGCGCTGCGCCCTGATCGCGCAAGGGGGGTATGGTCGCGGGGAGTTGAACCCCTTCTCGGATATCGATCTGCTCTTTCTCCATAGTTGGAAAGTGACCCCCTACGTGGAGGCTGTTGCGGAGAAGCTGTTGTATACGCTCTGGGATGGCGGTCTTAAGGTCGGACATGCCACGCGGAACATCACGGAATCTATCCGCCTGGCGGGCAAAGACATGAAGGTCAAGGCCTCCCTGCTGGATGCGCGGTATCTCTGCGGTGATCTTGCCCTTTATGGCGATTTTGAAAAGGCGGTGGAGGAACATCTTCTCAGGAAAAACGAGGAGCGCTTTATCCGCGAAAGGTTAGCGGAGAGCCGCCTCCGGCACGAGCGCTACGGCGGATCGGTATATCTCCTGGAACCGGATATCAAAGAGGGGGAAGGCGGACTACGGGATATTCATACCGCACTGTGGATCGCCAAGGTAAAACACAAGGTAAAAGAGCTCGATGCCCTCGTGCCTCTAGGGGTGATCCAGTCCAGAGAACTATCCGAGCTAAAGGCGGCGCAGGATTTTCTCTGGCGGGTCAGAAATGAGCTCCACTTCTCCGCCGGGAAACAGCAAGATCAGTTGGCTTTCGAGGAGCAGGAGAAGGTGTCGCAGGCGCTCGGCTTTAAGGACAACGGAAAGGTCAGAGGGGTGGAGGACTTCATGAGGTGTTACTACCTCCAGGCTTCTCAAGTAAGCCGGCTCGCCTCGCTCATTATCCATCGGGTGACTGACGCCTCTGAGCCATCCCACCTCAGAGATCGCCTCGTCGGCAGAGAGGTCCGGGAAGGGGTCCGGACCGCAAAGGGTGTGCTGTGGATTTCCGATCCCGCGATTCTCGCCGCAAATCCGGAGAACCTCATAACTATTTTTGCCGATGGCCAGAGGTGCGGCGCCGAGATCAGCCACGAGACCCGTGAACTGGTGCGCCAGCATTTGAGCCTCATCGACGAGCATTTCCGCCGTTCTCCGGCTGCGAACGCCTGCTTCCTCCAGATTCTCAGATGGGAGGACCGGGTCTACGAGACCCTGCTGGAAATGCATCGGGCAGGCGTCTTAGGAGCCTTTATTCCCGAGTTCGGTCGTCTTCTCTGCATGTCGCTTCACGATCTTTATCATATCTACACGGTAGACCAGCATTCGCTTCGATTGGTCGGGGAGTTGGAGCGTCTGAAGGCCGGGGAGTTCAGAGAAGTCTTGCCACTACTTACCCAACTGGCCCGGGAAATGGAAAAAATCGAGATCCTCTATCTGGGTCTTTTGTTTCACGATATCGGGAAGGGACTGGGAGGAGGCCATTCGGAGCTCGGTGCGCGGATCGCGCGCAAGATCGCCCGCAGGATGAGGCTGAATGCCGATGACACTCAGCAGCTTGAATTTCTGGTGCGCTCCCACCTCATCCTTAACCATACGGCTTTCCGGCGCGATATAGAGGATGAAAAATTGGTTATTGATTTTGCGAAGGCGATGGGCAGCGTCGGCAACCTCAAAATGTTGTACCTGCTTACCTACGTGGATATGCGCGCGGTAGGCCCGGAGGTTTGGAATAACTGGAGAGGCTCCCTGTTGGAAGACCTCTATCTACAAAGCCTCAAGGTTTTGGAGGCCCAGGAGAAGGGTGGGGTCCGGCGGGAGGACCGCCGTTCGAAGGTTAGGCGGATTCAGGCGCGGGTGCGCCGCCGGCTTGCGCGGAAATATCCCGCGGAGAGGGTCCGCACCTTCTTCCAGTCCATGCCGGACAGGTATTTTCTCACTACCCCCGAGGAGCAGATTCCCGGCCATTTCGAGATGATGGAGAATTTCACGGATCAGGCCTATCTCAGTACGGTAAGCCATTTCGCGGAGAGGGAATACAGCGAGATGGCGATTTGCGCCAGAGATAGACCGGGGCTTTTTGCCCTTATTACCGGCGTTTTTGCCGCTATGGGTTTAGACATTCTGAGCGCCCGTATTACTACTCGTAAGGACGGCCTGATTTTGGATGTCTTTCGTGTCTCTCATATGGGCCGTCCCGAAGTGGTGATGGATCCCCAAAAGTGGGCGAGGGTGCGCGCCTTCCTGGAGCAGGTCCTGGCCGGGTCTATCGATGTCGCCCGCTTAGTGGAAGAGTCCGGGCGCCCATCGCTCTTTAAGAAGCGGGCGCCCAAAGTTCCCACGGTTATTCACATCGACAATGAGGCCTCGGATGAGTTTACCATTGTTGAGGTATACACCCAGGATCGCATTGGGGTTCTCTTCGCGATCACCTACGGAATGCATCAACTCGGGATCGCTATCCACCTGGCCAAGATATCGACCAATGTGGATCAGGTGGCGGACGTTTTTTACGTGGCCGACGAACAGGGCGGAAAAATTCGCGACCCGCAAAGGTTGGAGACAATCCGTCAAACCCTCTATCGGAATCTGGTATCGGCAGGTGAAGGAGTCGCTTAACCTAAGTATATGTATCGACTCCTTTCTCAATATGCTCAACGTTGAGAAGGGGCTCGCGCGAAACACCCTGGAGGCCTATAGCCGGGACCTCAACCGATTGGCGAATTTTTTAAAGGGGCGAGGCATTGAGTCTTGGGGGGAGAGCCGGGCTGTCCATTTGCGTGGCTACCTTGCCTGGCTAAGGGGTCGCGGCCTGAACGTCCGCTCCATTGCGCGCAACGTCGTGGCCTTGCGCCAGTTCTACCGTTTTTTGGAGAAAGAAGGGATTATCGCAGAGAACCCGGTTCCCTCTTTCTATCTGCAACGGACGGCGAGGAAATTGCCTTACACCCTGGGGCGGGATGAGATTCAGAGTTTGTTGAACCAGCCGGATCCCAACACGCCCTTGGGATTACGGGATCGGGCAATGATTGAGCTTCTCTATGCTACCGGACTCCGGGTCTCAGAGCTGATCTCTCTGCAGACACATCTGGTCAACCTCGAGGGAGATTTCCTGACCGTTAAGGGGAAAGGGTCGAAGGTCCGTATGGTTCCTTTTGGGAAATGGGCCAAAGATGCGCTTCTGCGTTATCTCAAAGAGGTGAGAGCCAGGCTTTCGAAAGGGCGCGCGAGTCATTTTCTTTTTCTAACTCGTTCGGGGAAGGGGCTCACGCGTCAAGGATTTTGGAAGTTGATACGCCGCTATGCATTAGCGGCAGGAATCGAGAAGAGGGTGTCGCCGCATATCTTGCGCCATTCTTTCGCCACGCACCTCCTGGAAGGGGGCGCCGATCTCCGTTCCGTTCAATCCATGCTGGGCCACGCCGACATCTCCACGACTCAGATCTACACCCACGTAACCAGCGCCCACCTAAAGGAGGCTCACCGCAAATATCATCCGCGGGAGAAGGGTGCGGGGAAATAATGAAACTTGAAGCTATGATGACGGAATGTTACTTTTGCAAAGGTAGAGTGGTTCAACAAAAGGTTAAGGTCGATTTTCACTGGGGGCGAAAGCTCAAGATGATTGAAAACGTTCCTGCGGGCGTCTGTCAGCAGTGCGGGGAGAAGTACTTTCAATCCGCTGTCTACAAGGCAATGGAAAAACTTGATGCGTCCCGAGCAAAACCAGCCGCCCGCCTAACGGTTGATGTGGTCAAGTTTAAAAAGGCCGTGTAAATTTGTCCAGCCGCCTCTGTTTTGGACGGAAGTAGGTAGAGCTGTGTGCAGTTTTGTTGATAGGTGATGACCTGCTTCTTATGCCTACAAAGCAGGCAACATTCAACAACCGCGTTAGGCTACAAAACCCGTAATGCTTGCTGGTTTGAATAGGCAATCGATTTCTAGTTAGGCCATCCAATGGGCCAGAGGAGTGTTTTCATGGCGCGATCACCATACGCTCCCACAAAAGATGAACTACGGAGAGCACCGCCAAGGGTTCTATACGAACTCAATATGTTCCGCGCTTCGATTGATTTGTGCATGAATCTTGATGGGAAGAATGATCCCGTTATGCACAACGTTGCGCTTGAAGCAACTCTGCTCCATGCACGTAATCTTCTCGATTTCTTTACTGGCGGTGCAACGTCAAAGGACGACATACACGCAGCCCACTTCATATCTACGCCTGGAGCCAACTGGTGGAAATCGAGCAAGCTGAGCTTCCTGAGCGCGCTAAGAGACGATCTCAACTACAGCATTAGCCATTTGACTTACAGGCGCGTTCAGGGAAAGCCCAAATGGCATCTCAAAAGAATCGCTTCTGAGATAGAGGCAGCGTTCGAAGAGTTCTTGCAATGCCTTCCTAATGGTGAACAAGCGGCATGGAAGCCGAACAACAAAATGCATCGGACTTGCTGACGTAAGCCGCTGATTTTGGTCGTTAGCCAGCCAAGGTACGAAGGAGGTCCGAATGCTCGAACCGACCGATGAAGAAATCGCCGACGCCGTCGCGCAGAACAAGCGAGTAGCGAACTACAGGTGGGGCACCATGTGGGTCTCCTCACGAAGCGGATACATCTCCTTTGCCTGGAAGGCATGGCTTTTTGTCCTCGGCACCTTCTTCGGGTTGCTCTTCCTCTTGACGAAACTTCGCTAGCGGTGCTGGGCACGCCTTCTGCATTTAGGAGGCCTCATGGCAAACTTCACACCCGAGCAGCAGCAATTCCTTGAGCAGTTCCGCCGGACGGCTTTCGAGGCTGAGAATGCCCAGTGCATGGATCTCATCTTAAATTGCCATAACAAGTTCCAGTTCGCAAAGACATACCGGGTCTACCGAAGGGACCTCGCACGAGCGAACGAGCAGATTCGCGATCGAGTCAGCCGTGGCGACCTGGGGCCGGGGGTTACGCCTGAGGTGGCAGAGGAGATGATCCGCATCGGTACCCAAGCAGTAGAAGAGAAGATGAAGCGGTGCGCAGACCACTTCCTGCACACCTGGGGCGAACCTATCACGAACTACGCTGGTGCTGGCACCGGGTGTGCCGGCGTGATACTGGCGATTGTTGCTATCGCAGCTATCGTAGTTGTAGTACTGTTATGGTTAGTTGGCTAACACTCGCCTGAGTCGACTACGGAATATCGTGGCTCAGCGTATATCCGGTAGATTGTCCAAGAGCAACTTCGATCCGCGCATGAGAAAGGACTTCAGGAAGAACGAGAAGATCCAGTGCCTGATCTGGTGCGACCGGCATTGCTGCCTTTGTGAGAAGCCGTGTGGTCTGGACATCGAGATGGCCCACATCGGCAACAGGGAGGACGACAATATCGACAACGGAATTCCGGTCTGCTACGACTGCCACGCGAAGATGGGCATGTACAATGAGCTTCATCCGCGAGGGACGAAGCTCAGCCAAGAAGAGGTCAAGGCCCGTCGGGAGCAGATCTACGACAAGTACACACGGCAATATATTACTCCGATTCACTACGTGATCTCGCAGAACGGGCAGCGGAGGTATCCAGACGTTGGCCTTTCCGTCGTCAATCTCTCCGACTATCTGGTTACCCAGCTCACGATCAACCTGCAGGGATATCTCAACGGGAAACGATCCAATCTCAGGCTCACAGATCCCTTATATCGAGGAGAAAAAGTTTGGAATGTCAACTCTCGACGCCAGATCAATGGGCATTTCGAGGTCCGAAATCCCCGCCTTCGGAAGCTGAAGATGAACGACAGGCTCGAGATACGCGTTTCCATCGTACAGCGAGATGCGGTCGGTCGTGATCATCGGTTGCTCGAAGACGGGTACGTGTACAACACTTCCTGCGGAGATTGGTATTTCGAGCCGTAGGAGGAAAACGCACCGTGTTGCCTGACCCCAACAAAATAGAAAAGGTGTCAGGAACCTTTTTGCCAGGAACGTTTTTTGGACTGATTGGGGCGGCCATACGTCCATTCAGCTCGGTCCGGAGAAAAGCCTGAGACCGCGAGGGCGACGAAATAAACAAAGAGAAAAGTAGAAGGTCCCCTTTTCCGCTCATTCGTGAGCATACTTTCGTCGATCCCGGTTTTGGTCGTTTTGCCGTTGTCGAAGGCGGCAAGCTCAAATTGGAGCTTTCGCTGGACGATATCGAGGAGATGCAAGGTTTTGTCGCGTTCGAGGCTAAGGACACCAGAGAGAAAGGAAAAAGGAGACGGGCTGAATTTTTGTTCTTCATCGGGCTCCATTCGTTACAATGAGTCTGGGTAGCCTTCATGGCCTTTGCTTACTACAATCGTTTGACGCGCGGCCAGCAGCGTGTCTACCGGCTAAGCGATGAGGTTAGTCCCGTCGTCTGCCCCACGGGGTCGATTTTCAATTGCTGCTGGAGAAGCTGGCCGAGTCGCTGAAGGGTGAAGAGCGGCAAGGAACAGAGGCCGCGTGGCAAAGGCTTGTCTCTTTTCTCGCCGCCAGTCTTAAGGTTCGTCCCGTTCGAATTGAGGTTCTGGCGGTACGCCCTTCCCGCAGTTGGGGCGAGCTGCACGGTTTGTACAACCCCAAGCAGGACCACCGCCCCGCCAAGATCACTGTCTGGATGCGGACGGCGCAACGCCATCAGGTCGTCGCCTTTCGACCCCTTTTCCCTTCGTTTCAGGAGGAATCATCATGGGGAATTTGGACTTGGGAGATGGGTGGCGTAGCGCTTGCCAGGATGGCATCAATGCTCTAGACTAACTCCCTATGGTTCCACAAGCTGACTCTGGTAACAGCTCACGTCTGAAGATCCTTTCCGCATATATGGGGGCGGCATCTTTGGAGGAAGCCCTAGGGGACCCGCGCGGGGTTCGGCTGCTCTGGCTTGAGATCCTTGTCAATGATCAGATCGACCTTACGCCGTGGAGGGGGCGGGAGGAGGTCAGGGAAGCCTATGTCAAAGCATGCCGCTGGTACCATACTTACCGCAGCCTCATCGATTCAGTGGTTGGCCGTTCACCTCTTCCTTATGAGCCCGGCGCGGTTGATCCCCGGGACTATCGAGTCTTTGCCGAGGTCCTTCAGTTTGTTGCCCATCACGATTAACCAACTCATCACGCTCCTGGAGGAATACGTGCAGCAGACCGGCGCGAGCGTGGATCTCCTATTGGTAGGCGGCCTGGCTCTCCAGGCCTACGGCTATGCGGACCGTAGTACGCAAGACGTGGATGGTGAAGTGGTAGGGGACTTGGACTCGCTTGTGCGATTTCTCCGACAGCATCAGGTGCCGGCGGACTTGGGAGAGAACATGTCTGGATGGTCGGTGGTGGCTATGCCGCCTGGCTATCGAGACCGTGTCTCAGTGCTGCATGAGAAACCTGGGCTGCGCCTTCGCTTGCTCCACCCCATCGACTTTGTGATCGCAAAGCTCCGCCGAGGGACCGAGATAGACATCGAGGATGCCACCTATGTTGCGCGGCGCTTTGACATTACTCCCGCAGCAGTGTCGGAGGCAGCGGAGGCTGCCATCTCTGCGTCACCAAGGGACACTACGGTTTTTTTGTTCCGCAAGACCGTCGAGATCTTTTGTACACGGCTGTAAAATCGGCTCGTCGCGTGCCGAGGCCCAGCGCGGGAAGGATGGAAGCCTGCCAGGATTGCGGTCTGGATGCGCACTGCCCAGCGCCATCAGGTCGTCACCTTTCGAACTTTCTTTAGGACCCTGATCCATGAGCTCTGCCACCATTTGGACTACGAGCTTCTGAGGCTCCCGGAATCATTCCACACGGAGGGTTTTTACAAGCGGGAGTCCAGCATCGTCCATCAACTGTTGAGAAGAGACTAGCTTTTTCCTTGTGTTTTTGCGCCAAGTGCCGTATTTTTTAAACGAGAATGAGCGCGTGAGGTATGATTGAAGAGACCATAATTCGCATCTCCATTTGGGCGCTGCCGGTCCTGGCGGCCATTGTCTTTCACGAGGTGGCTCATGGATGGGTGGCCTATCGGTTCGGCGACCCGACCGCTGCCCGCATGGGGCGATTGACGCTCAATCCGATCTCCCATATCGATCTTTTCGGGACGATCATCCTGCCGCTGCTTTTGATTGTGGCCCGTTCCCCCTTTCTCTTCGGTTATGCCAAGCCGGTGCCCGTCAACTTCTACAACCTGAATCACCCCAAAAGGGACATGATCTGGGTGGCCCTGGCCGGCCCTTTGACCAACATCCTGCTCGCGCTTGGGAGCGTCCTGATTTTGAAGTTCCTGCGTGCGCTTGAGTTCTCTCCCGATAGTAGCTATGCACCCTATCTGGTCGCTGTTCTCAACCCCGTCTATTTGATGGCAAAAAACAGTGTTGTGATTAACGTGGTCCTGGCGGTGTTCAACGCCTTTCCGATCCCCCCGCTGGATGGGGGGAGGGTACTGGTGGGAGTTTTGCCGGAACCCCAATCTTCAGCCTTGGCGCGGGTGGAACCGTACGGCTTTCTCATTATCCTGGTCCTGCTCATGAGCCACGCTATGGATGCAGTCATGGGCCCGGCCGTCTATTTTCTGCTCCGGTTGTTTGATGGGATACTTTGAAATGAGGCTTCATGGAAACCGTCGTTAGCGGCGCCCGTCCCACAGGCCGTCTCCATCTCGGCCATCTCCACGGCGCCTTGAAGAACTGGCTCCGACTGCAGAAGGACTACCGCTGTTTTTTCTTTATTGCGGATTGGCACGCGCTGACGACCGACTATTCCTCTCCACAGGGAATCCAGCAAAGCGCGCGGGAGATGGTGATGGACTGGCTGAGTGTGGGACTGGATCCCAAGCAATGCGTTCTCTTCCGCCAGTCGAGCATCAAGGAACACGCGGAGCTTCATTTACTTCTCTCGATGATTACTCCGGTGCCCTGGCTGGAGCGGAACCCGACCTATAAGGAGCAGATCCGAGAGTTAGTGGGGCGGGATCTCTCCACATACGGATTCTTGGGATACCCGGTCCTGCAGGCGGCGGATATCATGATGTACAAGGCCCACAAGGTCCCGGTGGGGGTAGATCAGGCCCCCCACGTGGAGCTCACGAGGGAGATAGTACGCCGCTTTAACCAGGTGTACCGCCCGATTTTCCCCGAGCCGGAGGTGCTTTTGACGGAGACGCAAAGGTTCCCGGGCCTCGATGGGAGAAAGATGAGCAAGAGTTATAATAATGCGGTCTTTCTCTCGGATCTGCCTAAGGAGATCGAACAGAAACTGGGCCGGATGATGACCGATCCGGCTCGGGTCAGACGGCAGGATCCCGGCGAGCCGGAGAAATGTCCGGCTTTTCGGCTTCACAAAATATACTGCACTCCCCAGGAGATCGAAGAGGTCTCTCTGGGATGCCGCAGCGCGGGGATCGGCTGTCTGGATTGCAAGAGGGTAATGATCAAACACGTCGTTGCCGAGAGGGCGCCTTTCCGCGAAAAGAGGGCGGCATATGAAAAGCGCCCCGCCGATGTCGACGACGTGCTGGCTGCCGGGAACCGCGTCGCGCGGGAGAAAGCCGCTGAGACAATGGGCGAGGTTAGGAGCGCGGTGGGACTATAAGCAGCGAGGCAAAGCAAAATCTAAATTGCAAATTGCAGAATGCAAATTTTTCATTTTTCAGTTTGCACTTTGCATTTTGAATTGAGCGCGTCGTAGTAGTGATGATAACCCGCGTACAACTGGAGGTCTTCGAGGGTCCTTTAGATCTTCTCCTTCACCTGATCAAGAAGAACGAGCTGAGTATCGCCGATATCCCGATTGCGACCATCACGGAACAGTATCTTTCGACGCTAGAGCTGATGCAGGGCTTGAATCTGGATGTGGCGGGAGAGTTTTTAGTGATGGCTGCTACTCTTATCCATATCAAGTCCAGGATGCTCCTTCCGCCGGGGGAGAATGAGGATGAAGAAGAGGAAGAAGGGGACCCGCGCGAGGAATTGATCCGCAGGTTGATGGAATATCAGCGCTTCAAAGAAGCCGCGGAGGAGTTGGAGCGGCGAGAGCTTCTCAGTCGCGATGTTTTCGTGCGCCGTTCCGAAGCTCCGGAGGAAGCTGAGACAGTGGGGTTCGAAAGTCTCTCGCTTTTTGACCTGCTCTCGGCCCTGCGCCACGTTTTGGAGCGGTTTCCGGAGGAGAGGATTCATGAAGTTACGCTGGATACGATTTCGGTGCGGGAGAAAATGAGCTTCCTGCTGGATGAGCTCCGTCGCAGAGGGAAGGTGATTTTTCAATCGCTGTTCGAAACCGCGACGTCCAGGTTGGAGGTCGTGGTAACTTTTCTTGCCATGCTGGAGCTGGTGAAGATCCGTGCCATCAGGGTCTGGCAGGAAGAGCGGATAGGGCCCGTTGTCATTGAGCTGGCAGCTGCCATAGGGGACATCCAGGACAGGATAGCTAAAGAAGAGATCGAAGGAGAAGACCGTGGAGCATGATCGGCTGAGATCCGTTCTCGAGAGTCTGCTCTTTGCCACGGAAACTCCTCTGACAGTCCATCGCCTGAGCGAGGTCCTCGGGGGGATCGAGAAAAAAGAAATAGTTGCGGTCCTCGAAGAGCTTCAGACGGAATATGAGACGGCCGGCCGCGGTTTTCGCCTGATTGAGGTGGCGGGCGGCTATCAGATGAGAACCCCGAAGGAGAACGCGGACTGGGTCAAGAGCCTGTTTCGGGGCCGGCCAGCACGGATAAGTCGCGCTACTTTAGAGACATTGGCTATCATCGCTTATAAGCAGCCGATTATCCGGGCCGAGATCGAGGCTATACGAGGCGTTGACGTGGACGGAGTGCTCTCCACTCTTTTGGAACGGCGGCTGGTGCGGATTGTTGCCCGCAAGGACGTTCCAGGGAGGCCTTTTCTGTATGGTACGACAACCGAGTTTTTGGAGCTGTTCAATCTCAAAGACCTTTCCAATCTCCCAACCCTGAAAGAGATGGAGGAGATGACTTTACCTCAACCCCCCGAGAATGAGGCCCCACCAGCGAATAGTGAAAAATGATTAGCGAATGGCAA